>Ga0334893_1000957_pt1 | contig 31949 bp, 32 predicted proteins | sample GraSluR3_MG_5_FD_207218 | JGI IMG/M metagenome (GOLD analysis project Ga0334893, IMG submission 207218) | Sludge microbial communities from methane-producing bioreactor in Wageningen University, Netherlands - Granular Sludge_09_05-R3 | ecosystem: Engineered > Bioreactor > Anaerobic >...
TTGCTACACCACTTCTTTCATCTATACCATTACTGATACCAACTTGTGGTTCGCTACACTTGGCGGTAAATACCCGTGGCTAGACTTTCACTAGCTAGATTAGTGCCATGCCTGGCACACATAAAAAGGCCCTCCCTGACTGTACTAGTCAGGGACGAGCCGTATATACCCGTGGTGCCACCCTGTTTGGTTAAAACCCACTTTTATCGATAACGCAAATTAGCGAACACGACTCCAAAGTGTTTTTTGAATGAATTTACACAGAAACGCTTCCAGTCTCGGCGCTTCCTCCCTGTTTGCATTAGACACTCTACTTGCTTTTTCATAGTCGCTTGATATGCAATTGTTTATAATTATAATTATTTCGTCAAAACATGTCAATATCATTTGCCAGACTTTTTATCTGTTTTAATTTTTCCGCTGCGATTTTTTTTACATCCCTTATATACAATTCGATGTTTTTTACAGTTTCCATTCTATCAAACCTATCAGTATCCGGATAATAGACTTTTCCGGTGGAACCTGCTCCAAGTCCAATTACGCTTCGTTTATCCGACATTATGGCCATGTTGTAAAGCCCTTCGTGTCCAGCTTTTGAAAATCCTATATTTTCCCCATTGTTTGCAGTATATTTTTGTCTGTAGATGTAATAAGGGACGTATTGTCTGGATTTAAACATCCTGTATATCTCACAAGCAGCTTTTTCTGTTTCTGATTCATCGAAAAAGCTTTCTTTGTGAATGGAATTTTTAAGATACGAAGATTTTTTTAGCGACAGACTGTGAACAGTGATATTTTCAGGTCCTAGTCCTAAAAGCTTTTCAGCGGTGCGTACCATGTCTGCTTTTGTTTCCCCCTCCAGGCCAATTATCATATCACAGTTTATGGTCTTAAAACCGAACTTTTCAACCAATTCATATGCTTTGTAGAACTCTTCGACGTTATGGCATCTGCCGATATTGCTTAGCGTGGCATCATTTAGCGATTGGGGGTTTACAGATATTCTGTCAATTCCGCTATTCTTGATTGCAGCCAGCTTTTCCTCCGTTATCGTATCAGGCCTTCCCGCTTCAAATGTATACTCCAAAACATTATCAATAGGCATATGTTTTCGAATTGCTCCAAGCAGACTTTCAATGGATCCGGCATCCAGTATTCCCGGTGTCCCTCCTCCTAAGTAGACGCTTTCTATGCAAGCTCCCAACTCTTTTAACCCTCTTCCTACAAAGGATATTTCTTCTAGGAGCTTTTCAATGTAATTGGAAAGGACATCTGAATCAGCATTAGAATCTCTAGTGATGAATGAACAATAGCTGCACCTGGTGGGACAGAAGGGTATGTTGATGTACAGCTGCATTTTTTTTATATCCAAGGGATATAGCTTTTTAATCTCGAGGCAGGCTATATCAATCAAATCACTGATCCGGCGATCTTCCACCTTGTACTCCCTTCGAATCTCATCTATAACTTGATTTTTGTTTTTGCCTTCAATAAGCTTTCCATGAGCTACCCTGGCAGGCCTTATTCCTGTCATCGTTCCCCACTTGAGGCTTCTTTCTGTAAATTCTGAAAGTATTTCGTACAACAGGGTCTTTATCTGTCTTCTTTGAGCGTCTTTTACAAGGACAATTTCTTTTTCAACCTTTTTGCCCATAAATTCAATTTTGGACTTTACTTTCATACCTTCCCTGTTCACCGATAGGGTAATGTCTGATTCGGTTGGTAAACCGCTCTTAATAGTATGTTCAGGAAAAAACTGCATTGCCAATTCTCTTATATCGTTGGCATAAAAATTCCCATCAGAAATAATATAGAAATATTTTGACATAACGCTACCTAAAGTAAGGATTTGCGGCAACCTCATCTCCAATTGTGCCACTCTCCCCATGTCCCGGATGGAATATAAAATCCGGATTCATTGTTTTCAATTTTTCCAGAGATTTTTTTATTACATCAAAACTGCCTCCCGGAAAATCCGTTCTTCCTATGGAGCCTTTAAAGAGCGTATCTCCTGTAAAAATCGCATTGTCATAGATTATACAGATACATCCCGGAGTATGTCCTGGGGTATGAATTATTTTAAAGCTAAGTTGACCTACAGTTAAGCTTTCGCCGTTTTTTATGCTCACTAATTTTTCTGTGCCTTCGAAGACAAAGCTGCTGCCAAAAAATCCAGATAGATTTAATTCCGGCTTTAAGAGCATCTGCATATCGTCTTCGTGGATATAAATACTGCAGCCGAATTCTTTATATAATTCATTTGCCGATGCAATATGGTCGTAATGACCATGGGTATATATTATCCCTTTCAGTTCGGCATTATTTTCTTGAAGGAGATCTCTAAAATATGCGATATCTCCAACCGGATCTATTAAAACCGATTCCTGTCCTTTTAATATAAAGTAGCTGTTCGTGGTATAATTATTTGCCATGATTTTTTTAATCATATGATCACCTGCTATATCGTTTTTTCGCTGTCCAGCATAATCGTAACTGGCCCGTCGTTGATTAAGGATATGTCCATATGGGCCTGAAATACGCCCTGCTGGACACATATGCCCGTTTTTTTAAATTCAGCAACAAATTTTTTGTATATTTCTTGTGCAGCATCCGGATTTGCTGCCTTTATAAAGCTAGGTCTTCTGCCCTTTCTGCAATCTCCATAAAGGGTAAATTGAGACACTATCATAATTTTACCCCCAATATCTTTAAGGGACAGGTTCATTTTACCTTCTTCATCTTCAAAAACCCTTAAGTTCACGACCTTGTCTTTTATATAGTCTATATCCTTTTGATCATCATCCTCTTTTATTCCAAGTAGAAGAAGAAGGCCTTTTTCTATATCTCCTACTATCTTCCCACCTACTTCCACGCTGCATTTCTTAACCCTTTGCACTACCGCTCTCATAAAGCCTCCTATTATATTCTGTAAATCGTTATGATCTCCGGAATTTTATTGAGCTTTTTAATCAGCTGATTAAGCTCACGAGTACTCTTGACTTCAAAGGATACATTAAAATAAGCATAATCCTGATCAGTCTTTACGTTTAAAGACACAATACTGATATTTTGATCCGATATCACGGTGGTTACCCTAGTCAGTAGGCCTTTTGCGTCCCGGGCTTTGATATTTATTTCTGAAACAAAGCTAGCAGTAGTATATTTTACCCACTCTACATCTATCAGCCTGCCTACATCGTCTGCATTTCTAATGTTGACGCAATCCGTTCTATGAACGCTTACTCCCCTACCTCTAGTTATGTAGCCTACGATTTTATCTCCAGGCACTGGATTACAGCATCTGGAAAATCTTACAGCCATGTTTTTAAAGCCTGACACCTTGACGGCTCTCTCCAGTTTATCGTAGTCCGCACCTTTCTTGGGAGGTTTCTGCTCTATAGCTACTTCTTCGGTGATGGTAACCTCAGGTATTAGATTAAGTTCATTCTTAAAGTGATTTTTAATCTTTTGGATGATAAAATTCGGCTTGATTCCTCCATATCCAATAGATGCGTACAAATCATCCACTGTGTTGTAATTGGATTTGTTGGCGGCATATTCCAGATAATTGTGTTTTAAGATATTCGACTGCTGAAGACCCTGCCTCTTTACCTCTTTATCCAGCAAATCCTTGCCCTTTTGTATGTTTTCTTCTTTTTTATCTTTTTTAAAGTATTGCTTAATCTTGTTTCTAGCGTGAGAGCTCTTTACAATCTTAAGCCAGTCGCGGCTAGGTCCATGGGAATGAGATGCTGTTAGAACCTCTACTATATCGCCGTTTTGCAAGGTATAGTTAAGGGGAACTATCTTTCCGTTGATTTTAGCCCCAATGCATCTATTGCCAATGTCGCTATGTATCCTATAGGCAAAATCCAATGGACATGAACCTTTGGGCAGCTCAATTACATCTCCTTTTGGCGTAAATACATAGACCTCGTCTGTAAACAGATCTACTTTTAATGTCTCCATAAATTCGCTGGCATCCTGAAGCTCTCTTTGCCACTCCAGTATTTGCCTCAACCAGACAAGCTTTTCTTCAAAATTGTCGCTGTCTTCAATGCCCTCTTTATATTTCCAATGGGCGGCTATTCCAAATTCAGCTGTTCTGTGCATGTCCCATGTCCGGATTTGAATCTCAAATGGATCGCCTTTAGGCCCGATTACTGTAGTGTGTAGGGATTGGTACATATTGGGCTTGGGCATCGCTATGTAATCTTTGAACCTTCCCGGTATGGGCTTCCACATGGTATGGGCGACACCTAAGACTCCATAACAATCTTTGATGCTGTTGACTACAACCCTTACGGCAATTAAGTCGTAGATTTCCTCAAAGCTCCTGTTTTGCTGATACATTTTTCGGTAAATGCTGTAGAAGTGTTTTGGTCGCCCCTGAATGTCAGCTTCTATGCCTACATCTGTAAGCTTTTCTCTAAGAACATCCATGACATCCTTGATATATTTTTCTCGAACCTCTCGCTTTTGAGCTACTTTGTTTACCAAGTCATAATAACCTGACTCATCCAAATACCTAAGAGCTATGTCTTCAAGCTCCCATTTTATCTTAGAAATACCAAGCCGGTGGGCTATCGGGCTATATATGTCCAACGTCTCCTGGGCCTTTGCTTTTTGCTTGTCTTCCGGCATGTACTTTAAGGTTCTCATGTTGTGTAGCCGATCAGCAAGCTTGATCATGATGACGCGAATATCCTTCGCCATTGCTATGATCATCTTTCGTAGATTTTCAGCCTGTTGTTCTTCCTTTGACTTGAACTCAAGTTTGCTAATCTTGGTTACTCCATCCACAAGATCTGCAATTTCATCTCCAAAGACCTCTTTCATATCCTCAAAAGGATAACTTGTGTCCTCTATTACATCGTGCAATATTGCCGCAGTAATTGTAGGCACATCCAACTGAAGTTCAGCCAGTATCAGCGCAACTTCCATGGGATGAATTATATAGTCTTCACCGGAGACTCTCTTTTGTCCTTCATGGGCACCTGCTGCTATTGCATGAGCTCTTTTTATGGTTTCGATATCTGCATCCTTGTTGTAGGACAGAACTTTTTCTATGAGCTTGTTTATCAACGTCTTTCACCACCTGATTTTATGAAGAGCTAAAACAATTCAAAGCTGACTTTAGTCAGCTTTAAATTTAATACGGGTATGATACAAGGGATTCCACCTTGTATTTATCCAGCTTGTCACGTCCTTTGAGCTCAGTGAGCTCAATTAAAGTCATGATTCCTACGACCTCGCCTTCAAGCTGCTCTATTAGGTTTGCCGTAGACAGCAGCGTTCCCCCGGTTGCCAGCAGGTCATCGATAATAAGTACTCTCTGACCAGGTTGGATTGAATCTTCATGTATCTCCAAGGAATCTTTCCCATATTCCAACTCGTAATCCTGTGTCAGCTTGGTATGTGGAAGCTTTCCAGGCTTTCTTATTGGTATGAAGCCCGCGTGTAGATTATAGGCAAGCGCAGTGCCAAAAATGAAACCTCTCGCTTCCGGACCTACCACCAAGTCTACTTTCAAATCCTTTGACAGATCCGTAAACATATCTATAGTTGCCTTTAAAGCTTCTTTATCTTTTAAAAGCGTAGTTATATCCTTGTAGCTGATACCCTTTTCCGGAAAGTCCGGTATCACCCTTATTTTTTCTTTCAAGTCCATTTTTATCCCACCTTGTATGAATTCGGTATTATCATTTTACCATTGATGAAGTGCTTTTTATATAAAAAGTTATTTATAATCCTTTATTACGAATTGAAGGCTTGCATTCCCATTGTAAATATTAATATTCGCCTGATATGCAATATCCAGCCTGATTTGCGAATTACCCCCGTTGAAGAATTTTTCAAGCTCTGATTCGCCGAACTTATCTTTTACGTATATATCAAATTCATCTGTATAATTGAATAAAACACCTTTGAAACTATTTAAAAAATCATCTGTCAATTCAATGAGCAGAACATTTTTATTAGACCCTACTACTCTGCCCTTAGTGAATCTGAGAGCTTTATCTCCAAACACCGGAGAGGGGTTTGCTTTGCCAAAGGGCTGCATGAGCTCTATTTCTTCCACCAGACCCCTATTTGCAAACCGCAACGGAAGAAATAAATCTAGTTTTACCACTGGTAGAATTTCATCTTCTCCTAGTGGAAAATCCTTATTTAATGATTCTCTTAGCCTTTGAATATTCTCTTCTTTCATCGACAATCCCACAGCCATTGGATGTCCGCCGAACTTTGCCAACAGCCTGCGATGCTTTGAAATTTCCATGAACATGTTGTAAGCTTCTATGGATCTTCCGGATCCTTTTACTCCTTCTTCTCCGTCAGCGAGCACCAGTGTCGGAAGGTGAAATTTCTCCTTGACCCTTCCTGCAACTATTCCGGCAATGCTTTCGTGAAGCTCCGGTTGATAGACCACCAAGACTTTATCTTCCCTAAGATTTGCATTAATCTCATCTACAGCCTTTAACACGCCCTCTTCAGTCTTTATCTTTCTATCTTCATTCAACAATTTCAGCCTAGATGCAATTTTTCTGCCCTCATCCAAGTTTTTTGAATTAAAAAGCTTTATCGCAGATTTTGCAGTATCAAGACGTCCCGCAGCATTAAGACAGGGACCTAGCAAAAAACCCAAATCATAAGAAGAGAGTTTTTTTCCATTCAAGCCATTTGCTTCTATTAGTGCTGCAAGCCCCGGGTTACTGGTTTTCTCCAACAGCTCCAACCCTTTTTTGACTAGAAACCTATTTTCTCCCTGGAGGTCAACTATATCACAGACTGTCGCCAAAGCGACAAATTGGAGATATTTTTCAAACATCCCTTGGTTTGTACCATGGCGTTTACCCAGTTCCTCCACCAATTTGTATGCCACTCCCGCTCCACATAGGCTCTTGAAGGGATAAGGACAATCCTTTTGCTTCGGATTCAAAACCGCTTCGCATTGGGGAACTTCTCCTGATTCAATGGTCTCATGGTGGTCTGTTATTATTACAGATATACCATTTTCTCTCGCCAGCTTTACGCTTTCGAATGCGCTTATCCCATTGTCGCAGGTTATTATGGTATCTACGCCGTCTGATATGCAGTCTTCAACTATTCTGTTATTTATGCCGTATCCGTCATTTACCCTGTCTGGAATGTCCCAGTCAACTATTCCACCAAATCCCTTTATTCCATTAACTAAAATATAGCTGCTTGAAATTCCGTCAACATCATAGTCTCCAACAATTCTTATCATTTTCTTTTTTAAAATCTTATCTTCCAACAGATCACAGGCCTTTTCCATATCCTTCATCAACAGAGGAGGCTTTTGCATATTTTTATCCGGATATAGAAATTCTGATGCGGATTCCACAGTGTCAAAACCCCTGTTGATTAATAAATTGCAAAAGGCCTTAGACTTTTGTAATTCTGCGGCCATATTGTCAATATTACCTTTTTTGTTTTTAAGTATCCATTTTTTCATAGTGATTCCACCTGAGTCTTATTGGTTGTTTTTTGTAATAAAGCGAAGAGATAAAATCAACTTATCTCTTCGCCGTTGTCAGTATCATCTTGATTGTTTTCAATGGGTTCTTCCGAAGATTCTTCTTCATGCAAGTTGTCTGCAGCTATCGACTCGCTGTCTGATCTGCAATTTTCCAAATCTGATTCCAATATAGAGATTCTTTTTTTAAGTGCTTTTGCGTCTTTTGAGTATTTAAGCTTGCTGTAGAAATTAAAAAGCCCTAAAATCGCCGCTCCAAAGGCAACTGAAACCAGTATGACAAGCGCGAGAGAGGCTTGTCCATGGAAAGTAAAGAACTTGACATCGACGGGTTGTGCGTTTTGAAGCGCGAAAATAGTAACCAGTATTGCAAAAATAATCGATACTATAAAACCTGCCTGCATAAAAATCACCCTTTTCGAATTATTTTACTTTTATATCTGTTCTTCGTCTCTCTTTAACCATATACCAAAATGAACTTGCTATAAATATTGAAGAATATGTTCCGCTCACGAAACCCACTATCATAGGCAGCGTAAAATCCTTGATTGATTGAACCCCTACTAAATATAGTGCTGAAATTGCGAGAATCGTTGTAAGCGATGTGTTTATAGATCTTCTCAAAGTCTGGTGTATGCTATTGTCAACCAGATTTACGAAGTCGTTCCTCTTGTACTTGCTTCTGTTCTCCCTAATTCTGTCAAATACTACTATAGTATCATTTATTGAATAACCTAAAATCGTTAGTATGGCCGCTATAAAAGGCGTATTGACCTGAATTCCAAATAGAGCATAAACGCCAAGTACTATAACTACATCGTGCACCAAGGCAATAATAGCTGCAACTCCAAATAAGAACTCAAATCTAAAAGTTATATAGACAAGCATTCCTAAAATTGCCACACCCACTGCTAGAAGAGCCTGGGCTTTTAACTCATTTCCTATGGCTGCGCTAACATTGTCTATAGATAGAACTTCTGTTTCGCTTCCATACTTTTCCGTAAGATCATCGATCAGCTGCGCTCTTTGATCCTCTTCCATATCAATCCTAGTGCTTATAATCATTTGATGCCTGTCTTCACCCGCATATGTAATATCAGCACTTTCATCGAATTTATCGGTGAATTCCCGCACATCTTCTGTCTCAAATTCTTGATTTAAGTCTACTTGTACGATAGTCCCTCCAATAAAATCTATACCCAAATTAAGTCCGTTGAAAAGCAATGCACCTACGCTGACAACCAAAAGCACGGCAGAGAGCATGAAAAATTTATTGTGATTTTTTGTTATATTTACCTTCATTCAAGCACCCTCCTTTACGCCCCGTACATTTTTTTGTTGTTTACCAGTGAAGTATTTATAAACAATTTTAAAATCCGTTTAGTTATAAGCAACGTCGTAAGCAAGCTTAACCCGATACCTATCATAAGAGTCACTGCAAAACCTCTTACCGAACCACTTCCAAGGGCAAATAACACAACGCCCGCGATTAGAGTCGTGACGTTTGAATCTATTATTGTGGTAAAACCTCTTCTGAAACCGGCATCTAACGCTGGCATCAAGGACTTTCCGAGCCTTAATTCTTCTCTTATCCGTTCAAAAATAATTACATTTGCATCAACTGCCATGCCGATAGACAGGATTATTCCGGCTATTCCCGGCAAAGTGAGGGTGAAGCCTATCAATGCCGCAGTCAGAAGGAACAAAAGGATATAGATTCCTAGTGAAATGCAGGCTACAAAGCCAGGGGCCTTGTAATAGAGCAACATGAACGCAAGAACCAAAGCAATTCCTATCATGCCGCCCATAACGCTTTTATCAAAGGAATCCTGTCCAAGGGTCGGACCGATAGAACGGATTTCCACGGGATCAAGCTGAACAGGCAATGCGCCTGCTCTAATAAGCATAGCCAAGTTTCCTGCTTCTTCGATATTTCTCATTCCTTGAATAACAGCTTCACCATCTGAAATAACACTATTGACCACTGGTGCCGAAATAACTTCGCCGTCCAGTCTTATCTCTATTACTTGGCCCAGATACTCTTCCGTCGCCTGTGCAAATGCCTGGGTTCCTTCAGAGTTCAATTTAAGCGAAACCACTGCTTCTTCAATGCCCAGGTTGTTTGTTTGATAAATAGCGTTTGAATCCTCAACATGGGCACCGGTGATCACAACTTCGCCTTCAGGGCTTAAAAATTCCAGTTGGGCAGTCTTTCCTATAATTTCCAAAGCCTGCTGTTGATCTTGTATGTCCGGTATCGATACCCGGATCCTTTTATCTCCTTGTCTCGCTATAACAGGTTCTGATACTCCCAATCCATCGATCCTCTGTCTGATCGTAGCAATTGCCCTGTTTATCTTATCATCTGTCACAGGGTCATCCTCGCTCTCCTGCGCTTCCAGTACCACATAAACCCCCCCGGTTAAATCAAGGCCGTAATTGATAGCCTCCTTAACAGGAAGAACACGGTAGGTTCCTATCGAAAGTCCGTTAAGAAGAACCCAGCCTGCGGATAAAACAAGAAGCAGCAATACTGCCAGCTTAATTCTGCTTTTGCTTTTCATATTTGTCCTCCAATCGTAAACGATAATTAATTATATATCTTTTATTTTTAACCGTCAATTTCAACAATGTTAAATTATCTGTTTTGCTGAGCTACTTTTATCATTATGGCGCATTCGATGCGTTTTTTCTCCAATTCACATCCTATTTCATATGGAATTGAAATATCCTCATTGAAGTTATGCGCATTAGCGAAACATCCGCCACCGCAGTAGTATTTCGCCCAGCAATCCTTACAGGCTTTCTTATCCGTAAGGTTTACTTCTTGAAATTTTTCTCTGATTTTTTGATCGATTATGCCTGCATCAAGATTGCCGAGAATGAATTCTTCTTTTCCTACAAACTGGTGACATGGGTATATCTCTCCGGTTGGAGTTACAGCTATATAATCAGTGCCTGCACCGCACCCTGATACCCTTTTATAAGCACACGGCCCTGCATGGAGATCTATGTTGAAATGAAAAAAATTGAATTCTTTATCTTCTCTAGAGTATTTCAGATACTCATCTGCCAGGTTTTCATATTCTTTTTTTAGCACGGAAACATCTTCTTCGACCAGAGCATAACTGTTCTCAGGCGTCGCTACGACTGGTTCTACAGAAATGCTTGGAAATCCCTTATCAGCTAAATCCAGAACATCTTTTGAAAAGTCGAGGTTGTTCTTGGTAAAGGTTCCTCTGATATAATGATCCTTGGCGCCTCTTTTTTCAGACATTTTTTTGATTTTTTCTATAATGTATTTATATGTTCCCTCATCATTTAGCGTTTTTCGCATTTTATCGTTTGTTTCTTCTCTGCCGTCTATGCTAAGAACTATATTCGCCATATTAGCGTCCAGATAATCCATTATTTCTTCATTTAATAAAAGACCGTTTGTTGTCATGGTGAATCTAAATATCTTTCCCGACTCTGTTTCTTTACCTCTAGCGTACTCCACCAAGGCTTTTACCACTTCGAAATTCATCAATGGCTCTCCACCGAAGAAATCAACTTCAAGGTGTCTTCTATTACCTGAATTTTCAATTAAAAAATCAATGGCTTTTTTTCCGGTTTCTAGGTCCATGAGCCCCTTCTCGCCTTCGAAGCTCCCTTCCGAGGCAAAACAATATCCGCACCTCATGTTACAGTCATGGGAAACGTGAAGGCACATGGCTTTTACATCGTGGTTTTTCATCAAATCTTCTTCCAGGACTATATCGTCGCTGAAAAGGATTCCTTGGTCTTTCAAGTTATCAATTTCTCCCCAAGCCTCATCCAGGTCGAATTCAGGGTACTTGCCCTTTAAGCTGACAATCGCTTTGTCTTTATCGGGGAAATAATCCAATAAATCGTAGGTAGCTTCATCTATTTCAAATACCGAACCGGAATTGATATCCAGCAGTATATGATATCCGTTTAATTCATATTTATGTATCACTATATCCTCCTGTTAGCAAACAAGCGCCAAATGGCGCACATTATATTTGATTATTAATTAAATTTAAAAATACATATAATAAGCAGTAAATATAAAAATATTTACTGCCTGGTTTTACTTCTCGTTATTTTCACATTTTTGATTTCCTACTGTACACGAGGTTTTGCAGGCAGATTGGCAGGATGTCTGGCATTCGCCACAGCCTTTTCCCTCAACTTTGTTCAACTCTCCCAAATTGATTACTTTAATATGTTTCATTGTATCACCCCCGCCTCTCAATATTCTATTTTCAGGTTTTCGGGATTTCAATGTTTATTCAGACCTGTCAACATCTTCTTCAGCCCTGTTTAAAACATCTGCTACAGCGGCTCTGGTAATTTGCACCTTGATATTGTCAGGTTTAAGCTCAACAGTCAAAACGTCATCTTTGAAGGCTATGATCTTTCCGTAAAAACCTCCTATGGTGACTATTTTGTCTCCTTTTCTAAGCTCGTTTCTCATGCTTTGAATTTTCTTTTGTTGTTTGCTTTGCGGTCTGATGACAAAAAAGTAGAAGAATCCAAAAACCGCAATAATCGGCACGAATGAAAGTAATTCCTGTACGTTCATAAAGTCAATGCTCCCCTTTCATATTATTGATTATTATTATAGCATTATTACCTGTCTAATATCTATATTTATTGAAAAATTCATCTTTGTAATCAGCAAGCCTGTCTTCTAAAATAGCTTTTCTGATATTTTCCATAGTTTTAAGTGTAAAATGTAAATTATGAGATGACAATAGCCTTAGCCCAAGTATCTCATTAGCTTTGATCAAATGCCTCAAATAGGCTTTAGTAAAGTTCTTGCATGTATAGCAGTCACACTCTGGGTCAAGGGGAGAAAAATCCATCTCGTATTTTGCGTTTTTTATGACTACTTTACCGCTGGTTGTCATTGCAGTTCCATTTCTTGCTATTCTGGTTTGCAACACACAGTCAAACATATCAATGCCCCGCAAGACACCCTCAAAAAGGGCATCAATGCTGCCCACCCCCATAAGGTATCTGGCTTTGTCTTCCGGCAAGTGAGGCACTACAGCATCTAGAGCCTTGTACATCAGTTCTTTAGGCTCTCCTACGCTCAGCCCTCCAATGGCGTAACCGGGAAATCCAATCTTTACGGTTTCCTTGGCGCTTTCCACCCTTAAATCGTCGTACATTCCACCTTGAACTATACCGAACAATGCCTGGTTTTGGGTATTTGCATGAGCATCCTTGCAACGTTGTGCCCATCTTAAGGTTCGCTCCATGGATTTTTTTGCATACTGATAGTCAGCAGGATATGGAGTACACTCATCGAATGCCATGATTATGTCAGAGCCCAATATGTTTTGAATCTTTATTGCATCCTCCGGTGATATGAAATGCTTAGATCCATCTAGATGACTTCTGAAGGTTACCCCTTTCTCTTCAATTCTTCTCAAGTCGCCTAAACTGAAAACCTGATATCCTCCGCTGTCTGTAAGTATGGGCATATCCCAGTTCATGAATTTATGAAGGCCGCCCGCTTTTTTTATTACTTCTGTTCCCGGCCTAATGTAAAGGTGGTATGTATTAGAAAGTATGACTTGAGCTCCTGTGCTTTTTATATCTTCAGGAGTCAGGCTCTTTACAGTTGCCTGAGTTCCAACAGGCATGAATATAGGCGTTTCTATTATTCCATGGGGTGTGTGCAGTCTTCCCAGCCTCGCTCCTGTTTGCTTGCATGTCTTTATGTGCTCATATCTAACAGCCATTATAGTCCTCCAGTTAATTTTATATAATAATCATGCTATCGCCGAAGCTAAAAAACCTATATCTTTCTTCAACAGCTTTTTTATAGGCACCCATTATCAAATCCTTTTGTGCAAAAGCTGATACCAGCATCAAAAGAGTGGATTCAGGCAGATGGAAATTAGTAATCATCCCATCAACAGCCCTAAAATCATGGGGAGGATAAATGAAAATATCTGTCCATCCGCTGCATGATTCAATGGGAAATCCTCTTTGAGCTGCAGTTTCCAAAGTCCTTACCGATGTGGTGCCCACTGCTATTATCCTGCCGCCTTTGTCCCTTGTATGGTTTAGAATCTCAGCAGTCTTCTCGTCGATGGAATAATGCTCGGAATGCATTTTGTGCTTTGTCACGTCATCCACTTTTACGGGTCTAAAGGTTCCTATCCCGACATGGAGAGTTATATATGCTATGTTGACACCCTTTTTCTTAATCTCCTCCAGCAGCTCTCCTGTAAAGTGAAGACCTGCAGTTGGCGCAGCTGCCGAGCCAACCTCTTTCGAATAGACAGTCTGATATCTTTCCTTGTCGGATAGCGTCTCCTTAATGTAAGGTGGCAGAGGCATATGTCCCAATTTATCTAAAATATTTTCAAATATACCTTCGTATTGAAACCTTATTATTCTTAATCCATCTTCCTTTACAGATACAACTTCTCCCTGCAAGACATCTTCAAAAACCAGCACATCTCCTGGCTTGGCTTTTTTCCCGGGCTTTACCATGGTTTCCCATTCATCTTTTTCGGTTCTTTTAAGAAGCAGTATCTCAACCACTCCTTCTCTATCTTTATTTTTTCCGTAAAGCCTTGCGGGCATCACCCTTGTGTTGTTTAGCACCAAGGTGTCACCTGCTTTTAGATGGTGGGTAACATCAAAAAAATTCTTATGATGAATATCTCCGGTATTTCTGTCTATGACCATTAGTCTTGAAGCATCTCTTTTTTCTATCGGATGCTGGGCTATGAGCTCCTGTGGCAATTCAAAATTAAAATCTCTTGTTTTCATATGCTCTCCTGTTCGTAAATCTTCTAAAATATAATACTAGATATACATAAATAAAGCAAGCCGACTGTTGAATATATCAACAATAAGCTTGCTTATGATCAGTATGGTTATCTCTTCAGCTTTTCCAAGATTTTTATTGCCTGCTTTTCCGTTAGGTTTATTCCCCTTAATCTGTATACGTATTTTACGGATTTTATCCCGGAGTGTTTCCCCAATACGAATTTATGCTTCCTTCCTACTATATCCGGATTTAAATATTGGTAATTATCCCTATCCTTTATCATACCATCCACGTGTATTCCCGATTCATGGGTGAAAACATCTTTTCCTACCACGGGTTTGGCTGGGTGCACTCTTACCCTTGAATACTTTTCAACCAGCTTTGACAGCCTGGCAAGCTCTCCAACATTGATAGACGCGATAACATTTTCCATGTATATAAGGCTGAGCACTATCTCGTCAAGGGAAGTATTTCCAGCCCGTTCCCCTATTCCGTTGACAGTACAGCTTATATGGTCCGCGCCTGCCTTGAATGCACTGAACGCATTTGCCGTTGCCATGCCAAAGTCGTTATGTCCGTGAAAATCTATTGATACAGGAAGAAGCATCTTTAATGGCATAATTTCTTCCCAAACGGTATATGGATTCAACCTCCCGACAGTATCGGCATATCTTACTCTTACAGCACCTGACTCCACTACGGTTTTAAAAAATTTCTGAAGAAATTTCCTGTCGCTCCGGGATGCATCCTCAGCTCCAACAGACACCTTGCATCCTTTTTTTACTGAATACTCCACTAGTCTATTAGTTTCTCTTAAAATATGATCCCTGTCGGAACCCAGCTTGCTTTTTATCATGATATCAGATACGGGAGCCGAAATATGAAGGCTTTCGATTCCAGTCATCAAAGAGCTTTCTACATCTTCCCGTTTCATCCTATTCCATGTCATAAGCTCTGATGATATATCTAGGGAGTTTAATGCCTGCAAAGCCTTTATCTCATCTTTACCCATGGCGGGAATTCCGGCTTCAATCACGTCCACTCCCGCCTTATCCATAGCCTTCACCATGTTAATCTTTTGCTTGAATGAAAAGTTTATTCCGGGAGCCTGTTCCCCATCTCTTAAAGTGGTATCCACAATGTGAAGCTTCATTTCAGCTACCTCCGGTTAAATTTTGATTTAAATAATAAGCCTTTCAACTTTTTTCCCCTCTTCAAGTGCATCTACTATTTCCTCAATATCATCAGGAGTCACCTTCCCGTACCAGGTCTGTTCAGGATAAACGACTACGATGGGTCCTTTTGAGCATATACCCATGCATCCGGTACTGGTTACCATCACTTCCCCGTCCAGGTCTCTGTCTTGAATCTCTTCATTGAAATTTTGCACTATATCCACTGCGTCCTTTTGCAGGCAAAAACCCTTGTTTTCACCTACCAGTCTGGCACTTCCACATACAAAAATATGATGCTTCAATTTTTCCATTTTGCCACCTCCTAGCTTATTTTTCTCTTTTCCGGATCCTTATCCTCCCCAAGCTTGCCTACTGCATCTGCCCTGCACTGTCTGCAGTGGTACATTTGAGCAACCAATGTCTCGCAGCTCTTTCTAATCGCTTTTAGCTCTCCTTCAGTGAGCTTCTCATGATTTTCAAACTCTGTCCCCTCTACCGGGATTAATGACATTATATTTGTAAATGTCACGCCCAATGACTTGACTTTTTTAACTATCTCTTTAACATGCCCGTCATTGACGCCTTTAATGGCTACTATGTTTACTTTGCACATTATGTCCATTTCCTTCAATTTAGCCAGACCTTCAAGCTGGTTGTCCAGTAGCATCTTTGCAGCATTCCTTCCCGTTATCAGTTTCTCGTTATAGTAGATACTGTCGTATATCTTTTCTCCTATATCAGGATCCACTGCATTTATGGTAACCGTAAGGTGGGTAATCCCCAGCTCTTTAAGCTCTTTAGCGTATATGGGAAGCATCAGCCCATTGGTTGAAAGGCATATGGCAACCTCGGGGTATTTTTCCTTTATAAGTTCTATAGTCTTTTTAGTCTTGTTGAAATTGGCCAGAGCATCTCCGGGACCGGCTATGCCCATTACAGTAAGATTGTCGACTTGCTCGTTGTAGTAGTCAAATGTTTCAAGGGCTTTTTGTGGAGTCAATAAATTACTAGTGACGCCGGGCCTGCTTTCATTTTGACAGTCAAATTTTCTGTTGCAGAACTTGCATTTTATATTGCACTTTGGCGCTACCGGCAGATGTATCCTAGCATTGTCATGAGCCTCCTTGTTGTAGCAAGGATGTTTGAGTGTCTTTTGTTGAACCTCAGATGATAATCCAGATTTAAAATAAGGGCTATCTGTATTCTTTCCATCGCATCCTCTGCAGTTACGCATATTTCTCACCTCCGCTTTTATCATAAAATTCATCGTAAATCCTCTGTCTGTAGCCGCTGTGTTTTAAGTCCAGCAAAGTATTTGTAATTTCATCTAAATATGTCATGCTTCCCGTATAACCGATTATAAGCTTTCTTTGAGCTCCTATATGATCGTGAACAGGAAAACCAACTCTGATTAAAGGTATGTTTTCTTTCTCCCAGATGAACTTGCCGTCTGAGTTTCCTATCATGATATTAGGCTTTAATCTCTTCACTTCACTGTGGATAGTCTCAAAGTCAACATCATCCATAATCAAAGAATTTGGATAATCAAAATATTTTTTTAGTGTTTTAGCCTTCGCTCCGGTTGCAACTATCACAGGTGTTATTCCGTTTTCTGAGCACAGCTTTGTAGTTGCGTAAGTTATTTCAGGATTTCCAAAAATCAATGCTCGTCCTTCTCCGTTGTATTTATGAGAATCGATCATTCCGTCCAGCATCCGCTCTCTTTCTGCATGCAAATCTTTCGGAACCGATCTGCCGGTAATCTTTGCAAGGGCTTTTATGAATGTATCTGTTCCTTCCAATCCCACCGGCATTGACATTTTATATAATTCTACTCCGTATTTTTCTTTTAAAAATATCCCCGGGCTATATTTCTCCTCCAACAGCAGCGCAAACTCAATGGTGGCTTTAGCTCCTGCCATTGACCTTATCTCCTGGATTGTTGTGCCTCCCTTTGGTATTTTACTGTAATCTTCCTTGAATGACCCGTCTAAAGTCTCCGAAATGTCAGGTATTAGATTAAAGTCAACTCCGTAGAGCTTGCCTATCCTTTTTATTTCCCTGATATCCGCAGGTGTCAAATCACCGGCGACAATATTGATTTTGTCGTTTTTCTCCGGTGTTTCAGGAGAGTAGTATTCAACTATGGATCTCACCGTATGAAAAAAACCCTCGTAATGACTAGCTCCGTATCCAGGTGTTGAAACCGGTATGATGTCAACTCCGGTTATTGAATGCTTGTTTTTAAATTCTTCTATTACCCTTTTGATATCCTCGCCGATAGTCTCAGCCAAGCAGGTGGTCAATACACCTATGACCTTGGGATTGTAAAGCTTGATTACATTTTTGAGCCCGTGCTTTAAATTTTTACTTCCTCCATGTACTGTTTGATTTTCACTTAGTGAACTTGAGGCAATGTCAATGGGCTCATTGTAATGTGTAGCCATGTGTCTTCTGATGTACGTTGCACATCCCTGAGATCCATGCATCAATATCATTGAATTCTCTATTCCTTTAAAGGCCAGAGACCCACCCATAGGCATGCACATTTTACATGGATTGACATTCATATTCATATAATTCTTAGTTTTCATCAAGTCCGCCTCCTTTCACCAAGTTCCAAACAGGACTGTTTACAGTTAGATCGACTTCTTTAGCGAAGTTAACTGCCCCTTCATAGCCGCAAAGGGGATGCTTCCTTTCGTGGTTGTGATCTATAAAGGCTATTCCGAGCTTATAAGCCAGCGGCCTTTCTTTGACTCCTCCCACCAGGAGATCCGCCCCTTTTTCTTTAATGAAGGACTCTAACTCCGATGGATTAGTATCATCCAGTATAACTGTCCCTTCATTTGAGAGCTCTTTGATTTTTTCGTATTCTTCTTTTCTGCCTGTTTGAGTTCCTACCATTACGGTTTCCATCCCAAGTTCATTGAACTGCTTGATCAAGGATATGGCTTTAAAGCCCCCACCGACATATATTGCGACTTTTTTTCCTCTGCATCTGTTTTTATAGTTTTCAAGCGCTTCTTCGGTTTCTTCTATCATTAGTTCTATAAATGCCTCTGCTTTTTGAACTACCCTTTCGTCTTTCGATAATTTGGCAAGATTTCTTAAAGACTCAGATGTGTCGTCAATTCCAAAAAAACTTACTCTGTCGTAGTCTATACCGTATTTCACTTTCATCTGCTCCGCAAGATAAATGCTTGAACCTGCACATTGCACAATATTGAAGGATGCATTTTTTGCCTCTTTAAGCTTATCGGTGGACGAATCTCCAGTCATTCCTGTTATCAGCTTCAAGCCCAAGGCATTAAAGTACCTGCCCAAAATCCATATCTCTCCAGCTAAGTTGAATTCCCCTAAATAGTTAAAGCTTCTCTTGTCTTTTATATCATCCATTTGGGAATCGCTATCCATCAGGGAAATAATCGCATTGCAAGCCGCTTTATATCCATCTTTTTTGCTGCCGGCAAATCCCGATGACTGGACAGGAATCACCTTTATTGCAAATTTTTTCTCAGCCTCTTTACATACAGCTTCCAAATCGTCGCCTATTACCCCCACTACACAGGTGGAATATACAAATATGGTTTGTGGCTTGATTTTTTCAACAATTTCCTCTATAGCCGATGCAAGTTTTTTTTCGCCTCCAAAGATAATGTCTCTTTCCTGCAGGTCCGTAGAAAAGCTGTTTCTGAAATTTTCAGATCCACTGCTTAAGCTCCCTCGAATGTCCCAAGTGTAGCTGGCACAACCAATAGGTCCATGAACGATATGCACTGCATCCGTTATTGGATTCAAAACAACCCTTGCACCACAATAAACGCACGCTCTTTGGCTTACAGCTCCTGAAACACTGTCCTGATCGCATTTGATGCCGTCCGAGCCTGATTTTTTTATTAGTATATGATCTTTCCTTTCGTCCAGCATATAGCTTTTTTCAGCTTTCATATCTCCAACCTCCAAATATTCACAATGTCTCGCATCCGGCAAACCATATATTTAAACAGATCTTTCCGTTTTTTTCATCTCTTTTTACAAATTGAGGGAGCAAATATTAATATCTTGCTCCCTCGCCTTATATATTGACTTTTACATTACCAATTCAAAATCTTCGTCTGTGCATTCTCTGTCATACTTGTCCAAGAATGCGGTGCTTATCTTTTCTATGAGCCTCATGGCTCCTTTGTAACCTACCGTAGGGAACAAGCTATGTCCAACTCTGTCCAGTATCGGGAATCCTACCCTTATCAAGGGCACATCCTCGGCTCTTGCTATATACTTTCCGTATGTATTGCCTATGAGCATATCAACAGCTTCGTTCTTCATCCATTGATGGAGAGTCATCAAGTCTCCCCCGGCCTTAACCTTGGATCCTTCTATTCCTGCTTCTTTTAGTATTTCATTGATTGATTTTTCAAATGCATTACCCGGTGTTCCTGTTAATATATACTTAGGTACCATGCCTAAGCTTATTACGAATTCGGTCATTGGAATAACTATGTCCGGATCGCCGAAAATGGCGACTTTCTTGCCGTGATAATGATTGTGAATGTCGATCATCAGATCCACAAGCTGTCCTCTTTCAAATTCGAGTTCCTTTGACATTTCATTTCCTGTAGCCTCCAACACCTTCATCACAAAGTCGTCTGTAGCCTTTATCCCGATGGGAATGTTTATGACGTTCGCCTCAACGTCACAAAGCTTTTCAAGCTCAAATGCAGCGGCCTCCGATGAGAATTTGCCCATTGCTATCGTCTTTTCGCAATTTCCAAGATCGCTTAGCTCCTCTACCGTCGTTCCTCCCTCAGGATACATTTCGTACTTTCCTGTGTTCGGCGAGTTTACCACACCGCTTGTGTCGGGAAACATCGTAAAGGGAGCCTCCAGCATTTTAAGCATTCTCTTGATTTCTGACATATCACTTGGTTCAACGTATCCTGGAATTACTGCAAGTTTTCCATTTTCAATGATCTTGTTTTTATTTACCATGTGAGTGACCATGGCTTTTGTCATATTAGAAAACCCTGTCACGTGAGAACCCTGGTAACTCGGCGTACTTGCATAGATTACAGTTTTTCCTTCAGGCACCTTGGTGCTAAGGACTATGTCGTTCAAATCGTCACCTATGGTCTCTGACAAGCATGTTGTATTGACCGCGATGACGTCAGGATCGTATATTTCAAATACATTCTCGATACCTTTTTTCAGGTTGCTTTTACCCCCGAACACACAAGCTCCTTCAGTGAACGAACTGGTGGATGCAACGATTGGATCTCTGTAATGTCTTGTAAGGTGCATCCTGTGGTAAGAACAGCATCCCTGTGATCCGTGACTATGAGGCAGGCATCTGTGGATACCTAAAGCTGCGTACATTGCTCCTATGGGTTGGCAGGTTTTTGCCGGATTGACAACTAATGCACTTCTTTCGTTGATCTCTTTTGGTGTATGGTCTAGCATACCTTTTCAACTCCTTCCACTTTCCCTGTTATCATAGGCTCTTTCTTCCACGGGGGAATAGTGTAGCTCCATGCCGGAGTGTGTATTCCTGCCGCAGTGTCTCTTGCAAAATTAACCGCTCCCTTGTACCCTGCATATGGTCCAGAGTAATCGTATGAGTGCATTTGCTTGGAGTAGATGCCCATCTTTTGAATCATATACTTATCCTTGATCCCTGAACCGAAGAAGGATGGCTTCAGAGCCTTCACAGCTATTTCAGTTTCATAGTGGTTCAAATCATCAATAACTACTGTATTTGTCTTCATGTCAGTTATCAAACCCTTGTATTGGTTTAAAGGAAGCTCTTTCTTAAGTTCTTCCAATCTACTCGCGGGAATTCTTAACCTGTACTTCTGTTCGTCTTTTTCTACAGTTATTTCTTCTATGTTTCGAGTATCCGCATCCAGTTTTATATCCGGTATGACGTCCCTTCCTTCATAGTCGTCCCTATGCCCGAATTCGTATCCAGCTAGTATGGTATCCATGCCGATTTCTCCTAAAAGTCCTTGATAATGATGGGCTCTGGAGCCGCCTACATATAACATCGCTGTCTTTCCTTCGCACATTTCCTTGTAATACGCCATTTCATCCTCTATTTCTGAAATTTCTTCGCTTATGACTGCTTCGGTTCTCTTGATAAGATCCTCGTCCCCAAAGTATTTTGCTATATTTCTAAGAGTATTTGACATATTTTCCATGCCGATGAAGTTCACCTTCATCCAAGGCATCCCGTATTTGATTTCTATCATCTCAGCTATGTAGTTTATCGATCTATGGCACTGAACTAAGTTCAAGTCTGCATTATGGGACTTGGCTATATCTTCATACTCAGCGTTACCGGTCATGCAAGCTGCTACTTTGTAGCCAATCTTGTTGAGAACTCTGGATATCTCCCATTCGTCACCGCCGATATTGTACTCGCCTAGAATATTCAACGTAAATTCCTTCTCTTTCGGCTTTGGAATATCTATAGTTCCTATTACGTCCTTCATAAGCTTGTTGTTCGCTATGTGATGACCTGCTGATTGGCTAACGCCCTTATAGCCTTCACAACTGAAAGCCAGCACAGGAATGCCGTATTCCTTTTCTGCATCCTTGGCAACCTTGTGTATGTCATCTCCTATAAGTCCCACCGGACAAGTTGCAGAAACAGATATCGCTCTGGGGTTGAAAGTTTCAACTGCTTCCTTGATGGCTTGCGCCAGCTTTTTATCACCACCGAATACTATATCGCTTTCCTGCATATCTGTAGTAAAGGCATAGCTTAAGAAATTCTTTCCCCCGTCTTTTGCCCTGCCTTTATTACGTCTGGTTCCCCATGCATAGTACGAACATCCGACGGGACCGTGGACTATATGCACCATGTCCACTATCGGCCCTATAACTACTCCTTTGCACCCTGCATAGCAACAACCCCTGTTTGTAATAATCCCAGGTATAGTCCTTGTATTTGCACCAATTTTAGGAATATCTTCAGAATCCTTGACAAGGATGTGTTCTTTTCTGTTTTTCATAACCTTTGCAGGATAAGCATCCAATATCTTATCAACTACCTTGTTCATATCTTTCATCATAACACCTGCTTTCGTCTCCTGTTTTTTACCTCTAAATTGCCAGATCTCCGTATTCGTCCGTTCTGACTCTTATAGCATCATCCACCGGACAAACGAATATTTTTCCGTCTCCCATGTTCCCTGTTTGATTGACATCGATTAGTATGTCTATGACGCTTTTTACATCCTCATCGTGCACCACAAGATAAATCAGCCTTTTTGCGATAAATCTGTTATTTTCCGTAATTGTCTCAATCAAATGAGGATTATCTATCTCTTTTCCCTCAATCAGGTCCTCCAATATATCCATATTGATCATTTTTTTGCCTCGGCCAGTTACTTTTTTACATAACATGGACGGGTACCCGGCTTCAGAGAGCGCATTCTTTGTTTCATTCATCTTGTTCATTCTGATTACTGCCATTATTTCTTTCATAAAGAAGCCTCCTCTACAGCTCTTGTACGCCACTGCTTATTGTGTAAACATCCTCAACCGGTGTAACAAATATCTTCCCATCTCCATAAACTCCTTCTCCAGTTTTGGCATTCTTGGAGATAAGCTTTACTACCTCGTCTTTTTCCTCGTCTTCCACTACCAAAAGCAGCATTTCTTTTTGAAGTTCATCGTATCTCACATTTCCTACTTTTATGCCTCTTTGTTTCCCTCTTCCTACGACATCAGTTTTTGTTACCGCCGGATAGCCGGCATCTAGCAATTCTTCTAAAATCACAGACGCTCTTTCAGGTCTGACAATAGCTCTTATCATTTTCATCTCGAAATCCTCCTTTAATTATTCCATGATTAAAACTACAGGTTCATGGATGGACGTATTTATGAATTGAATTATGCTCTAACTTTTGATAAAATCAAGACGTAGGTCCCTAGCCTACTTAATACCGATTGAGAGGCAAGCCCAGCTTGTCTTTCAATCAACCCAAGATTCCATATTCCATCAAAATTTCTTCCAGTCTGTCTGTCTCCATAGGTTTAGGTACTACAAACATATCGTTGTCTTCGATATTTTTGGCTAATGTTCTGTACTGGTCTGCCTGAGGTTGTGAAGGGTCAAAGTCTATTACTGTCTTTTTATTTATTTCTGCTCTTTGTACCATGTTGTCTCTTGGCACGAAGTGAATCATTTGTGTTCCCAACTCTTTTGCAAAAGCCTCTATCATTTCATATTCGTTGTCAACTTTCCTGCTGTTGCATATTATTCCGCCAAGTCTCGTGCCACCTGTTGCGGCATATTTTTGTATGCCTTTGCTAATGTTGTTTGCGGCATACATGGCCATCATCTCACCTGATGCAACAATATAGATTTCTTCAGCCTTTCCTTCACGTATCGGCATCGCAAAACCGCCACATACAACGTCTCCTAAGACATCGTAGAACACATAATCTAGATCTTCCGTATAAGCTCCCAGTTGTTCAAGAAGGTTTATTGAAGTTATTATTCCTCTTCCCGCACAACCTACCCCTGGTTCCGGTCCACCTGACTCCACGCATCTTATGTCCTTAAAGCCTTTCACAAGCACTTGATCCAGCTCAATGTCTTCACCTTCATCTCTCAAAGTTTCCAACACAGTCTTTTGAGCCATCCCGTGAAGCACCAGTCTTGTAGAATCTGCTTTGGGATCACAGCCAACAATCATTATTTCTCTTCCCATTTCTCCTAGTGCGGCTGTCAAGTTTTGAGTAGTCGTTGATTTGCCAATTCCACCTTTACCATAGATTGCAATTTGTCTCATTTCATTCATCCTCCTTTTTTATAAAAAAAATGTTGGACGATATTTACATACCGACCAACACCTTTGTTATCGAGTCAAGCTACTGATTGCTAAAACAACTGCCGCTGTTCCATAAGTTGTGGAACAACGGCAGCGTCATTTGATATTTACTTGTAATAAAAAACGACGTTACCCACAATGTGGATAACGTCGCTGTCATCAAGTGTATTTTCTTGTTAAATAGATACTACCACAGGAAAAAATCAAATGCAAATATTTTTTTTATGAAACTGATTTCACATTTTATTATAATTCACCATAATTAATATTTATGCTTCTGATGTATCTTGACCGTCAAAAAAACTTATGTTTTCACTATCGAAGGAATAGCCCATATGCTCATATGCCCTTTTGGTTGCGATCCTTCCACGAGGAGTCCTCTGAATAAAACCCAACTGCAACAAATATGGTTCGTATACATCCTCTATCGTTGACTTTTCCTCATCTATTGTTGCCGAAAGAGTATCTAGGCCTACAGGCCCTCCTGAAAACTTAATTATTATGCTTTCAAGCATCTTCCTGTCGATTTCGTCAAGCCCAATTTCGTCAACCTCCAGCAACTCCAATGCATTTTTTGCAGTTTTTTTATCGATTATGCCATTTCCTCTTATCTGTGCAAAATCCCGTACCCTTTTAAGGAGCCTGTTGGCGATTCTAGGCGTTCCTCGAGATCTTTTGGCCAGTTCTTCTGCTCCATCCCAGGCTATATCCACATCAAGTATTGTCGCGCTCCTGGTGATTATCTTTGAAAGTTGTGATGTGTCGTAAATTTCTAGTCTCGAAATCACTCCAAACCTGTCACGTAGTGGGGATGTAAGAAGCCCGGCGCGGGTAGTTGCGCCGATGAGCGTAAACGGAGGTAGCTCTAAACGAATAGACCTGGCTCCCGGACCTTTCCCTACAATTATGTCAATAACAAAATCCTCCATGGCGGGATACAGGATTTCTTCTATGCTTCTATTTAGGCGGTGTATCTCATCGATGAACAGGACATCCCCTTTGTTGAGTCCTGTCAATATCGCAGCCAAATCACCCGGTTTTTCTATAGCAGGGCCTGATGTTATTCTTATGTTCACTCCGAGTTCATTTGCTATTATATTTGCCAAAGTCGTCTTTCCAAGACCCGGCGGACCATAAAGGAGCACATGGTCCAAAGTCTCGCTTCTCTCCATGGCAGCCTTTATAAATATGCTCATTTTTTCCTTAACCTTGTTTTGCCCAATGTAATCCTTGAGTTCCTTAGGCCTGAGGCTTTTTTCTATATCAAGATCCGATTCAGTTGTTTCCGTGGTTATAATTCTATCTTTCAATTCATCACCTCTGTTAGGAAGTTGCAAAAGCACTGGATGACAGTGCTTTTTTGATTATATCCTCAATGGTCATACCATCAATAAATATCCTGTCCACCATATCAAGCCCCTCTGAATAGGAATACCCCAAGCTCTCCAAAGCTTGTGCCGCTTCTTTTCTGATTTCAGTAGTGGTTGTAGAAATTACATCATTAGAATCTCCATGGGTGGGAATTATGTTCTTGTATTTGTCTTTTAATTCAAGAATTATTCTGTTCGCTGTCTTTTTTCCTATTCCAGGAGCTGTGGAAATAGCCTTTTCATCCCCGGTGGAAAGATAAGAGGCAAACTTATCAAACGTGAAGCTTGAAAGTATTCCTATGCTTACCTTAGGTCCTATGCCGGAAATGCTTATCAGGTCTCTAAAGAGCTTTCTTTCCTGCTTGTCCCCAAATCCGTAAAGCGTCATTTCGTCTTCTCTGATGTGTTGATGAATGTATATCTTGGTTTGCCCTGCGTCCTGGCTAAGACTTTTCAAGGTCATTGCTGATACAGTAATAAGATAGCCAATATCTCCACACTCGAGGACGACCTTATCTTCATAAAAGTCCTTTATGCTTCCCTTTAAATATTCGTACAAAATCGTTCCTCCCCGTATACTACAAATAACAGCAACTCAGGCACCTAATTTACCTTGTTTTGCATTATTCATATAATATCATGCATACTGATATTATATAGAAATATTCCTGTTAAAGCAAACATATATTCGGTTTATTCTTCTTCCCAGTTGTGGTAGACTTCCTGTATATCATCGTTGTCGTCAAACATATCCAGCATTTTATTCATCTTTTTAACATCTTCTTCTGAGAGCTTGGAATAAGTAGTGGGTATCATCGCTACTTCTGCAGATGCGAATTCATAACCTGCTTCAACCAATGCATCGCAAGTCTTTTGAAACTCCTCCGGTTCGGTTACTATCTCAAAGCCTTCCGCTTCAACATTTATATCCTGAGCTCCTGCCTCAAGTGCAATCATCATCAGCTCATCTTCATCTACGCTACCGTCTTTTTCTATCATTATCTGACCTTTTTTTTCAAACATGAAAGAAACACATCCCGAAGTGCCCAGATTTCCTCCATTTTTATCAAAGGCATGCCTAACATCCCCAGCAGTTCGGTTTTTATTTTCTGTCAAAGCTTGAACGATAACAGCTACTCCCCCTGGACCGTATCCTTCATATGTTATCTCTTCGTAATTTGCGGATCCTAGCTCCCCTGCACCTTTTTTTATCGCTCGGTCAATATTATCGTTCGGCATATTGTTAGCTTTTGCCTTGGTAACTGCATCTCTCAGTCGCGAGTTCATTTCTGGGTCAGATCCGCCTTCTTTGACAGCTACTGCAATAGCCTTTGAAAGCTTGGTGTAAACCTGCCCCTTCGCTGCATCAGCCTTGCCTTTTTTATGCTTAATGTTTGCCCATTTTGAATGTCCAGCCATTTTAGTTCCTCCTTAGAAATTTTCAGCATTAATATTCTAACATAGTCTTTATCTTATTCCTATAGCATTGATGTCTAAAAGGCAATTTTTTCAATGAATTTTTCTCCCGCACTGTATAATTTCTGTTTGCCATTTGTTAGCTCCCTGTGTCCGCTTATGAACTGTTCCTTTTGTCTAAAAGGTATGCAAATTTTTATTTTAACTTCATCTGCATACTCGATTCCTTCCAAAACACAATCGAAGGTTGAAAAATAGTTTTGAAGCATTCCCAAGAGGCTATAGTCCGTGGAGATTTCAAAAACAGCATTATATTGCATCTTCACTATTTCCATTTCGTCCAAGGCTTCTTGAGCTGCTTGGCCGTAAGCCCTGACTAGTCCCCCGGTTCCCAGCTTGATCCCCCCGAAATATCTAGTCACCACCACCAAAACGTTGGTCAAATTTCTTCCCACGATACTTTCGTATATGGGTTTGCCTGCGGTAAGAGAGGGTTCTCCATCATCACTGTACTTAAATATATCTCCTGTCGGATTAACCGCATATGCAAAAGTATTATGAGCTGCTTTGTAATTAAGCTTCTGTATTCTTTTTATCTTATCCTCAGCATCATCTACGGACTCAATATGAAAGCAATATGCTATAAAACGAGATTTCTTTACAGTAATCTCCCTGATCGATTCTCCCTTTACGGTTAAATAGTCTTCCATGTCAAACCTTTCCCTTATTAAGTAAATGCTTGTTTTTCTCGCTTATTCGAACTTTTACAACGATTTTATCCTCCAAATATTTTTCATCTGTTACGACTCCTAGACCGTGTAGGTAACTGACATACTTGCTGTCGGAGTAAGGAATCTCAAATACTTTCTCAATTGTGTCTCCAAATATTTTTTTCACTATCGTTTTTAGGAGGTTTTCAACCCCTTCGCCAGTAATAGCGCTTGTTTTCAGCTTGTCTCCTCTAATCATTGAATAAATTTGGTCGAAATCTTCACCTACAATATCCGTTTTATTAAAGACATACACCATCTCCTTGTCTTTGCATTCAATTGATTGTAATACCTCTTCTACAATCTTAATCTGTTGAAGACAATTTGGATTTGAACTATCTATAATATGAAGTACCAGATCTGCATCCTTCACCTCGTCCAATGTGGATTTAAAAGACTCAACAAGGTCATGTGGCAGTTTTTCAATAAATCCGACTGTATCAGAGAGTAAAAACTCCTTGTCATCCATCTTGATTTTTCTTGTAGTTGAATCCAGCGTTGCGAATAGTTTATCCTGAGCTAAAACTGAACTTGAAGAAATCAAATTGAACATAGTGCTTTTCCCTGCATTTGTATAACCTACTAGGGATACCACGGGAATCTGGTTCTTCACACGTCTGCTTTTTTGAATCTGCCTGGCAGATTGCATATCCTTTATCCTTTTTTCAAGGATATTGACCTGCTTGTAAATAGCTCTTCTATCGGTTTCCAGCTTTTTTTCCCCTGGTCCTCTTGTACCTATTCCTCCGCCTGTTCTTGATAGCACCTTACCCATTCCCATAAGCCTAGGGAGGCGATACTTAAGCTGGGCAAGTTCCACTTGAAGCTTTCCTTCACCTGTAGTAGCATGTTTTGCAAATATATCTAAAATAAGAGCCGTTCTATCGATCACTTTTATACCAAGTACCGTCTCAATAATTCTGAGTTGCATTGCATTTAGCTCGTCATTGCAGATTACGATATTGGCATTTTTTATTTGAATCAGCTCCTTCAACTCCAGGAGCTTGCCTTTTCCAATATAAAAATTCGAATCTATTTTATCTTTGTTTTGAACAACCATGTCAACAGGAACCACCCCTGCAGTTAAAGCCAGCTCCTTTAATTCATCCATAGATGACTGAATATCCAGCATTTCCGTCTTCGATTTAAGGCTCACTCCTATCAATACTGCCTTTTCAGTTTCATCAGAGACTATTTTAGGAGCATTCCTTTTAAATTTAGAGACTTTATCGCTGTAGACATCAATTTCAAATCTTCTTAAATCCTTTAGAGAAAATATCCCTGGCACCTTAACTACTATTTCGCCATCCTCAACATCCAACACGCCGATTCCCACTAATATTTTATCATCCCTCACAACGACTGCTCCCAACAGATCGAGTCCAAGGCTGATCATAGCCGATTTATCTTGATCTGATAAGTTAGGATTTTCATTGGGATGGGTATGAAAACTCTTTGCACCTTGTATTTTCTCATAGTCTATCTCAGGAAAGGAGGCACTTCTAAAATCTCCAACGCCAACTTCAAGGATTTCGTTTCTTTTATCAGTAATTATGATAACTTCCCTGTTTATGAGCGTGCTGATTTCCCATAGCTCATATGCGGTATTTTCATCAAGAAGCTCGCTGTTTTCCATAACAAGACCCCTCAAGTCTTCCAGTCGTTCCAACAACGACTTTTTTAATCCATCAATATTTCCGTATATCATTTCATCACCTGTCTTCCATTGCTAATATCTTTCATCAATTTGATTTCATTTTTTTAATTTGATTTTTAATAGTCAATTCCAAAACTTTTCTTACAAGTGCTATCCCCAACACCAACATGTAGAAATAAGCAGCTTCAAACTTTTCCATATATGTACTTATTCCCAATGTGACATACAACGCTCCGGTTGCCATGTCTATAAATCCCTGAACCCTCAAATACCTAAGTTCGGTATCGCCGTTTGACAACTCTTCGTTATTGACCGATCTATTTTTCAACATATCTACAATACCAATAAGAACCAATCCTACTCCGAACACTATGAATAAAACGATCAATATCTTTTCAAAATTCATAATCCAACCTACTTTCCGTTATAGTTTATCAAGTACCTTTCATTATACAAAAATCATCTTAGTTATACCAGTGTTAATAAATTTCTTTGGTTCAATGCAAATAAAAAAACCGGTTTCCCGGTTTATAGCTGATAATTTTCAATTTTAGATGATGATGGATTTAATTCCATCAATCCGCCGTCCACAAAAATAGCCTGTCCTGTTAAATAATCTGAAAGATCTGTAGCCAGGAATTCAATGACCTTTGAACAATCCTCAGTAGTACCTATTCTTCCTAGAGGCACTTTTTGCACCAAATCTTCGATTTGAGCTTCAAAGTGGGCATCCCACTTTACTGTGCTTATATAACCTGGAGCTATAGCATTCACAGTAACTCCGTGTGGAGCAAGTTCCAGTGCCATCGTCTTTGTAAGGGATATTACTGCCGCTTTACCTGCGGAGTAATGAGGCTGCACCACGAACAGTGGAACAAAACCAGCAACAGAAGCCACATTGATTATTTTACCACTCTTTTGAGTCTTCATAACTTTTCCTGCAAGTTTAGAAAAAATGAAAGTGGTAGTAAGGTTAATATCTATTACCCTTCTGAACTTCTCAACTTCCATATCTGTAGCAAGACCAGGTCCCGCACCACCGGTGCCTCCAATGTTATTCACGAGAATATCCAAACTTCCAAAAGTATCTATTGTATTCTCCACTACTTTTTTTACAAAACTTTCGTCCGTTCCGTCTCCTTCGAACTCCAAAGATTTGACTCCAAATAATTCTACCTCTTCTTTCACCGATTTTGCCTTGATGTCAGTTTCCTTGTATTTTCCTGCGCTTAAATCGATATCTGTAATCACTACGTTTGCACCGAGCTTAGCCATTCTCAGTGCATATTCTCTTCCGATTCCTCTAGCGGATCCTGTTATAATAGCAGTTTTTCCTAAAAGTCGTTTTTCCATTCCATCCTCCTCGAAAGATATGCTGCCAGCTATCCCCATAGCCTTAAATTCAATTAAAGATAATCATCTTTACGACTTGTATGATATCATTTTAGGACGTTTATGTCAAATACTAAGTTGTTCAAATACTCCGATTGACATTATATTACTAAGTTGCTATACTCATAATCATCTATTATAAAGTTTACGAGGAGAAATCATGGGAAATATACCTGTTTATAAAAAAGTTTATTTAACTCTGAAGAAAGACATCCGAGAAGGTCGATATCCTACTGGAAGCTTGCTGCCAACTGAATACGAGCTAGAGCTCGAGTTTGATGTGAGCCGAACGACTATCAGAAAAGCCATCGGTCTATTATCTTCAGAAGGATATGTAAAGAAAAAACAAGGCTATGGAACTGAAGTTTTGGATTATTCAACGACCCAAAAATTAAATTACTTAACATCAACCAGCGAAACATTAAAAGCAAAAGGAGTAAAGGTTACTACTCGTGGAATGGTTATTAGCATAGTCAAAGCTTCTCAGACTGTTTCAGAAGCTTTGGAAATACCCGAGGGTTCAAAGGTATACATGATTCAACGTGTTCAGCTTGCAGATGGTATTCCGATAGCGATAATGGTTAACTATTTGAAACTAAATGAAGTTGCGGGCATAGAAGAATTCGTAGGGACATTTACCGGTTTATATGAATTTCTCGAAAATCAATATCACATTATACTCAAATCGGCTCATGAAAAGCTTTCAGCAATCAGTGCTGATTTTACCGAGTCTCAAATTCTTCAGATCCCTGTGGGTTCTCCTCTTTTATTAAGCAAAAGAATCACTTATACTGAAAAGGGCCCTTTGGATTACAGCATCGCCAAGCTGATAGGCGACAGATATGAGTATAGCGTAAGCATGGAGGGTAGAAAGTAGCTGTTTATAGAGCTTCTCAGTTTTAGTAAAAGACAAAAGGGATAGATCTCTCACCTATTAACAGGTATAAGATCTATCCCTTTTCTTTTAAAAAATTATCCCGCAGCGACATACTCTCCCAGGACGTCTCCATCCAAGTACCATCTGCGCAGGAG
>Ga0334893_1000968_pt1 | contig 31747 bp, 29 predicted proteins | sample GraSluR3_MG_5_FD_207218 | JGI IMG/M metagenome (GOLD analysis project Ga0334893, IMG submission 207218) | Sludge microbial communities from methane-producing bioreactor in Wageningen University, Netherlands - Granular Sludge_09_05-R3 | ecosystem: Engineered > Bioreactor > Anaerobic >...
TCATAAAATTAATTTAGGGAATATTGTTTCTATTCTTGAAAAATCAAATTTTAGTTCTAAACTTGCCAATAACAGGAAAGATTTATTTAATATGAAAATTAGATTAGATTATTCAATATATAAATCGGTTAATAAAGAGAAAAATTTACTTGAAAAATTTGGAAACAAGCTGAGTAGTTTAAATCCTATAGAAATAATAAACAAAGGCTATGCTATTATCGATAAGGATAAAGCTATAATAACTACTATTAATCAGATTTCAGCTGATGATATCGTAAATATAAAACTTAGCGATGGAATAGCTACAGCAAAAATTATATCAGTAAGAAATGAGGATAGAAAAAATGAAAAAAAATAAGGACTCCTTAGAAAGTTTAATGAAACAGTTGGAAACTATAACCAAGGAATTAGAAAGTAACTCCCTCAATCTTGAAGAAAGTCTAAAAAAATATGAAGAAGGTATTCGAATATATAAGCAATGTCATGATATAATAAATAGTGCAGAGTTAAAAATTAAAGTACTTAATGACGATAATTGCGATGGAGGCATCTAAGACATGAATTTCAAGGAATTAATGGAATTTGATAAGCAAATTGTAGAAAAGTATATGGATGAACTTTTATCTATAAATGTTATTTACGAAAAAAAATTAATTGAATCAATGAAATATAGTGTACAAGCAGGTGGAAAAAGGTTAAGGCCAATTCTATTTTTGGAAACTATAAAATTATTAAATAAAAATCCTTTTAATTTTATAGAAATAGCATGTGCTATAGAGATGATTCACACCTACTCCTTGATTCACGATGATTTGCCAGCCATGGATAATGATTCGCTTAGAAGAGGAAAGCCGACGAATCATGTGGTATTTGGCGAAGCTACAGCTATATTAGCTGGAGATGGTCTTTTGAATTTAGCTCATGAAATTATGATAGCTTTTGTATCAAAAAATTTAACTAAGAATAATATAAATGGGATAAATATAATTTCAAAAGCTGCAGGGATTAATGGAATGATTGTAGGTCAAGCAGTTGATATAGAGTCTGAAGGGAAAAATATTGATATTGATACAATGAAATTTATACACAGCAATAAAACAGGTGCTTTAATTGAAGCCTCAATTGTTGCGGCAGCGGTCATGTCAGCCGCAGATGATACAAAGATAGCTTCTCTAAAGACTTATGCGAAATATATTGGTTTAGCATTTCAAATTACTGACGACATACTTGATATAGAAGGAAATGAAGCAGAATTAGGAAAAAAAATTGGCAGTGATGAGCTAAATGATAAAGCAACCTATCCTAAATATTTTGGATTAGAGAAATCGAAGGAATATGCTAAAAATACTATAAAAAATGCTATTGAAAGCTTAAATGTATTTGAACCTAGAGAAAAAGCATTTTTCGTAGACTTAGGGGATTATATAATTTGTAGAAAAAAATAGGAGGTAAATCTTGAATTTTTTTAATGGAATAATTAATAATCAAGTGTTTATAGCTTGTTTTTTAGCTTGGTTTATAGCTCAATTGATTAAGGTTGTACTCACCTATTTTTTTGAAAATAGATTTGACGCTTCTAGATTTGTTGGATCAGGAGGTATGCCTAGTTCTCATACTTCATTTGTTACGAGCTTGGCAACTGCAGTAGGTTTAGCTTCTGGATACGAATCTTCTGAGTTTGCACTTTCACTTGTCCTTGCACTTGTAGTAATGTATGATGCTGCGGGAGTAAGACGATCAGTAGGGAAACAAGCTCAAATACTAAATGCAATTATTGATGATTTTCAAAAACATAGAAAAGATCCTTTGAATGAAGAAAGACTTAAGGAACTTATTGGTCATACACCAGTAGAAGTTTTTGCAGGAGCTATTTTAGGCATATTAATTGCACATTTAGTGGTTTAATTTAAATGTTATGAAAGAGAGAGTTGATATGTATAGATACCTTAATAAAATAAAAAAACCAAGAGATTTAAATGAGTTATCAACTCATGAGATTGAAGAACTTTCGAAAGAGATTAGAAAATTTTTAATAAAATCTGTATCTAAAACTGGAGGGCATCTAGCATCAAATCTGGGAGTAGTTGAATTAACGCTTGCTATTCATAGTGTCTATGATACAGAAAAAGACAAGCTTATATTTGATGTTGGACATCAGTCATATGTTCATAAATTACTAACTGGAAGAAAAGAACTGTTTTCTACATTAAGGCAATATGAGGGACTAAGTGGTTTTCCTAAAAGAAAAGAAAGTCTACATGATTGTTTTGAAACAGGGCATAGTTCAACATCGATATCTGCAGGTCTTGGGATGGCATTAGGCAGAGATTATGTTCAAGATGATTTTAAAGTAATTTCTATAATTGGAGATGGGGCATTAACAGGTGGATTGGCCCTAGAAGGATTAAATCATCTAGGCAGTACTAATACTGATATGCTAGTTATTTTAAATGATAACGATATGTCTATATGTAAAAATGTAGGTGGTCTATCTAACTCTCTTTATAATCTTAGAATGACAAAAGTTTATAGAAAGTTATCAAAAAATATGATAAATTTTATTAGTTCAGTTCCAGTTGTTGGTGTTAAAGCTACAAATGCTGCTGTTAGAATAAAAGATAGTTTAAAACATATGGTAATGCCTGGAGCATTCTTTGAAGAAATGGGTATAAAATATTTTGGACCTGTAGATGGGCATGATTATAAAGCATTAGTTCATGCGTTAAAAGAGCTAAATATTATTGAAGGTCCTAAGATACTTCATGTTTTAACTACAAAAGGTAAAGGGTATAAATATGCTCAAGATAACCCTAGTGATTACCATGGAGTAAGTAAATTTGATATTGCCAAAGGAGTAGTTTCTAATACTCAAATTACTTACTCTAATGTAGCTGGAACTACATTAAGAGATATATTTTATAAAAATAATAAAAGTGTTGCAATAACAGCTGCAATGATAAGCGGTACAGGACTTGATCTATTGATTGAGAGCCATAAAGAAAAAGTAATTGATGTAGGAATAGCTGAAGAACATGCAGTAACTCTAGCTGCTGGATTAGCAAGTACTGGGATAAAGCCTTATTTCGTAGTTTACTCAACTTTCTTACAAAGAGCGTATGATCAAATTTTACACGATGTAGCCCTACAAGATTTAGCAGTTACATTTTTAATTGATAGGGCAGGATTAGTTGGGGAAGATGGAGAAACACATCATGGTGTTTTTGATATCGGGTTTCTATCGACGATTCCTAATTTAACAATAATGTCGCCTAGAGATAATATTGAACTTAAAAATATGATTGAATTTTCCCAATCCTATAATCATCCTATTGCAATAAGATATCCAAGAGGTAAGGCTATTGAATTGAATTATTTAAGAGATATGGATTTAATGAAATGGGAATGGTTATGTGATGAACCTAAAATTGCGATAGTAGCAGTAGGAAAAATGGTTGAAACGGCTTTGAGAATAAGAGATAATTTATTTGTTATGGGAATTAAAGTGAGTGTAATTAATGCTAGATGCATAAAACCTATGGATAATGATAGCGTTAAAAAACTAAGTGAAAAAATGAATTATATTTTTTCTATAGAAGATCATGTATATTCTGGTGGATTTAGTTGTCAACTAAAACAAAATCTGTTTGATAAAAGTTATTTTGGAAAATTTAAATCTTTCACTTTACCTGATGATTTTATAGAACATGGAAATGTAGACATTTTATTTGATAAACTAGGACTTGATAGTGATAGTATATGTCAAAGTATTGTTAATTTTATTAGTTATAATGATGAGTATGAGGAAATTTCATGAAAAAAAGACTAGATGTATTATTGGTTGAAAAAAATATATGCTTAACTAGGGAGAAAGCAAAAAGAAATATAATGGCTGGAAATGTGTATGTGAATAATATACTTTGTGATAAACCTGGAACTATGATAGATGAAAAGGAAAATATAATATTAAAAAACGAAGCATTAAAATATGTCAGTAGAGGTGGTCTGAAATTAGAGAAAGCAATAATGGAATTTCGAATTGATTTAAAAAACAAAACTTGTATGGATATTGGAGCGTCAACGGGAGGGTTTACAGATTGTATGCTCCAAAATGGGGCAAAGAAAGTTTATTCAATTGATGTAGGATATGGCCAGCTTGATTGGAAATTGAGAAATGATTCAAGAGTTGTTTGCATGGAAAGAACAAATTTTAGGTATATTGATTCTAAATTGTTTGAAAATAATATTATTGAATTTGCGAGCATAGATGTATCTTTTATATCTTTAAGAATAATATTGCCAGTATTAGTAAACATATTACCCTCTAATAATTTTGATATTGTAGCTTTAATAAAGCCTCAATTTGAAGCTGGGAGAGAAGAAGTTAAAAAAAATGGTGTAATAAGAGATAAAGAAGTTCATAAGAGAGTAATAAATGAAATAATTGACTTTGCTGAGTCGCTAGAATTAATATTAAACGACATTTCTTTTTCGCCAATCACTGGACCTAAAGGAAATATTGAATTTCTTGTACATTTAAGAAATAAATCAGAATTATATTTTGACAATATGTCACATATTGATATTGACGAAGTTGTTGAAAAAGCTCATGAAAGCTTAATATAATATTCGATTGTTGAAATAATAGTTTTTTGAAAATAGTCAAAGTGACCATTTAAAAAACAAAGTTTCGAATCTTTATTAGATGATGCCGATTTAGGCATATGACTTTGAGCTTGTTTATCAATATTAAAATAGAAGATAAAAAAGGATTAACTACTTTGGAATTTTGAGGTAGTTTTCTGTCAAAAAACTTATATCCAAAAATGGGGGAAACTTATCCGTTTCTATATATTGAAATCAAGCAACAAAGGCCATTACAGAATTCTGCAATGAGCTATATATAAAAATATAAAAGGGGGGAGTAATTTGAAACAACAAAGACATTCTAAAATTTTAGAAATTATTGAAAATAAAGAGATTGATACACAAGATGAACTTGTTTTAGAATTAGGAAGAGCTGGAATCCAAGTGACTCAAGCTACTATTTCTAGAGATATAAAAGAACTTAAATTAGTTAAAGTTTTAGGCGCAAATGGGGAATATAAATATGCTTCTTTAAGAGAATCAGATAAAAGTTCTTTTGATAAACTACTTAGATTTGTAAAAGAAGTTCTACTATCCATTGATTATTCAGAAAACGTAGTTTGCTTGAAAACAGTTGACGGAGCAGGAAACTTGGTGGCTAAAGTTATAGATTCCTTGGAAGAAAAAGAAATTTTAGGTACAATTGGTGGTACTGATACAGTATTTGTTTTGATGAAAAATAGGGAAGACATTCCAGGTTTTGTTGAAAGGTTTGGTAAACTTTTATAAATAGGAGACTATTCATGTTAAAAGAACTATGTATAAAGGATTTTGCATTAATAGAGTATTCAAAAGTAATTTTTTTTCAAGGTTTTAATATATTTACTGGGGAAACTGGAGCAGGGAAATCGATTATAATTGATGCTTTATTATTTGCGCTTGGTAAAAGGGCAGATAAATCATTCATTAGAAAAAATAAAACTAAAACAACAATTGAAGCTATTTTTTATATAGAGGAAAGTAATAAAGAAATTATAATAAAACATCTGTCTGATGAAGATATTGATATTGATGAAGATATGATTATTCTTCGAAGAGAAATTTATGAGGATGGTAAAAGTACATGTAGAATTAATGGAAAACTAGTTACTAGAGCTTTTTTAAAATTAATTACTTCACTTATAATTACTATTCATAGTCAAAATGAATTTTCAGATATACTGAACAAAGAATCGCAACTAAATATACTGGATGATTTTATCGGTTTAAAATCAGATGAAAATTATGTATCGTATAAAAAATTATATTTAACTTATAAGTCAAAACAAGAAGAATTAAACCAAATTATAGATAAATATGATAATTCATCTATGTTAAGAGAGTTAGATATTCTTGAATATCAAATAAAAGAAATAGAAGACACAAAATTAAACAAAGAAGAATTTGATGGACTTGAATCTAAAATTGTCTTGTTAGAAAACTCAGAAGAAATATCTACTTTAATTAATAATATTTATAGTTATACGTATTCAGACTCTGATAATTTACTAAAGAAAATTATGTTATTTAAAGATTCACTAAACAAATATTCTCAATCGGATAAGCTAATTTCTATTTGGAATGAAACTTTTATTGAGATTTATTATAAGCTAGAGGATATGGCTCTTAATATAAGAGATAATTTAGATAAATTTAATTACGATTATAATAAACTTTCAGAATTGAAGTTAAGATATAGTGATATAAATAAAATCTTATTAAAATATGGTAAAGATATAGATTCCGTATTTGATTATCTTGAAGATTTATACGAACGAAAAAAATATTTGGAAAATATAGATTCTAATATAGTTAATTTAAGAAAAGATATTTTTAATATAGAAAAAGAGCTCAATATATATTCCCAACTAATCTCTAAAAAACGTAATGAAGGTATTTCTAAACTTAAAAAATCAATTATTGAAGAATTAATTTCATTAGATATGGTAAATGTAAGCTTCGAAATCAAACTTGATACTCTTTGCGAATACAATATGAATGGCAAAGACGAAATCTTATTTTTGATAACTTTTAATAAAGGTGAGGAACTAAAACCATTCAATAAAATTGCGTCAGGGGGAGAAATATCTAGGTTTATGTTAGCTTTGAAAAAGGTAAGTGCAACATTTGATAATATTTCTACTATTGTATTTGATGAAATAGATACGGGAATTAGTGGTAAGGCCGCAAAAGTTGTTGCAGAAAAACTAAAAGATATATCAAATTATAGACAGATAATTTGTATAACTCATCTTCCACAAATTGCTGCAAAAGGTGATTACCATTATGCTGTAAATAAATCAGAAGAAGATAATAAAACATATTCTAATATAAAAATTTTAAGTGAAGAAGAAAGAATATCTGAAATTGCTAAAATGATAAGTGGTGATGAATCTTCAGATATCTCTCAAGAATATGCAAAAGAAATGATAAAATTAAAATGATTTAGAGATAGACTCCTTTAATAGGAGTTTTATTTGTTACTTTTCAGATATTGTAATATGGTATAATAAACTTTGAATGCAATTGATATATGCATAAGTTTATGGAGGAAATAAAATGTTGTTTAAAGGAAAAATAGCTAAAGATAAGAGAACAAAGGATTTAGCCAAAAGAATAAAGCCTAGTGAAATAGCTTTAATAGATCATAAGGATTTAGATGAAATAGCTGCCAATTCTTTAGTTAATTCAAAGATTAAAGCTATAATAAATCAATCTCCATCAATTAGCGGTAAATATCCTAATAAAGGACCAAGTATCTTGTTAGATAATGGAATATTTATTCTTGACGTAGATGAAGAATTAATGAATAGAGTTAATGATGGTGATTATATTGAAGTTGATGATTTGGGTAATGTTTTTAAAGATGAAGAGATAATCAGTGTAGGTTCAATAATTGATAAAAAAAAGATTGATAGTTTAACCAAATTTGCATATGAAAATATTTCAGAGGAATTAGAGAAATTCATTGATAATACTATTGAGTACGCAAAAAAAGAAAAAGGGATGATTTTAGGAGATATAGTTATTCCAAGCCTAAAAACTAAATTTAATAATAAGCATGTTTTAATAGTAGTTAGAGGACAAAATTATAAAGAAGATTTATCGACAATAAGGTCATATATTGATGAAGTCTCACCTATATTAGTAGGAGTGGATGGTGGAGCAGATGCTCTACTGGAGTTTGGGTTAATCCCTGATTTAGTTGTTGGTGATATGGATAGTATTAGTGATGAATGTTTAAAAAAGTCAAAGGAAATAGTTGTCCATGCTTATCCTGATGGAAGGGCTCCTGGTCTTTCTAGAATTGAAGAACTTGGATTAGAATCGGTTGTACTTCCTTCGCCTGGAACAAGTGAAGATATTGCAATGCTAATAGCATATGAAAATAATGCAGAGCTGATTGTTGCTGTAGGTACCCATTCAAATATAATTGATTTCTTAGAAAAAGGTAGAAAGGGGATGTCAAGTACATTCCTAGTTAGACTTAAAATAGGATATAAATTAATTGACGCAAAAGGGGTTAGTTTGCTTTATAAGGGCAGTTTAAAACTGAAATACGTTTGGTGGCTTTTTATAGCAGCTATGTTTCCAATATTGATTCTTATATATTTGTCTCAGCCTATGCAGCAAATAATAAAACTGTTGGAAATACAGCTTAAAATTTTATTGAATTTTTAATGGAGGATAAAATATGTTTATCAATATAAAATATTTTATTGTAACTATTGCGGCAGTGTTTTTTTCACTAGGCATAGGTATAATGATAGGGTTTAATCTCAATAATTCGGAAATATTTACTCAACAGCAAATAAAATTAGTAGATGATATGGATAAGAAACTTAATGAGCTTAGAGTAAAAAATGACGAAATGAACAATCAATTAGTAGAGAAGGATAAATCTATAGAAATTTATAATGAGTTTGTAAATTCTTACTATGAAGATTTAATTAAAGATAGATTAGTTGATAAGAACCTTCTAATAATTCAAACAACAGGTGATTATTTCTTTTCTGATATATCGCAGTGGGGAGCTATTTCGGGAGCAAATATTCATACCTACCTCACTATTAATTCAAATAATTTTAATAGTTTAACTATAGCTCAATACCCAGATTTGTTCACTGAAGACAGTCTCGATACTGAGAAGCTTTTTAATTACATAATAAACTTAATTTCAGAGAACAACACTTTAAAACTAGCTGAACTTGAACAACTGGGGATACTAAAGATAGTTTCAACTTCGAATAATCAAGAACCATTCAATCAAGTTATTTTACTAGGTGGAGAGCTTGAAGAAAGTAAAGAAAAAGTTGAAAAAGTAGATTTAGCTTTAGCAAGAAGCATTTCTTCTAAAAACATTCCAATAGTTTTTGCAGAAGAATCAAATGCAAATTATTCTTCGATTGAACAATTTAAAAACCTTAAAATTTCAACTGTTGATAATGTTGACCAAGCTATAGGAAGAATATCTTTATCTGTGGTTTTATCAGGGGCAGATGGAAACTACGGTATAAAAGATACTGCAAGTAAACTGTTTCCAACATACAAATAAATAAAAAAGGTGAAATTATGAAAATAGCAGTGTTAGTTCCAGCGTATAATGAGGAAAATCAAATTAGAAATACAATAAAAGGAATAATGGACATACCTTATGATATAGATCTATTTGTAATAGATGATGGTTCAACTGATAATACAGTAAAATATGTTCAAGAGTTTAAAAACGTTAACCTGCTTACTTATGGAGCAAATAAAGGAAAAGGATTTGCTCTCAATTTTGGACTAAAAAAAGTAATTGGCAATTATGATATAATTGGTTTTTTAGATGGAGATATTGGAGAAACATCATCTGAAGCTGAGAAGCTAATAAAACCCATTTTATATGACAACATTGATGTGACTATTGCTCAGTTCCCATCTGCAAAGAAAAAAGGTGGATTTGGATTTGTAAAGAGATTGTCATTTTCAGGAATTAAATATTTTACTGGAAAAGAAATTTACAGTGGGTTATCTGGTCAAAGATTTTTTAAAAAAGAAGTGCTTGAAATTATAGAAGAGATTCCGTTTGGCTATGGAGTCGAAGTAGGAATGACTATTGATATTTTAAAGAAGGGCTTTACAATTAAAGAAGTTCCTGTTGTAATGACTCACAATGAAACAGGGAGAAATATTTCCGGTTTTATCCATAGATTTAAACAATTTTATCATATTATATTGATTCTTATAAAAAAATTGTTTAAGAATTAATTAAAGAGGGTTTATAAGGAGAGAACTATGCAATACGCTATTATAGGATTTGTTATAGCAGTGATGACAGGAAAGTTTTTCCTTAGTCAAATTTATAACATACTATTTGATTCAAATATGCTTCAAGAAAATTTCAAGGGAGAAAAAATACCCATTGGAATGGGACTTTTCTTTATACCATCATTAATTATTTTTTCTATGTTTTTTCAATTACATTATAACGATACTGGCATAAATCTGATTTTAGTAGGATGCATATTGATGGCTTTTGTAGGATATTTGGATGATAGTACAGTAGATAAATCTAACAAAGGATTAAAGGGACATATAAAGCAGCTCTTTAAAAATAAAGTTACTACAGGAATGCTTAAAGCTTTGGCAGGATTTGGCATTTCATTATATATATCTCTTAGCATTTCCAATAGCCTACAAGAGATTATTATAAATACTTTACTAATTTCATTATTTACTAATTTTATGAATTTGTGGGATTTGAGGCCAGGAAGAGCTACTAAAGTGTTTATATTAATTGCAATTATCGGATTCTTTTTATCTATATCTTATACGCAATACTATTTTGCATTATTTATATGTTTAAGTCTTATATATATAAAAGGAGATTTAACTGCAAAGTATATGCTTGGAGATACGGGCTCAAATTTACTTGGTATATTTTTAGGAATCTGCTTTGCCATTGATTTAGCATTTTATTATAAAATTGCTCTTGTAGTCTTCCTTATGGTGATGCATATATTCGCAGAGAAAGTGTCCTTTTCAAAAATAATTGCAAAAAACAAATTATTAAACAAAATTGATATGATGGGAAGATAGAAATGAATAGTATATCATGGAACGAAGGTATTGTAGTAGATATAATTAAATCATATGAGGACTATCAAGAAATAAATGTAAAAACAGATTTTGGAGTTAGAAAAGCTATTAATTATACTATATTTACGGGAATTGTAAATATAGGAGATCAGATAACAGTAAATACTACAGCGGTAGAACTAAGTCTAGGTACTGGAGGCTATGATTTTGTAGTGTTTAATCATTCTCTCAAAAACAAAGCATTAGATAAAGCTCCTGGGCATATAATGAAGCTTAGATACACTCCGTATCAATTCAAAACATTGTCTGTTGAAGAACAAGATAGTGATTATCATTTAGAAATAGAGAAATTTAATACTTTAAATAAATTTCCAATTGTTGTTGGAACGCTTCACAGTCAAGTATCGGTTTTCTTTGAATCGTATAAACATTTATCGAAGAAGGATAAAACTGCAGTTTATATAATGACTGATGGAGCAGCCTTACCTATCCAGCTAAGTAACAATATAAGAGTACTGAAGTCTGAAAAAATAATAGACTATACAATTACAGTTGGCAATGCGTTTGGAGGAGATTATGAAGCTGTTAATATATATTCTGGGATAGTATTTGCATATGAAGTTTTAAAAGCAGATACAATTATGATATGTATGGGACCAGGGATTGTTGGTACAGGAACAAAATATGGATTTTCTGGGATTGAACAAGGTTATATTTTGGATGCAATAGAAAAGCTTGGAGGGACCCCTGTTGCTTTGCCTAGAATTAGTTTTTCGGATTCTAGAGATAGACATAAAGGACTTAGCCATCATAGTATTACAATTTTAAAAGATATTGTAAATGCTCACTGCATCATACCGTATAGTATTACTGATTTAGATAAAGACAGCTTTATAAATAATCAATTTGCAGACAATGGGTTAGATTTAAAACATACTATTATAAATGCTAAAGGCTATAACTACAATGAAATTGTTAGTGAATTTATAGTTAAACCAAAATCGATGGGTAGGACTTATACGGATGAACCTTATCTATTTGATGCTTGTATATCTGCATCAGAGTTTGTCTTAGGAGGAGAAGCTAATGCAAAGTATGCCAGAGAAAACTGTCTCGACTAAAGATATTTATACTGGAAAAATAATTACAGTTAAAGTGTCTACAGTTGAAATTAAGGATCAAAAATATTCTCAGCGAGAAATAGTTACCCATCCAGGGGGAGCTTGTGTTGTTGCAATTAATGAATCTAAAAAAATAATATTGGTAAGGCAGTTTAGGAAACCAATTGAAAATTATACAATTGAACTTCCAGCTGGGAAATTAGAAAGTAATGAAGATCCGAAAAATTGTATAAAAAGAGAACTTCATGAAGAAACAGGGTATATATCACATGACATTAAATTCATACAATCTTTTTATACTTCACCAGGGTTTTCTACAGAGAGAATTTATATTTATTTTGCTAAGGTAAAAGAAAAGAATGAGCCAAATCCTGAAGATGATGAAATGATTGATGTGCTAGAAGTATCCTTAAATGAAGCTCTAGATATGATAAAAAGAAATGAAATTTCAGATGCTAAAACCATTATTGGAATAAACTGGTTAAAGGATAATGAAAATGAGCTTCTCTAATATTAATCAGTTGCTAGATGATTACTATCTTTATCTATCTAAACAAAATATTAAGAATAACACTGTTTTAGCTTACTATTTTGATTTTAAAAATTATTTAGAAACATCAGAGCCTGTGGAACTTGATAATCTATTTAGGGTTGACCATCTGATAGAATTTATTAGTCAATCCTCAATTAGTGAATCGACTAAAAAAAGAAGACTAGCTTCAATAAAAAAAGCATATTATTATTTAACTCAAAATAATATTGTAGCTAATGATATAAAGTTTCTTTCGAATTTAAATTCTATTAATATTGAAAAAAAAAGTATAGTATCTAGCGATAACATACTTTCTGAAGAAGAAATTGATATATTACTGAATACGCCTAATGATTCTATTTCGCTTAGAGATAAGGCTATTATAGAAACAATATACACATTAGGATTAAGAACATCTGAAATAGTAGAACTGAAAGTGCGGGATATTGATTTGAATCTTAATCTTATTAGTATTTATAGAAATTCAATAAAAAAAACATTCTCTCTCGATAGTGATATTAACTCATCATTAATCAACTATTTGAATTATGAAAGATTAGAATTTAAATTAGAGACGAATTATTTGTTTTTAAATAAGAATAAAGAAAAGCTATCAAGGCAGAGCGTATGGAAAATAATTGCAAAGTATGCAGAAAATCAAAATATTGAAACAAAAGTAAACCCTAAAATACTTAGGAAATCTTTTGCACTACATTTAATAAAAAATGGTGTTTCAATAAATACTGTTTCTGAAATTTTTGGTATTGATAATTTAAACTTTTTATTAAGAGAAGCTAGTAATAAACAATCTTATATTGAAATTAAGGATTTTTTTAAAAATAAATAATTCTTTTTATAAAAGAGGTGCTATATGAAGGCTATTGATATTATAAGAAAAAAACGAGATGGACTAGAGCTAACTAAATCAGAAATAGATTTCATAATTGATGGCTACACTAATGATTTGATTCCCGATTATCAAATGTCAGCATTACTAATGGCTATATATTTTCAAAAGATGAGTAAAATTGAGACGGTATATCTAACTCAAGCCATTATAAATTCTGGAGAAAGAATAAATTTAGATCAAATTAATGGAATTAAAGTTGATAAGCATTCTACTGGTGGGGTAGGTGACAAAACGACTATAGCACTTGCGCCTATTATTGCTAGTTTAGGGGCTCCTTTGGCAAAAATGTCTGGAAGAGGACTGGGACATACTGGTGGAACATTAGATAAACTAGAAGCTATTCCAGGCTTATCTACGGATTTAGAAAAAGAAGATTTTATTAGAAATGTTAATCAGTCTAAAATAGCTATAGCTGGTCAAACTGGTAAAATCACACCTGCGGATAAAAAATTGTATGCATTAAGAGATGTAACAGCGACTGTAGATAATATCTCGTTAATTGCAAGCAGTATTATGAGTAAAAAACTAGCATCTGGAGCAGATGCAATAGTTCTTGATGTAAAAACAGGAAGTGGAGCTTTTATGAAAAGCTTACATGAATCCTTTTCTTTAGCAAAGGAAATGGTTGATATAGGCAATGAAATGGGGAAAAGGACACTAGCTGTAATAACAGATATGGATCAGCCACTTGGAAATGCAGTTGGAAATTCACTAGAAGTTATAGAAGCAATTGAGACTTTAAAAGGCAATGGACCGAGTGATTTTTATGAATTATGTGTTAACTTAGGTGTTCATATGCTAATTTTAGCTGAAATAACTGATAATATTGATGATGCAAAAAAAATGATTGAAAATTCGATTTCTAATGGTTCAGCTTTAAGAAAGCTAGAAGAATTAATTGAAAACCAAGGAGGAAATCCAAAGGTTGTTAATGATTATAGCTTATTTAAGCAATCAGATTATAAAACGGAGGTTAAATCAATAAAATCAGGTTACATTAAAGGGATAAATGCAGAAATGATAGGAAGAGCAGCATTAGCAGTAGGGGCAGGAAGAGAAACAAAGGAATCGAAAATAGATTTAAGTGCTGGAATAATCCTTAATAAAAAAATTGGAGATATGATAGATTTAGATGAAAGCTTGGCGGTTGTTCATCATAATGATATGAGTAAATATGAAGAAGCTAAAGAGTTAATTCTATCAGCATATATTATTTCGTCAGAGAAAACGGCACCGAAAAAATTAATTCATGGTTTAGTTCTCAAGGATGAGATTATTAGATTTTAGAGGTAAAGGTGACTAAATGAAAAGTATTATTAAATTTTTGTTTTTGGGATTGATTTTAATTTTTATTATAATTGGAGGTATATTCATTGGATATAAATCCTTGATTTCTCCAGTATCAAATGATACTTCTTTAATTGAAGTCGATATATCTGACGGAAGCAGTTTAAAAAGTGCTGCGAGACTTTTAGAAGAAAAAAATCTTATTAAAAACGAAACAGCATTTTTGATTTATGCAAAAATTAATTCTCTTGAGAATATAAAAAGTGGAAGCTATTCTCTTAATAAGTCCCAAAACGTAGAGGAAATTTTGCAGATTCTGAATAAAGGCTCTAAACCTATAGGGATAAAAATTACAATACCTGAAGGTTATGAAATTAGAAATATAGCTGAAAAACTAGAAAGTGCTGGGATAACTGATTTTGATTCTTTTATTAGTGATACAAGTAATGTAGATTTATATAAGTCACAGTACCCTTACTTAAACCTTCCAGAAGTAAAATCATTAGAGGGTTTCTTATTTCCGGATACCTACTATATATCTAAAGAGGCTACGAATGAGCAAATAATAAAAATGTTTCTTGATAGATTTAGTGAAGTATATGAAGAGCAGCAGCTAGAATCTAAAATACAAGAAAGTGGTATGAATATAAATGAATTTATTACCTTGGCATCAATTGTTGAAAGAGAAGCTGTAAAAAAAGAAGAAAGGCCAATTATAGCTGGTATTTTTTATAATAGGCTTAGCATTCAAATGCCACTACAATCTTGTGCTACAGTACAATATATTTTGAAAGAAAGAAAACCGGTACTATCTATTGCGGACACGAAAATTGATTCTCCATACAACACTTATTTAATTAAAGGCTTGCCACCTGCGCCAATTGCATCTCCAGGCTTAGATGCTATATTGGCTACTTCAAATCCTCAGCAGACTAAATTTTTATATTTTGTTGCTAAAGGAGATGGGGGACACGAATTTTCTGAAACTTATGAGCAACATTTACAAGCTAAGAAGAAATATTTAGGTGAATAATTTTTATTCACCTATTTAGATTAACAGGAGAGAATAATGTATATATTAGATACAATAAACCCTAGAATAGTAGACGATTTTATAAATAATTTATCATGTAATAAAAGTAATTTAATTCAAGATTTGCACCAATATGCAATTGAAAATAAAGTTCCAATAATTAAAGATGATGTATCTAGTTTTATTAGAAATATTCTATTAACAAAGAAACCTAAAAGAATTCTAGAACTTGGTACAGCAATCGGATACTCAGCGATATTAATGGCTGAAACTCTATCTGGAAATTGCACCATAGATACTATTGAAAAGAACAATGATATGTATGATATTGCTGTAAAAAATATAAGGTCTTCCGGATATAAAATAAATCCGATACATGGAGATGCTTTAGTTGAGATAAAGAAGCTCGAAAATACTTACGATTTTGTATTTATTGATGCAGCAAAAGGTCATTACAAGGAGTTTTTTGACCTTATTATTCCAAAGCTAAATAATGAAGCAATAATTATTGGCGACAACATTCTTCATAAGGGGTTAGTCTGTCTTCCACTTAATGAAGTTCCAAGGAGACAGAGGACTATCGTTAGAAACATGAAGGCATTTATTGATTATATTTACGCTAATGACAATATAAGAACAAGCATACTCCCAATTGGAGATGGATTAATGGTTAATAATATTTTAAATACTTTATAAGTTTAATTTGAAAGGTTATAGGTGATTTTTTGAAAAGAGTTGAATTATTAGCACCTGCAGGAGATTTAGAAAAATTAAAAATGGCCATTATTTATGGTGCAGATGCAGTCTATATAGGTGGAGAAAAATTTGGGTTAAGAGCAGCATCAAAAAACTTTACTGAAAGCGAAATGATTGAAGGGATAAATTTTGCACATGAACATGAGAAAAGGGTTTATGTAACATGCAATATAATTCCACATAATGAGGATTTAGATGGAGCTTCAGAATATTTTAAGTATCTTGAGAGTATAGGTGTGGATGCAATTATTATTTCTGACCCTGGATTTTTATTAATTGCAAAAGAATCTGTTCCAAACATGGAGTTGCATTTAAGTACTCAGGCAAATACTACTAATTTCAGTAGTGCTAAATTTTGGCATTCACAAGGAATAAAAAGGATTGTAACTGCAAGAGAGTTATCTTTAGATGAGTTAAAGGATTTCAAAAATAATATTCCTTCAACGCTTGAATTAGAGGCGTTTGTTCATGGGGCAATGTGCATTTCATACTCTGGAAGATGCTTAATCAGCAATTATTTTACTTCTAGAGATGCTAATAGAGGCGAATGTGCACAACCTTGCAGATGGAATTACGCTCTAATGGAAGAAAAGCGTCCAGGACAATTTTATCCAGTTGAGCAAGATGATAGAGGAACATATTTCTTCAACTCCAAAGATTTGTGTCTTATAGAATATATCCCTGAACTAATTAAATCAGGGATAGATAGCTTAAAAATTGAGGGAAGAATTAAGACTTCATATTATGTTGCAACTGTAGTTAGGGCATATAGAATGGCCATAGACGCATATTACGAGGATACTGAAAATTGGAAGTTTAATGAAGCTTGGATGGATGAGCTTATGAAAGTGAGCTATAGGGATTTTACAACAGCATTTTTTGAATCTGACGATACATCTGAATCTCAAAACTATGGTTCAAGTTCATATATAAGGAATTTTGATTTTGTTGGTTTAGTTAAAAGTGGTACTAATCAAGAAGGCTATGCACTTATAGAACAAAGAAATAAGTTTTCTAAAGGAGAAATTGTTGAGATAATAGGACCTGATAGTAACACGGTTTTGATTTCTCAAATATTGGAAATTAAAGATAGTAAGAATAATATACTACAATCATCAAATGTTCCTAAACAAGAAGTATATGTTAAATTAGAAACTTCAGTTAATGAAAATTATATTTTAAGAAGAGCTGTAGATAAAAGAAATTAATTTTACTAGTTTCTTCATATAAAGTCAAAAATGCACTGTAAATAATTAATGATATGCGCCCTTTCAATGAGCAGATTGTTTTTATCTAATCTGTTCACCTTAGGGGAGCATATCATAATATAATTTATGGTGTTTTTTAATTCATTTTTATTATTAAAAATATTCTAGTGACTCTATTAAAAAATCTTATTTTTATTTACGGATTTTCAAAAATTGGAATAATATCCTCAGATGTAGGAGGATTTATTTGATTACTATTATTGTTGCTATTATTATCATTGTTATCTTCGTTTTGGTTTTTATTATTTAAATCAGTGTTTGAAGAATTAATATTAGAAGGATTTTCATCTTCTTCGTCATCGATGTTTTCAACATCTTCATCAGGAAATAAATCTTCATCTAAAAGCTCATCTTCTATTGGAGTATTGTAATCGTTGTGAAGTTCACAATATCCAGTTGGAGCAGTACCAGATTTAAATATTTCACTAGTAGCGGTTCCAGCTCGGTTGCATGCTTCAGTTAATAGTTGACCAGAAATTTTACAAATTGATACTTCTGTAATTCCGTTTGGTCTAGCAAATTCTTTGTTTTTTATATTTTCATGAACTTGATCCATAACTTTTTTCCATAATTTTGCAGACATTGCACTGCCATGAGAAAGTTCTGTAGGCATATCTGTTCCAATCCATGTAGCGGCTGTATAAAATGGTGTGAAACCTACAAACCATGCATCTTTTTTATCAGATGTTGTACCTGTTTTACCAGCTGTTGTGATTCCTGATAACATAGCTTGTTTACCCGAACCATTTGTAACTGCACTTTTTAACATATCCGCTAATATATATGCTGATTGAGGATCTATAATTTCTTTAGTTATATTTTTATTTTCAAAAATAATATCTCCATTAGAGTTTTCAACTCTTGTAAAAAATATGGGTCTTGATTGTTTACCTTGATTAGCTATAGCAGTGTATGCAGAAGTTATTTCTAATGGAGTTAATCCTTTTGTCATACCACCCAAAGTTAAGGACAAGTTTTCATCATTAACCTTTGGATTTTGATCTCTAGTAACTATTGTTGTAATACCAAGTTTTTGAAGAAAAGTAATCATAGTATTGATAGATTGCTCAGGTGTTGATGATAAGGTTTCGCCAATTTTAACTGCCCCTACATTTGAAGAGCGTTCAATTAATTGTCTTACAGTAGAAGGACCATAATATGCTCCTACATTTTTAGGCCAATACCCACCTTTACCATCATCTCTAGGAGCGTCATCATATACATCTGCTGCAGTAATACCTTTTGCTAAAGCGGGAAGGTAAACTGCAAGTGGTTTAATTGAAGAACCTGGTTGCCTAGGATTAAGAGCTCTATTATAAATTCTATTTCCACCAATTCCTCTGCCTCCGACAAGACCTTTTACTTCTCCTGAAAATTGATCCATTATAACCATAGCGCTTTGAGGCTGAACAATACCATTTTCGTCAGTATATGATCCAGGAAAATTATTATTATTTTCAAATTCTTTTTCCAAAATCTTTTGAATACTTGTGTCTAGTGTAGAATATATTCTAAGACCACCATTATATAATATATCGATAGCTTCATCTTCTGTATAACCTTTTTGCATAAAAGAAGTAATAACGTCTTGCTTTAACTTATCTATGAAATAAGTCGAAATTCCTTGCTCTTTTTTCTTTCCGATTTTTATTACTATGTTATAGTTAAGAGCTTCTTTATACTCTATATCAGATATATATCCAAGTTCATTCATTTTATATAAAACTGTTTCTTGTCTTTTTTTGGACTCTTGATTAAGAATAGCTTTTCTTAAATAAACATCTCCCTTTTTTAATAAATTATATTCAAAATTATCTATCTTGCCTAAATTTAAAGCATTATTATAAATCAATAAGTCATTCTCGCTAGGCATAGGAGTATCTTCAGTACTTGGTAAAACAACTAATTCTAAATTCGACAAATCATCATTTATATCAATAATTGACGTTACATATGGAGAAAATTTATATGGATACTTAGTGATACCAGCAATCATTGCACATTCAGCTAGATTTAATTCAGAGACATCTTTAGAAAAATATGTTTGAGATGCAGCCTGAACGCCTATTGAACCTCGTCCAAGCGACATGGTATTTAAATATGCATGTAAAATCTGGTCTTTATTTAGTTGTTTTTCAATTTCTAATGCATAATATGCATCTTTAATTTTTCTAGTAATATCTTTTTCTGGAGACGTATATAAATTTTTTGCTAACTGCATTGTTATAGTAGAAGCTCCTTGAGCTAAACTTCTAGTTTTTATATCGTATAGTAAAGCCCCACCAATTCTTTTAATATCTACACCTGGGTGACTGTAAAATCTTTCATCTTCTATTGAAATAACAGCTTCTTGTAAATCTTTTGGAATTTTTTCTAGGGAAACTATTGTTCTATAATTTGAACCATGAACTTTTTCAATCAAATTTCCATTTGAATCATAAATAAATGAGCTTTCATCAAGCATGTTTTGTATACTTGCCGCATTTATTGGTTGAGCTGTTTTTACTACAGCAAAAAGTAATCCAAGTCCAAGAGCTGAGCCTATTATAAATAAAGATAAAAAAAACAGTATTATCACCCTAAAAATACTTACTCTTTTTTTCTTTTTATTTTTGGAGACTTTATTGTTTGAAGCCTCTGTATTTTTACTACTCATATATTACCTCCTTAATTTCATCCAATATATTATATCATAAGTCATTTATTATAATATAAATTTTTATAAACTGTAACATTTAATAAGTTTTGACTTTAAGGTATAATAATAAAAAATACAATTGTAAATGAGGTAATTTTAATGAGAGATAATAATAAAAAAATTGAAGATAAAATGATATTAGTAGGTCTGAATGTTACAGATTATAAAAAGAATACCTCAAAAACAAATATAGAAGAATCTATGCTTGAACTTGAAGAACTTGCTAAAGCAGCTGGAGGTATAGTTCTAGGAAGTATGATTCAAAATAAAGATAATTATGATGTAGCATATTATGTCGGTAGAGGCAAGGCTGAAGAAGTAAAAGAATATGTTAATAATATGCAGGCAAATCTTGTTGTATTTAACGAAGAACTTTCTGGAGCACAACTTAGAAATTTGGAAGAAATAATTGGCGTAGATGTTATAGATAGAACTGCGCTTATATTAGATATATTTGCTAAAAGAGCATTATCAAGAGAAGGAAAACTTCAAGTTGAACTAGCGCAATATAAGTATAGACTTCCACGATTAATTGGAATTGGAAAAGAAATGTCAAGGTTAGGTGCGGGTATAGGGACAAAAGGTCCGGGAGAAAAAAAATTAGAGACAGATAAAAGACATATAAGAGACAGAATTTATGATATACAAAAGGAATTAAAAGAAATAAAAAAGAATAGAGAAATTCAAAGAACTAAGAGATTGAAATCGAATTTACCAATTGTTGCATTAGTAGGATACACAAATGCAGGAAAATCAACATTGCTAAATAAACTTATTCATTCACATAAAGAATACAATTCAGAAAAAGATGTTTTTGTTAAAGATATGTTATTTGCTACTCTAGATGTTTCGTTAAGGAAAGCAGTTTTGCCATCAAACAAAGAATATCTAGTGACTGATACAGTAGGGTTTGTTTCAGATTTACCTCATTATTTAGTTGAAGCTTTTAAAGCTACGCTAGAAGAAGTAAGTTACGCTGACTTACTTTTACATGTAGTTGATGCATCTAATGAACATTTTAATTTGCAAATTAATACCACACTGTCTGTTTTAAAAGAGATTGGGGTTGTAGATAAACCCATGATTTATGTTTTTAATAAAGCTGATAAAGTTAATTATGAACTAGGATATAAACCAAAAGATGAGTATGTATTTATATCTGCTAAAAGTGGGTATAACAATGAACAATTATTAGATAAAATTGAAAAATATATTAATTCTAACTTAAAAGAAGTAGAGTTGCTAATCCCTTTTTCTAAGGGTGAGATTATAAATTCGCTACACAAAAAATATAACTTTGAAGAAAATTATTCTGAAGGTGGAGTTTTAGTACAGCTAAATGTAACTGATGAAGACTATGGGCGTTATAAAGAGTATGTTGTTAATGAGGTTATTTAAAATGAAATTGCTTTGGGAAAACATAGAACATTTAAGTGAAAATAAAATTTCTTATCTTTTGTTCTTAGAAAATAAAAGCATTTATCAAATTTCAAAAATTAGAAATTTGGATGAGGAAGTAATTAAATTCCATATTTATGAAGCAAAAAAAGAACTTTTATTATTTGAAAAAAAAATAGACAAAACTGATATCTTATCTAAATACCTTTCTTTATCAAAACTAGAAAGAGAGAATTATTTAAAAGTTACTAAGGAAAAAGAAATAAAGCAACTTTTAGATGATATTACAAAGTGCATATTAAAAACAAATAATATAGAAGATTTGATTGTAATAATCTGGACAATCGGGGAATTGAAGATAAAAAAATTTAATGATAATTTAAAATATTACTCTAGCCATCCACATGGAAATGTTAGAAGGATAACTTATTCAGCTATGGGAAAAATTGCTGATATTGATTTTTTGCCTTATTTATCAATAGGAATGAAAGATTCAAAACCACAAGTTAAACAATATGCAATATTAGCTTTTGGGAAAATTGCTAAAATTGAAGATATATATAAGCTTAATGAAATTTATAATAACAAAAACGAGAAGGAGTATGTTAGAAGAGCTGCAAAGTTTTCAATGGAAATTATTTTAGATAGAAAAATATGAGGTATATAAATTGAATGAGTATAAAACTATTTTTAAATCAGGAGAATCAATTATTATAATAGAGAAATCAAAGTTTATTGGATATAGCAAACATGTTGAATCTGAAGAAGAGGCTTTGTCTTTTATAAATGAAATTAAAAAGAAAAATAAAGACGCAACTCATAATGTTTCAGCTTATATTTTAGGCAAAACCATGAATAAACAAAGATATTCTGATGATGGAGAACCATCAGGTACCGCAGGGATACCTATAATAGAACTTTTAAAGAAAGAAAACATTACTAATGTAGTGATTGTAATAACGAGATACTTTGGTGGCATAAAATTAGGAGCTGGAGGTTTAGTAAGAGCATATTCTAAATCGACTAAAAAGACCATTGATAATTCAGTTATATCACATAAAAAAAATTATACGCCTATTGAAATTATTTTTGACTACAATTTTTGGGGTAAAATTAAAAATGACATAAGTACAAGAGGTATTATTGCAGAAAAACCTAAATTTGAAGATACAGTAAAAATTACTATATTTATTAAACCAAAAGATATTGAATTTAACATTAATATAATTAATGATATTACATCTGGAAATGCTACAATAGAAATAAAAGACTCAATTCTATTAGATTATGTAAATGATGAATTCATAATTCTATAAATTATTTTAACAAGGAGGAATTGTAATGAATATGGAAGAAATTAAAAAAATAATGTTAGAATCTAAAAATTGGGCAGTTTATGGAACGACTTCTGATGAAAGTAAGTTTGGATATAAAATACCTGTAAGAATGAAAAACCATGGCTATAATGTTTTTGGAATAAATCCTAAATATAAAGGGCAAAAAATAGCTGAAGTTGAAGTATTCGGATCTTTAGATGAGATTGATAGAAAAATTGATTGTATTGATGTTATAGTGAATGAAAAAGTAGCATTAAAAGTTATAGATGATGCTGTAAAGTTAGGCGTGAAGTATATTTGGTTTCAACCTGGGACTTGGAATGAAGAAGTTATTCAAAAAGCTAAAGATAATAATTTAGAGATAGTATATGGAGATTGTGTCTATGCAATTTTAGGTGAAAGATAAGTAGTTTTAATTAAATTATTTTTAAATATTTTACTCTAAGTATCATAGTTTTCCTATATTATATTGTTGTTAACTAAATCATACCATTTACTATAGATTTAATTTGTGTTAAAATTTTATAGTTAATTTGATTTAGCTAATCAAGGAGGATTGAATGTGGGACGTATAGGAAACATAATCAACAAAAAAGGTAAACAAGATGCAAAAAGAGCAAAAATCTTTACTAAATATGCTAGACTTATTTCGGTAGCTGCTAAAATGGGTGGAGGAGACCCTGAGTATAATGCAACTTTAAAAAATGCTATAGATAAAGCTAAAAGTGAAAATATGCCCAACGACAATATTGAAAGAGCTATAAAAAAAGGAATAGGCTCAGGAGATTCAGAAAGTTATGAGCATATAACCTATGAAGGGTATGGACCTGGTGGTGTAGCAGTTATTATAGAAACTCTTACTGACAATAAAAATAGAACTGCTGGAAACATGAGATACTATCTTGATAAAAATGGCGGGAATCTAGGAACTGCTGGATGCGTTAGCTTTATGTTTGATAGAAAAGGCCAAATTATAATAGAAAAATCTGATGATATATCTGAAGATACGCTTATGGAGCAAGCTTTAGAAGCTGGAGCTGAAGATTTTATTACTGAAGAAGATTGTTTTGTAGTTTTAACTGATATCGAAAGCTTCTTACAAGTTAAAGATGCCTTATCTGGTCATGGTTATTCATTTGTTACGGCAGATATTGAAATGATACCTCAAACATATACAGCTATTTCTGATGACCAAAAGAAAAGTATGGATAAGATGATGGATATGTTAGAGGAAGATGATGACGTTCAAAATGTATACCATAATCTTGAAGATTAAATAATTTACTAGACAAAAAGTTTTCTTTGAATTACTATCAAAGAAAACTTTTTTTATTGTTTTGTATAACCAGAAGGGAGTATATAAAATGGGGAAAATTAAAAAAAATGATTTGCTTAAAATGAAATTTTTGTCTAATTTATCAATATCGCCTGATAATAAATATCTAGCAGTTTCTGTCTCTCAAGTAGATAGTGAAACAAAGGGATATCAAAGCAATATTCATATATATGATATTGAACAAAATAAGTGGGGTCAATATACTGGCAGTGGATTAGACAATAGTTTTATTTGGGATATGAATTTACCTATAATTTATATTAATTCCTTGAGAGATGTTAAAGATAAAGAAAAGAGAAAAAACGGCTATGAAATATCATCAATTTATCAATTAGACCTATTTAAGGGTGAAGCTATAAAGAAATATATTATTCCAAAAAATATTAAGTCATTTAAACAGATTTCTGAATTTAAGTTTATATTTTCAGCAGACTATGTCCTTGGTACAAAAGATTTTTATTTACTATCAGATGAAGAGAAAGAACTAGAAGTAAAAAAAAGAAAAGATAAGGATGGTTATGAGATAATAGAAAATTTGCCATTTTGGGAAAATGGATCTGGGTTTATTCACAATACTATAACTAAAATCTACACTTATGATGCAGAAAACGATAAGATTAAAAATATATCTGATATTTTGGGAGATGATATAGATGTATATGACTTCCAATTAGATCCAACAAAATCTAAAGTAGTTGTAATCTATGGAACTAAATTAGGTAAAATGGATTTAAAAAACAAATTAGCTATAATAGATATAGAAAATAAAAAGATTATCCTTGATTATACAGATAAAAAATACAATATAAGTAGTGCATTTATGTTTGATGAAAATAATCTTATAGTATCCGCAGCTGCTATGGAAAAGTATGGCATTAATGAAAATCCTAAATTTTATAAAGTCAATTTTCATACACTTGATTTTGAATGCTTGAACTCTGATTTTGACATGAGCTTATGGAATTCAGTTGGTACGGACATAAGGCTATATTCTTCTGAAAATTTAAAGCAGATTAATAATAAACTATATTTTATATCCACCGTGGGTTATTCATCGAATATATTTGAGCTTGATTTAAAAGGTAATTTAAAGCAATTGACGAATAATACAGGGTCGGTCGATGAATATGTAGTAACTGATAAAGGAATATTTTTCATTGGTTTAAGAAATATGGTGCCTCAGGAGATATATAGAGTTTCAGATTGTGAAGAAAAAATAAGTAATTTTAATGATTATATAGCTGAAAAAAGAGAAATTATTTATCCAAACCACTTTTGTGTAAAGGATAGTGATAATTATAGTATAGATTACTGGGTTATGAAACCATATAAATTTAAAGCTGATAAGAAATATCCTCTAATCCTAGATATTCATGGTGGTCCGAAGACCGTATACGGAGAAGTATATTATCATGAGATGCAGTATTGGGCAGCAGAGGGATTTGCAGTATTATTTTGTAACCCTAGAGGTTCAGATGGAAAAGGAGATGAATTTGCTGATATTAGGGGTGAATATGGTAAGGTTGATTATGATAACATAATGCTATGTTTGAACCAAGCTATAAAAACTAATCCATTTATTGATACTGATAAGATGTATGTAACAGGTGGATCGTATGGCGGATTTATGACAAACTGGATTATTGGACATACTGATATTTTTAAAGCAGCAGCTACTCAAAGAAGTATATCTAGTTGGACAAGCATGTATGGAACGACAGACATAGGTTATTATTTTGCTACTGATCAGACAGCATCTGACCCATGGAATAGCTACGATAAAATGTGGAATCAGTCTCCAATGAAATTTTATAATAATATAAAAACACCTACTCTTATTGTTCATTCTGATCAGGACTATAGATGTTGGTTATCAGAAGCACTACAATTATTTACATCTTTGAAACACAATGATGTAGATAGTAAATTAATAATTTTCAAAAATGAAAATCATGAACTGACCCGTAGCGGAAGACCAGATAATAGAATTAAAAATTTAGAAGAAATAACTGAGTGGTTCAAAAAATATTTATAAGCATTTTGACTAAGTTTGACTTAAAACATTGTTCATATGAACAATGTTTTTTAGTTGCATTAGCAACTATCATATTGTATAATAGTTCATGCTTATGAATGGAGGAAAATGTAAATGAAGAAAACCGATGATTATCATGAGTTTAATCCGGGAAAATATATATCTATGCTATATAGGCATGGAAGATGAAGGATTTATAACAAGAGAAGCTGATGAGAGTGACAAACGTGTCAATAGAATATATCTTACAGAAAAATCTATTAATATAAAAGAAGAAATTATAAATTTTTCTAAACAATGGAGTGAAATTATATTAGAGGATATATCTGAGACTGAAAAGGAAAATTTAAGAAGTCTACTTTATAAGATATCAGAGAATGCTTCAAAATATAAAAAAATAGATGTAGAAAAGGTGAAAAGAATGACTAAACAATTAGAGCTTAAAGATGAAAAGATATGGAAGCTATTGCTTAAGTTCTCTATACCAGCAATAATTGGAATGATGGTTAATGCTTTATACAACGTTGTAGACAGGATGTATATAGGGCGTTTAGGAGCTTTAGCTATGACAGGTATAGGGCTGAATTTGCCTTTTATGACTATATTGATGGCTTTTGGTATGCTCGTGGGGATTGGATCTGGAGCAATAATTTCAATCAGATTAGGTCAAAATAAGAAAGAAGAAGCAGAAAAAATTCTTGGAAATGCAGTTACATTGATTTTTATAATAATATCAATTGTTGTAGTGCTTTCTTATATTTTTAAAACAGATTTACTATATTTATTTGGAGCAAGCAGTGAAACTATTGGATATGCCGATGACTATATTTCAATTATCCTAGCGGGAGCACTTTTTCAGGGCTTAGGTTTTGGCATTAATAACATTATTAGAGCCGAGGGAAATCCTAAAATAGCAATGTATACAATGCTTATAGGTGCAATTATAAATATAGTTTTGGATCCTATTTTTATATTTACATTCAATATGGGGATTAAAGGAGCAGCACTGGCTACTATAATATCTCAGTTTGTATCAATGGTTTGGGTATTTAAACATTTTTTATCTGAAAAAAGTAATTTAAAATTAAAAATTAATAATTTAAGACTAGATATGAGTATAATAAAAAATATTTTTGCAATAGGGATGGCCCCTTTTTTCATGCAAATAGCAGCTAGCCTTGTAACTATTATTTCTAATAATGCCTTAAAGACTCACGGTGGAGATATGGCAATAGGAGCAATGACGGTGATAAATGCGATAGCAATATTTTTTCTAATGCCTATTTTTGGTATTAATCAAGGATCACAACCTATAATTGGGTTCAACTATGGTGCTGGAGAATATAAACGAGTTAAAAGTGCACTAAAGCTTGCGGTAGCTGCTGGAACAGCAGTTGCGACCTTAGGATTTATATTAACTCAGTTTTATACTGTAGGCTTGATAAAAATATTTAACGATGATCCTGAGCTTATAAAATTTACAACTACAGGAATGAAAATATTTTTAGCAATGCTTCCGCTAGTAGGTTTTCAAATTGTAAGCTCAAATTATTTTCAAGCAGTGGGAAAAGCTCCAAAATCCATGTTTTTAAGTTTGCTTAGACAAGTTATAGTTTTAATTCCTATGCTTATCATCTTACCTAAGTATTTAGGCCTTACTGGTGTATGGTTAGCTGGACCGATTTCGGATTTTACAGCTTCAATTGTAACTGCAGTTTTTCTTTACAATGAAATGAAGCATTTGAATGATTCTCATGAAAATAAAATTAAATCGGCGAATAGTATGGAAATTCCAAGCATATAGATATATAATATTAGTATATATTGAATAAAAGACTGCCTAGGCAGTCTTTATTTGTTGAATGGAGAATGCTCGATGATTGTTTTAGGAATTGACCCGGGAATAGCAATAGTGGGGTATGGAATTATAGATTATATAGGTAATAAATTCAAAGTTTTAGATTATGGAGTTATAAGAACAAAATCTGATTTATCCTATCCTGAACGCTTAGAACTTATATTTAATGGACTGAATCAAATTATTTCTTCATATAATATAGATGAAATAGCAGTAGAAGAGTTATTTTTCTGCAAAAATGTCAAAACGGCAATTGATGTAGCTCATGCAAGAGGAGTAATTGTTTTATGTGGTCAGTTGAATAAAAAACCTATATATGAATATACTCCTCTTCAAGTCAAGCAAGGAGTATCTGGCTATGGGAAGGCTGATAAAAGACAAGTACAGGAAATGGTAAAACTTTTGCTAAACCTAAAAACTATACCAAAACCCGATGATGCAGCAGATGCTTTAGCAATTGCTATATCACATTGCCATACTTCAAAAATAACAGGTATGTTTAGAGCATAGGAGCTGAAAATGTTAAATTATATAAAAGGAATTTTGGAAGAAAAGGCAGTTGACAAAATTGTCGTAGAAAATAATGGCATAGGCTATGAAATTTTAACTTCATTAAATACAATAGAAGAAATAAACATAGGAGAAAAGATAAAAATTCATACCAAGCTACTAGTCCGCGAGGATGATATTCAACTAGTTGGATTTACAAGTAAAGAAGAATTATCTATCTTTAATTTACTTACATCGGTTTCTAAAATAGGACCAAAGCTTGCATTATCTTCTCTTTCAGTTTATAAATCTGAGAAAATTAAACTTATGATAGTAGAATCAGATGTAAATTCTCTTGTTAAAATTCCTGGGATGGGTAAAAAAACAGCAGAAAGAGTAATATTAGAATTAAAAGATAAAATAGGAGTAGTTTATTTTACAGATTTAGAATCTAATAGTGAATCTCAGCTAAATATAGGACATCAGGCTATAGAGGCTTTAATTAGTCTCGGATTTTCAAAAAAAGAATCTGAGGATGTAGTTAAAAAAATCATTAAGAGCGTAGGTAACGATACAGAATCATTAGATGTTGAGACATTAATAAAAAATGCACTTTTTGAGCTGAGATAAAATAAGGATGGTGTATTATCCATGTTTGATATAAATCAAGATAGATTAATCGATTCATCATTAAAAATAGAAGATGAATCAGAGGTATCATTAAGACCACGGAATATAAGTGAATATATTGGTCAGACAAATGCTGTTAACCAATTAAATATTTTTATTGAGGCTGCTAAAAAGAGAAATGAAACTCTAGATCATGTTCTTTTATATGGACCACCAGGACTAGGAAAAACTACTTTGTCTCATATAATTGCTTCAGAAATGGGAGTTGATATTAAAGTTACGTCAGGACCAGCTATAGAAAGAGCTGGAGATTTAGCTGCAATATTAACTAATCTCAAGGATAAGGATATACTTTTCATAGATGAAATTCATAGGATAAACAGAAATGTAGAAGAAGTACTTTATCCTGCTATGGAAGATTATTGCTTAGATATAATAATTGGAAAAGGTCCTTCTGCTAGGTCTATTAGATTGGACATTCCTAAATTCACCCTTATTGGAGCTACAACTAGGACTGGTATGCTTACTTCTCCACTTAGAGATAGATTTGGAGTTATTTTAAATTTGGATTTATATTCTGTAGAGCAGCTACTTGAAATTGTTACTAGGTCCGCTAAAATATTAGATGTTCCTATTAATAATGATGCAGCTATAGAAATTGCTAGGAGATCTAGAGGAACCCCTAGAATTGCTAATAGACTTTTAAAAAGAGTGAGAGATTATGCCCAAGTAATGGGTGATGGGAAAATAACCCTAAAAATTGCTAAAGAATCTTTGCTAGTATTTGAAGTTGACGAAGAAGGACTTGATAAAGTTGACCAGAGACTACTTCAGTCAATAATTAAAAATTTTGCAGGGGGACCAGTAGGTCTAGATACTTTAGCAGCATCGATAGGAGAAGATAAAGAAACTATTGAAGAGGTTTGCGAACCTTTTCTCATTCAAAAGGGGTTTCTAAATAGAACTCCAAGAGGAAGAGTAGCTACGGATTTTGCTTACAAGCATTTTAATTGTAAGAGATAGGAGCTTGGTAATATGAAGTTGATAAATAAAGTATATATCATTATTGCAATTACGCTTGTTTGTTTGACATATTCACAAATTCCTGCATTCTCAAATCAGTTGGCAAATCAAAATATACGAATTGGGTTATTTTTTAATTCTACGGCATTGTCTCAGGCCAACCTTAAAGCATCAAATTTAAACATTTTAAATGAAAATAATTCTGTTTTAGGAACAATATTTGGAGATGCTTCATATACTGTTAGTCCTGTAAATAAAGAAATTATATTGCTTGATAAAACCTACAATGATTTAAATACAGCGTTAATTGAAATACAGACTTCTGGGGGCTTACTTAATAATAACTTCGTATACCTAAGCTCTGATGGATATAAAATGGCTACTTACTCTATTCAAGCTGACAATGTTTTTTCTATGATTAATAGCAAAAATATTGGACTCTTTTCCTCAGCTGGTAATCCAATTATAGTTTATGATAATTCGATGAAATTAAAATTTTCAAATTCAGACTATCAAAAGCATATAGAAATTCAAAATAAACCGTATAGAGGAAATATTAGCTTTCAATTGGATAGCTCAAATAAACTTACAGTTATAAATACACTTCCTATTGAGGATTATTTATATGGAGTAGTTGCAAAAGAAATGCCGGCATCTTGGAATAAAGAAGCTCTAAAAGCTCAAGCTATATCGGCAAGAAATTATGCAATTAAAAATTTAAATAAATACAAATCTTTAGGATTTGATTTATGTACTACTCAAAATTCTCAAGTTTATGGTGGCGTTGATGCTGAGCATGTTGATACAAATAAAGCTGTAGATGAGACTAGAGGGATTTTAGCTTATTATAGTGGAAATATTGCAGACTTATTCTATCATTCATCAAGTGGAGGAAAAACTGAGAATTCAGAGAATATTTGGTCAAATGCAGTACCATATCTTAGAGGAGTTGAAGATCCTTATTCACTAGGTTCTCCGAATGATTACTGGGAATATAAGATTTCAAAATCAGAAATAGAAAACCTTCTAAGAAGTAAAGGTAAAAATATAGGAAATTTTTTAGGAATAAGAATCGATAAAATTTCTGAAAATGAAAGAATTCTAAAACTGACCTTTGTTGGAGATAGCGGTGAAACAACCATTGAAAAAGAAGCGATAAGAGGCTTGTTTGGATATTCCAATTTAAAAAGCAATTGGTTTACAATAAATAGTCAGAACACAAAAAATACTCAAAGTATCGTAAGCGACTCTTATATTGCTGCTCTTAACGATTTACAGCTATTTTTGAATAAATCAGAATCAAATAAAATAAATGGCTATTCAAATCTAAGT
>Ga0334893_1000981_pt1 | contig 31578 bp, 25 predicted proteins | sample GraSluR3_MG_5_FD_207218 | JGI IMG/M metagenome (GOLD analysis project Ga0334893, IMG submission 207218) | Sludge microbial communities from methane-producing bioreactor in Wageningen University, Netherlands - Granular Sludge_09_05-R3 | ecosystem: Engineered > Bioreactor > Anaerobic >...
GCGATATGTCCGGGAGTCGCGGATCCCAAGCGGTCACCAAAGCCAAAGGAGGTTGCCAATCCCAATGGTTGAGGCCTTAGCCAGGGAATCCGTTCCCGCAGGGAGTTTGCATTAGTATCATTCAGTTTGCATTGGAACCTGCCATCTACCTGTTCCCCATCAAAGTCGGTGTGATCGCCTTCAATGAAAAGACACTTTGCTCCAATAGAATTCCTCTCAAGGGAATATTTTGTATCCTGAATGGTAATGGGTTCCATTTTTCCCGCTTTCATAGCTCAAGATAATCTTTGGTGATCAACTCGTGTATTTATCTTGTCAAGATGACACAGGTTACCTAGTATTTGGACCTGTCCTGGTTTATGTGTGACAATTCCCTGACATTCACGCCAGCGGATACATCAGTCTTCCAGTATGTCAGGATGACTCGATGGTTTCAATTCAAGTTTGTTGTCCTCCAGCGGCAAGAAAACCGGACGTTCATTTGGAAAGTTGTCAGGAGAATGTAAACTCAGCCAGCAATTTCCTTCAAAATCTGTAAAGGTCATGCAATGGCCACCATTGTCACTGTATAATGGCTGAGACTTGTGAATCCAGGGACCATATATCTGACCTGACGCTGAACGTGCTATCCCGATTGCGTATTTTCCTAAATGGAAACTTGACCACAATAAGAATAATTCCCCGTCTGATAGTCGATGGAGCCATGGACCATCGGTTACATATCCCTTCCTTCCTTTTGAATTGATTTGTTGGGACCAGGAAGCTTGCGATGCAGAAAATAATAAAATCGGTTCTCCTGCAACGGCAGTCAAGTCTTTGGTTAGAGGAAGAGCGCAGATTTCACCGTCGCCGACCTGAACCCATTCGTGGCTGAAGACCATCCAAGGATCACCTGATTGGGATACAAATAAGGTCCCATCCAGGCATTCCCATTCTGGTGGAGTAACAGGACTAGCGCCAAGCGGATGAAATGGGCCCAGGGGAGATTCTGCCATTAGGATTTGTGTGCCTCGGCAAATTTCTTTGGCCTTGAAACTGGCGAACATGTAATACTTTCCACCGTAGGCATACACTTCTGGTGCCCAAAAACTTTGGTCAGCCCAGAAGTTATCTGATGGGCGAAAGGCTGGGAAAGGCCCATCCCAATTTTGCAGATCTACACTTGAATAACAATCAAAGCCAATCCCGAAATCTTTCCAGGTGTATTCGCCCATTGTGCCATAAAGGTAATAACGCCCCTCAGTTGTTACTGGCAGCACAAATGGATCTCTGATGTGAATCTCTGACAACCTCATTATACGGAATTCCCTTCCAGATTATGAATGGTTCAAATTGACGTTCTACTTGTTCATCTTTGAATAATCTCCGAAAATCAAGGTTTTTTCAAATGACTACAGAAATGATAACTTCCAGAAAGAAGTTGTAATTTGGCTGTATCGGCGCTGGTTTCCAAGAAAGTAACGCCGTTTGCCTGGTCTATCGCCTGCCCACTTTCGGTTATTAGTGAAATATCCTTTGTTGGAATATAAACCGTAGCGGTCGTATTTACAGGGATCGTAACCTCCCAATTGAAGTGATTGTCTTCCAGAGACCAGGAGCTTAGGATCCGGCCGTACATTGATTCGAGTGCAGCAGTCGCTGAGGTTAAACCACCACCGGGACGTGGACTCAATAAAATATGTTTATATCCAGGTTGGGAGGGATCAAAATCGATTCCACCAATAACTGCATACATCCATGCGCCAATGGCACCATAGGCATAATGATTGAAGGAATTCATTTTTGCATCTTGAAAACCTTTGTCATGAGTCCAGCCATCCCATCGCTCCCATATGGTTGTCCCACCCTGTGTGACAGAGTACAGCCAGGATGGCCATGAGTTTTGCATAAGTAAGTCATAGGCAACTTCCAGATGACCATTATTGCTTAGAGCCCAGTTGATATAAGGCGTTCCAATGAATCCTGTACTTAAATGTCCATCACGTTTTTGAATAGCACGCACTAGTTCATTTACAGCTAAAGGTCGAAGCTTCTTGGGTAACAGATCAAATTCCAAAGCCAAGACATAGGAAGTTTGCGTACCACCCAGGACCGTACCATCTTCGTTTACAAAGCGTTTTATGAATGCTTCCCGAGCTTCGGTAAACAAATCCTCAAAACGAGAAGCGTCTTCCATAAAGTTCAGGGCGCGGGCAATATTTGCTGCCAGCTTTGAACTGTATGCAAAGAAAGCCGTCCCAATTAATTCTTTGGATGTGCCCCCCTCACGTCCATCACTTCCATCCAGAGCAAGCCAATCTCCAAACCCATGCCAGCCCGAATAATCCGCATAACAGCGGAGTCCATTTTTGCTGGTTTTAGAAAGAAAATCGATGTACTTTTGAATGGATGAATAGCTTTCGGCAAGCTGACGGGTATCTCCATAAACCTGGTAAATGGTCCAGGGAATAATTACAATCGCATCAGCCCAAGCTGGTCCACCATCCTCTTGAAATGAGGATGGGATTGTTGGGGCAACTGGAGGAATAGCACCACCAGGGGATTGAGTATCTTCTATATCGTGTACCCATTTTGTAAAAAAACCAGCCACATTCCTGTTAAAAGATGCTGTTCGAATAAAGACCTGGGCATCCCCGGTATATCCCATTCGCTCATCACGTTGAGGGCAGTCTGTGGGCACATCAATAAAGTTGCCTTTTTGACTCCAAACAATGTTTTGCTGTAATTTATTAATCAATGGATCAGAGCATTCGAAGGATCCAATCGCAGGAATTTCTGAATGGATGACAATCCCCGTGAGAGTTTCCAAATTTGGTTCTTCAAGGAGATCTTGTACTTCGACATAGCGGAATCCACGGAAGGTGAAGCGAGGTTCCCAGATCTCCTCTTCAGCACCTTTCATGGTGTAATGGTCAGTGTTTCGAGAGGTCCTAAGGTTTAAAGTATAAAGGGTACCATCAGGATTGAGGGCTTCTGCAAAACGCAAAGTAATGGTTCTTCCTGTTTCACCTCGGGCAATCAACCGCACCCACCCAACCATATTCTGTCCAAGATCGAATACCCAGCGCGGGTTCAAGCCCGGAATTTTCTTGATGGAAACCGGTTTCAGTTCTTCTTGGCGTTTGACCGCAGGCCCATTCGTTGCAACCAGGTTGACATTATTGCGCGTATAGGTTGTTACAGGCAACCAAAAAGAATCATCGTAACCAGGTTTCGCCCAGTTTGGCAATTCTCGACGTGCATCATAACTTTCTCCCATTAGCATGTCGGATTCTAAAATTGGGCCATAGGTTACCTTCCAGGTTTCATCAGTGGGAATGATTTGTCTGGTTCCATCACTAAATTCCACGATAATTTGGGCAAGTAACTGAGGACGGTCGGCATAATGCTGGCGGCCAAACCAGGCGATATGCCCCACACCCCAACCATCGCCAAGGATAGCCCCAAATGTATTAATCCCATTTTGAAGCTGCTCCGTGACATCATAGACCTGATATTGGATACGCTTGTTGTAATCTGTCCAACCGGGTGTCAGAAGTGCATCCCCGATGCGTACTCCGTTGATATGGCATTCGTAAAAACCAATCGCTGTAGAATAAAGCCGGGCAGACAAGATCTGTTTTTCAATGGCAAAGTCTTTACGCAAATAGGGTGCTGGACTGGAAGTCATCGGTCCACCAAAAAAAGGTGCTCCTATCCATTGCGACTCCCATTTAGATTGCTCCAGTAAGCCCATCTCCCACCAGGCGGTTGGGCTTTCTGCTTCTCTTCCTTGCTCATCCCAGATACGAACCTTCCAATAAACCCGTTGACCTGATGAAAGGGCAGGACCAATATAAGGGATATGTATCGATTGATCCGAGTCAACTCTGTTGCTATCCCATATTAGTTTTGTTTCGTTACCGAGATCTGTTTCGTTTGAAGCGACAAAAACCTGGAATCCTGTCTGACGAGTGCCGCGAACGTCACTATGAACTTGCCAACTCAAACGGGGATTATGTACATCAATACCAAGCGGATTACTCTTGTACTCACATGTAAGATTAGAAATCATCAGCATGGCAAGGATTGTCACCTCCTTTCGAATTAATGACAGGAAGTGTACCATTACTTATGAAAAATACTAGAATCTTATAGAATTTATCCATAGTGCGATTTTCCCAGGCAAATTTCTTGAGATTATAATATAGTTGAGCATTCTCTTCAATAAATATGTACTATTTGGTAAAATCTTCTGAAAACACTGGATAACATTTAGCATAACCCAATCTGAAAGGCCGACTATGAAACCCATTCCACTCAAAATTGCCTATATCGGCGGTGGCAGCCGTCTTTGGGCGCGCAAACTAATGAATGACTTTGCACTTTGCCCTGACCTGACAGGCGAGGTTGCACTCTATGATATTGATATGGATTCGGCGCGATTAAACGAAGAATTAGGCAATTGGATGCAGAAGCAGGCTGGTGTTGTGTCAACATGGAAATATCTTGCTACTTCCACTTTAGAAGAAACTTTGCGAGATGCGGATTTTGTCATCATATCAATCCAACCAGGTCCATTATCCCTGATGGCGGAAGAAATCAAGTTGGCGGAAGAATACAGTCTTTATTTCCCAGTTGGTGATACAACCGGCGCACCTGGGCTGATACGTGGCATTCGATCTGTCCCTATTTTCAAGCAATTTGGGGAAGCGATCGCTTCTATTTGCCCAAATGCCTTGGTGATAAATTATACAAACCCAATGAGCATCTGTACACGGATCCTAACCCGGGTCGTTCCAGAGTTGAAGGTTTTTGGCTGTTGTCATGAGGTGTTTGGTACACAGGAATTATTGGTACGGATTGCCAGCCAATATTTGAAAATCGAACCACCCTCAAGAGAAGAGATCAAAGTCAATGTTCTCGGAATCAACCACTTTACACTGGTGGATTCTGCGACCTATCAGGATCATGATCTTCTGGAAATTCTAAGACATCATCTTGATCAACCTGGAACGCTTCGGAAATATTCACAGGCAGAGGTGGAAAGCTGGAATGATTGGTTCCACAGTGCTGAACAAGTGAAATTTACCCTTTTTAAGCATTTTGGGATTCTTCCAGCAGCCGGTGACCGGCATCTTGTAGAATTTCTCCCGGGATTCGTTCGATCTCCAGAGACCTTATTTGAGTGGGGCGTCATCCGCACACCTGTATCGTGGCGGATAAAACGTTGGACTGATGCCCCGCAGCAGACTCACAATTTGATCGATGGCACAACGCCTTTTTCTTTAGAACCTTCCGGCGAGGAGGGGATTAATATGATTAGGGCTTTGCTTGGCCTGGGAGATATGGTCACGAACGTGAACCTGGAAAATGTCGGACAGATCTCCAATTTACCTTTAGGTGCAATTGTTGAGACCAACGCTCATTTCAGCCAGGGGACAATCCGTCCATTAAGCGCAGGGGCACTTCCTGAAGGGTTTGCACCTTTGATTAATCAACACATTGCCAATCAGGAAATGATAATTGAATCTGTACTTGGCGGCAATCAGGATCTTGCTTTCCAGGCTTTCTTCAATGACCCGACCAATCACTTGCCTATTGACATGGCTTGGGAATTTTTCAATAAAATGCTGCAGCTTGGCGAGAATGTTGATCCCCTTGGATAGAAGCGGAAATAACTAAATAGACTAACGAACCTTTTATCTAAAAAACCTCCATTGTTAACTCCTCAAGGCATTGGTCTCCCGTTGACTCAATTATATTCCCCAACCTAACCGAAATTGTTTGATTTGCAATGCCAAACCATATAATACCCTCCTAACACCAATCCATGTCAGGTGAGGTTTGCAGCCCGAATGGCTTACTCTTTTAGAGTGACATCATTCCCCCATTTTAAAAGTAAAACGGAATTGTTAAAGTTTTTGACAAAGTATTAATAGTATGATAACATCTGCATAACAACTTACACGTGTAAGGTTATACGTGAAATGTTGCATGAGAATAAACACTGAAAATTAATAATTATACATTCGAAAGCCTCCACGGAAAAACCATGAAACGACCATCTCAAGTTGATGTAGCAAAGTTGGCAGGAGTTTCTAGAGCTACGGTATCTTATGTAATAAATGACCAAACAAATGGGTCTATTCCTATTTCTGAAGAAACTCGTCAAAGGGTACTAGATGCGATAGCGGAGTTGGGTTATGTGCCGGATGCGAGTGCTCAGGCGCTTCGTTTAGGCAGCACGAAAACAATCGGTCTTATCATACCGGATATCCATAATCCTCATTTTTGGCAGGTTGCAGATGGTGTTGAACAAGAAGCTGATATTGCAGGCTACCATATCCTGCTCTCCAGTATCCCGCCAGAGAAAAAATTTGCGGAGGATGTTTTTAAAAATCTATCAAATCGCCGAATAGATGGCTTGGTGATGATACCGAGTTTTATTTATCAATCTGATGAGGCACAAAAAACACTAGCGCAGCTTGTAAAGCGGCGTTTTCCAATTGTAGGAATGATGGGGGACCAAGGTGATAAATATCAAAAAATCGATCGGGTGATATCGGATTATCGAGATATCACCGCTGAAGTGATGCAGCATTTATTTTCCTTAGGGCACAAGAGAATTGGAATCATTTATGGTATTGATGTTCCGAATTTGGGAACAGATCGATTGTTTGTTTACAAAGAGAGTTTGCAAGCGGCTGGATTGCCTATCGATCAAAGCCTGATAATTGAATGCGGCCCGACCATTGAGGATAGTTATCATGCTACTAAGAAATTGCTTGACTTATCTTCACGTCCTACTGCCGTGTTGGCGATCAATGATTTATTAGCTGTTGGTGCGTTGAGGGCGATAAAGGATTTTGGCTTGGACGTGCCTCGGGACATTTCTTTATTTGGTTATGATGATATGCCAATGTCTAAATTTCTTGTCCCTCGGTTAAGTACCGCTTCTAAGGATGGAGAAAAGATTGGCAGAGAGGCAATAGGATTGTTGTTAGCACGATTAAATGATCCAGAACTACCCCCCCAGGAAGTCAGACTTCCTGCACGTTTGATTCTTCGCGAATCCACAGGGCCAGCCCCTGAATAACAAGGTTATTTTGAAGTGAGACATGACCACACGAATAAATAATGAGAACCTGAAGGAGAGACCTGAATTATGAGTGGGAAATCTAAAGTAAAAAGGTATTTGAAGAAAAATAGTTCCGCTTATATTTTTCTTGCACCATGGCTCTTGGGTTTCTTTGCTCTTACAGTCTACCCAATGATCTACTCTTTGTGGCTTAGTTTTACAAATTATAATTTTTCACAACCCAATTCGACAGTATGGATTGGGTTTGGAAATTATGCAAAAATGTTTGGCTCTTTGTTTGGAATTTCTGAGTTCACCACTTCAAATGGTGAACTGATCCGCACAGACCCATATTACATAAAAGCCCTGACCGTAACATTTAAGTATGTTTTTATATCAGTGCCACTCAAGCTGATCGCCGCCCTTTTTTTGGCAATGCTTATGAATCAGAAAATTCGCGGGGTTTCCATCTATCGCGCGATTTACTATATTCCCACACTGCTCGGTGGGTCAGTAGCGATTGCAGTGTTATGGAGAAAGCTATTTGAAAAAGATGGATTAGTGAATCTTTTTCTGGGAGTTTTGGGCTTTGTTGACCTGCCGAGTTGGATTACGAACCCCAGGTATGCCCTGGGACCTCTTATTTTATTGACTGTTTGGCAATTTGGTTCGTCAATGATCATTTTCCTAGCAGGGTTGAAACAAATACCACAGGAATTTTACGATGCAGCAAGCGTGGATGGCGCGAACCCTGTAAGGCAGTTTTTCTCTATAACTATTCCTTTGCTTTCACCGGTTATCTTCTTTAACCTGGTTATGCAATTAATCTATGCGTTCCAATCCTTCACCCAGGCTTATATTATTGGTGGTGGAAGAGGAGGTGTACTCAATTCTACATTGTTCTATACTCTCCACTTATATATCCAAGGATGGGCTTACCGCGAAATGGGATACGCATCTGCTATGGCATGGGTGTTACTGTTGATTATCGGTGGAATCACATTTGTTGTTTTCAAATCATCAAACTTGTGGTTGTCGTATGGTACAGGTGAGTGAAATGGGTTTGAATAAAAAAAACAAAAACAAAATACTCCATATACTGACTCATCTTTTTATTATTGTTCTCGGATTTATGATGATCTACCCTGTGCTATGGATGATCATAAGTTCATTCAAGCCCAATAACATGATCTTCAGTGACCCCGGACTCATACCTAAGGCTGTGACGATCGAAAACTACATCAGTGGATGGAAGGGCTACGCTGGTACTACTTTTGGGAGGTTCTTTACTAATTCTTTTATATTGTGCTTGGGATCAGTTCTTGGGAACCTGATTTCTTGCACAATGGCGGCATATGCTTTTGCACGACTTAAATTTACAGGGAAGAATTTCTGGTTCGCAATCATGATGGTGACTCTTATGCTTCCCGGTCAAGTAACACTCGTTCCACGGTATATCATGTTCAACACTTTTGGTTGGGTGGGAACAACTCTTCCCCTTCTCGCTCCCAAGTACCTCGCAACTGATGCTTTTTTCGTCTTTCTGTTGGTTCAATTCTTTCGCAGTCTTCCAAAGGAACTCGACGAGGCAGCGATTATGGACGGATGTGGGAAATTTGGCGTGTTCTTTCGCATCATCCTACCACTTGCCAAACCTGCACTGGTTACAACTTCATTGTTCACATTCCTTTGGACTTGGGATGACTTCATGTCTCCCTTACTTTACCTTACAAAACCTGACACTTATACCGTATCTAGGGCATTGCGTACATTCGTTGGCGATGCAGGCTCCGTGGCTAACTGGGGCGGCGCATTGGCTATGGCTACATTATCTTTGATTCCTCCCTTTATCCTGTTTTTCTCATTGCAGAAATACTTTGTTCAGGGTATTTCGACGACGGGGTTAAAGGGATAACTAATTTCAGGAGGAAATGCGTATGATATGAAATTATGAAAAGCAATACCAATTATTTCTTTATGAAAAAAAAAGGAGATTTTTAAGATGAGAAAGATATCCAGTTTAGTGATAATTGCACTTCTCATGGCAGTACTTGTGTCATGCGCTCCAGCCGAACCCGAGCCTGTTGTTGAACCCGCGGTTGTTGAACCTGAGGTCATTGAAATAGAGGTGGAGAAGGAAGTCATTGTCGAAGTTCGTGCAGACGGCCTTCCTGAGTACACAGGTGAACCGACCGAGATCCGGATTGGTTGGTGGGGCAATGATGATCGGGCAGCAAGAACCCTGCAGGTTATTGAACTGTTCATGCAAGCATACCCTGAGATCACCGTGATCGGCGAGCCCAATGGCGGCACTAGCGATCACTTCCAGATCATTGACACACAATTGGCAGCCAATAGCGCCCCCGACATTTACCAGTTAGGCGGCAACTGGCCGGATTATGCAGAGTATCTTGAACCGCTCAATGGCTATCTCGGCGAACAATTGCTGATCGACACCCCCGAGACATTTGACCAGAGCGCGCTGATTCCTGCAACCGACGCTGATGGCAATCTTTATGCCATTAGCCTTGGAACGAACACGCTCATCCTTGCATATAACAAAACAATGATTGAGACGGCAGGGGTGGCGCTCCCGGCGGATAACATGACCTGGGAAGAGATGCTTGATTATGGTAGAGAACTGAAAGCCGCTCTCCCTGAGGATGTTGCTCCCTTCGTTGATAACGGCACCAATACAGCCAATTACCTGAGCTATTTCTACACCCAACAAGGAACCGACCTGTGGACCTTGGATGATGGTGGAAAATCCTATGCAACGGTTGAATCCGCTCAAGCATGGATCCAATTGTGGGCTGATATGCGTGCTGAAGGGTTGATTCCGGATGCGGAGACAACTGCGGCCTATGGCGAAACTGGCACAGACAACTCAGCGCTTGTGGCAGGCAGGGCTGCGATCGGTTTGATTTGGAGCAACCAGTTAGCGGGTTACCAAGCAGCCATGACCGACGAACTCGGCGCGACGACACTCCCCGTAGGTGGCGAAGATTCATACGTCATCCAAATGAGTCAATATTTGGGCATGAACAAAGATAGCCAGAACAAGGAAGCCGCTGCATTGTTCATCAACTTCTTTGTCACATCACCATCGGCTGGTGCAGTGCTTCAAACCAATCGAGGAATACCCTCTTCACCTGTTGTGCGGGAAGCCACCGCTGTCGGCGCCTCCAAGACGGACGCGGAAGTCTATCGGATCTATAATGCGGTTGCCGATCGTACCATTCCACAGGGGCCGAACCTCCCGAACGATCAGGAGTTTGTCAATGAGCTTCAGTTGATTGGACAGCAGGTAGCATTTGGCCAATCTACAGTTGAAGAAGCTGCTGTTGCGCTCCAGACATTGATTGAACGCCTTGCGGTTAAGTAACTTTGAAGTTTGTTAGTTTTCGAAAGGCGCGGGGCTGGAAGATCCTGCGCCTTTACGTTCTCTTGTGTATATATCGTGATTTCTGATGATTATAGCCAATTATTTAACAAAAAATTGGAGCAGAAACTAAAGTTGGTTTCCGTGACCAACCCAGCTTTATATGAATTAAAAATACCGGTGTGGATTTATCAACGGATATTTTAATATTGCTGGAAAAACAATTTTACATCTGGAATTTAGATCTGGATTTTCTCTGACTATGCGGCAGTACAATTCACAATATGTGTCTGCGGCATTGAATTAAAAGGTAACTCTACCCATGACCACCAGCTATTAATGGTTGCTCACCGATTGAGAGGATTCTGGGGAAAATCCCAAAAAACAAATGAATATAGCCAAAGGACAGACTGTTCCCACAGGTGATCCTGGTATCCGTGATATGTTGACAAGGGCAGTTTATCATTCAGAAGGTGAGAATCTGAGCACAAAGCTCCCTAAATTTGAGATTGAGGATGAAAGTACTTACCTGTTGATGTTGGAGAAAGGCATAAATAAACTTATTAAAGGAGATGGCGAAGCAAATTCAACGAAAATCCTAAAAGAAAAAGAGGTGCTTCGTCTGTTTACTGATGAGCTGGATACTCAAGCAGCTGTGATGACAGATAAGATAAAGACTAATGCAGATGCCAGAGCTTTTATGACAATGCAGGAGGTATTCTAAAAAAATGTCAACATCACAATTATTTGATTCAGATCCTTTGGTTCGCAATTATGCTATGCGGCTGTATGAGGAAGTGGAAAACCTTCCCCTCATCAGCCCGCACGGTCACGTTCTCCCAATCCTTTTTGCAGATGAAGATTATCGTTTTGGATCACCAGCAGAACTATTGGTGATTCCTGACCATTACGTAACACGTATGTTATATGCTTACGGTATTAAGTTGGAAGCGCTAGGGGTTCCATCAAAGGTCGGGGCTATGGTGGAGCAAGATCATCACAAGATTTGGCAGCGCTTTGCTGATCATTTTTTTCTCTTCCGCGGGACGCCCTCTGGACTTTGGATTCAGAATGAATTGCGACGTGTATTTAACATTGAAGAAAATTTGAATGGAGAAAATGCTCAGGCGATCTATCACCAGATAGACGAGAAAATCAAATCGCCTGAATTTTCGCCCAGAAAGCTATATGATCAGTTTGAATTGGAAGTCTTGTGTACTACAGATGCTGCAACGGATCGACTAGTTCATCATCAGAAAATTCTGGACTCTAATTGGCAAGGGCGCGTGCTTCCTACCTTTCGACCAGATTCTGTTATTAATTTGGATATGCCAGATTGGGGTACTGAAATCCAAAAATTAAGCCAGGTTAGTGGGATTGAGATAAAAGATTATGATTCTTATATCGCCGCCCTGGAGAATAGACGGGCATTCTTTAAACAAATGGGAGCGACTGCTACAGATCATGGTGTCCTGAAAGCTAATACACAGTTTTTGTCCCATACTACTGTTAATCGGCTTTTTACCCGGGCTATGACTGAAAAGAGTGAAAAGGGGGATGCGGAACTTTTCACTGCTCATATGCTTTATGAGATGGCAAGGATGAGCACTGAAGATGGACTGGTCATGCAATTGCATGTGGGATCATATCGCAATCATCATCATGCTTTGTTTGAAAGGTTTGGTACGGATATCGGCGCCGATATTCCTGTGAAAACGGATTTTACCAAAGCACTGGAGCCTTTATTAAATTCTTTTGGGAATCATCCTAATTTGACTGTTATCGTTTTTACTTTGGATGAGAGCACTTACACACGAGAGTTGGCACCACTTGCTGGGCACTACCCTGCCTTAAAAATTGGTCCGCCGTGGTGGTTCTATGATAGCCCCAATGGAATTACGAGATATTTGGATCAGGTGATTGAAACAGCAGGGATTTATAATACGGCTGGTTTTAATGATGATACACGTGCTTTTCTTTCAATTCCAGCACGGCATGAGGTCTGGCGGAGAATGACCTGCAATTGGGTTGCTAAATTGTGGGCGAGAAATATCATTGATGAAGCTGATGCCAGCGCTATGGCGCGTGCGTTTGCCTATGAGCTTGCAAAGCAAACCTATAAGCTTTAAAAGAGTTATTTCTCAATAATCTACCGCTGACCAAAAATAAAGGAACAAACATGAATTTATCCGAGTTGACCGATTTATACAATTTTAGGGGAAAAACTGCACTGATCTCCGGTGGAAATGGCGTCTTAGGTGGCAAAATTGCTTGTGGTCTGGTTGGACTTGGTGCTAGCGTCGTTATGTTGGATCGTAATACAGACATACCACAAGAATATCAACCTTTGTTGGTTAACGGACCTGGGAGTTATCTGGTTATTCATGGCGATGTTTTGGATCGAGACAGCTTGTTGACAGCCCGGAAGAAAGTTATAGAGTCGTTCGGCAAGATAGATATGCTGGTAAATGCGGCCGGGGGGAACCATCCTCATGCTACCACTGGTGCAGAAAGGACTTTTTTTGAACTTCCCGAAGATGCCTTACGATTTACAAGTGATCTAAACCTTCTTGGTACAATATTACCCTGCCAGATATTTGCAGAACAGATGGTTAAGCAGGATGCGGGTGTTATTCTGAACATTTCCTCAATGACCGCATTTCGCCCGTTAACCCGCATTCCAGCGTATTCAGCAGCAAAGGCCGCTGTAAGCAACTTCACCCAATGGTTGGCTGTGCATATGGCACAGGAATATTCCCCTAAAATTCGAGTAAACGCACTTGCTCCGGGTTTTTTCCTTACTCGCCAAAATCGTTTTTTGTTAATGGATGACGCAGGGAAAAACCTAACAGATCGAGGTCAAACGATTATCGAGCATACACCAATGGGCAGATTTGGTATTCCAGAAGATTTACTTGGCACGGTTTTTTGGCTGCTTTCCTCGGCTTCGCAGTTTGTGACCGGGATTGTGATTCCTGTAGATGGAGGATTCTCGGCATTTAGTGGAGTATAGTATGAGCCTCATGATCCAGAAAATTTCTAAAGACCAGGCTTTTCTTTCGGAACAAGATATCAAAGAGGTTATAAACCAAGGATTACGCGGACTATTCAAAGGCCAGAAAATCCTGGTCTTGATTCCGGACCACACACGTAGCTTGCCCTTGTCGATGCTCTTCCGCGTTTTGGTGAATGCTCTTCCTGATGCAAAGCAGTTGGCTTTCATGGTGGCATTGGGGACTCACCCCAGGTTATCTGAAAGCCAGCTTCAAGCTTTGGTAGGAATTACTGATGAAGAGCGAAAAACGAAATTTGCCCATATTGGATTATTGAATCACGCTTGGGATACACCTTCTGCACTCAAACAGATTGGCGTAATGCCCAAATCCCAAATCCAGGAGATTGCTGGTGAACAATGGCACCCCTCAATGGGCGGGGACGTGTTGGTTAAGATTAACTCTCAAATATTCAATTATGATCACATTATCATTCTCGGCCCGACCTTTCCCCATGAGGTGGTTGGATTTTCCGGTGGGGCAAAATACCTTTTCCCTGGGATTAGCGGACCTGAGATGATCAATTCCACCCACTGGCTGGGTGCACTGGGCGGAGTGATGGGCACGATTGGGGTTAAGGACACGCCAATCCGCCGGATGATCCATGCTGCTGCGGAAATAATAACGGTACCGATCACTTTGATCGCATTGGTAGTGCAAGACCATGATCTGGTCGGGGTCTTTATTGGAGGCTACCGGGAAGCATGGGCTGCGGCAGCAGACTTGTCTTCACAGGTGCATATTGAGTGGTGTGAGCAGTCATATCAGCGGGTACTCTCAAAAGCTCCCCTCATGTATAGTGAACTATGGACAGCCGCTAAAGCTATGTACAAGCTTGAATCTGTAGTAGCGGATGGCGGTGAGTTGGTGATCTACGCTCCTCACCTAGATACAATCAGTCATGTACATGGGAAATATATCTATGATATCGGCTACCATACTCTCCCATACTTCCTGGCTCAGTGGGATAAGTTCAAGCATGTGCCTCTGGGCGTTCTTGCGCACAGCACCCATGTTCGGGGGGCAGGAGTCTATCTGGATGGGATCGAAAAGCCCCGGATCCGTGTTTCCCTTGCCAGCCAAATCTCTGAGGCAGATTGCAGGCAGCTTAATTTGGGTTACCGTAATCCCGCGCAGATTGACCCCACAGAGTGGGAAATGGAAGACAGCCTGTATGTGCCCAAAGCAGGCGAAATTCTTTACAAATTGAAGGAACAGAAATAATGGCGACGGCAATTATCTTAATGGGCGTCTCAGGTTGCGGGAAAACCAGTGTGGGTAAAGGATTGTCTGAAACTCTTGATTGGCCATTCTATGACGGGGACGACTTTCATCCACAGGCAAATATCGACAAGATGGCACAGGGTATCCCGCTGAATGACGATGACCGCCAGCCCTGGCTGGAGCGTCTGCATGCCCTGACCGTGGAATGTCTTGACCAGAATAGATCATTGATTGTTGCCAGCTCTGCACTCAAAGCGAAGTATCGGCAGACATTGAGAGGTGACAGGGAATCAGTCAAATTCGTCCATCTGGTTGGTACTTTAGACTTGATCTTTGCCCGGATGCAGCAGCGCAGCGAGCATTATATGAAAGCTGAGATGCTGCGCAGCCAGTTTGCGGATCTGGAACTACCGAAGCACGCTCTGACCGTCCGGATCGATAAGCCGGTCAGCGAGATCGTGGCGGAAATTATCGAAAATTTGCAGTTGGTTGGAACCTGCCGTTAATGGGAATTTGGTCGGGTTATGGATTAATTTGACAGATAGTGATAAGCGCTGATCTTGAACATGAAAGTGCTAATGTGCTCGTGAAATAGTGAAAAGGTTTGTGGATGGAAAAGAAAAGGTATTTAGCTTTGGATTTAGGGGCTGAAAGTGGGCGTGTAGTCCTAGGAGTCCTCGAAAATGGAAGACTCTCATTATCCGAAGAACACCGCTTCATTACAGGTCCTGTAAGTCTACCGACAAAATATCCACCTCATCCCGGTTCATCAAATCTGTCCGATATTAGTTTAGTTTGGGATTTTGCTCGTTTCTGGGATGAAATTAAAAAGGGGATCAGACTTGCTCAAAAGAAGGGCGTGATAAATTCCATCGGTGTAGATGCATGGGGCGTCGATTTTGCGTTACTAGATAAAGAAGGTCTTATGCTCTCTCTGCCCTTCCATTATAGAGATCAGCGAACAACGGGCATAATGGAAGAGGTCTTTAGAAAAATCCCAAAAGAAAAAATCTTTGAAATCACCGGAATCCAATTCATGCCGTTGAATACGATTTTTCAATTATTTTCATTATCATCAACTCATGCACCGATTTTGCAAGTTGTAGATAAAATATTAATGGTTCCCGACCTGATTAACTATTGGTTAACTGGAAAAGTCGTTGGAGAATTTACAAATGTAACGACTTCACAGTTATATGATTCGAGAAGTAGAAATTGGTCAGATGAAATCATTTCTGCTTTAGGGCTTCCTAAAGCAATTTTCCCGGAAATTATTCCTCCAGGGACAAAATTGGGGTCATTAAGGCAGTCACTTTCTGAAGAATTAGATTGTCATGCTAATGTAATAGCTCCTGCCACCCATGATACTGGTTCGGCTGTTGCTGCAATACCTGCAAAGGAAGAAGATTTTATTTGGATCAGTTCTGGCACATGGTCAATTGTTGGTATGAATACAAAACAACCGATAATTAATGATGCGAGTTTTCGAAATAATTTCACTAATGAGGGTGGATTAGAAGGCACTTTTCGTTTTTCAAAGAATGTGATGGGGCTGTGGATTCTCCAACAGTGTAAATCTCAATGGAATGATGCGGGTCTTGATTACTCATACGATGACCTCACTAAAATAGCAGACGAAGCGCCTCACCTGAAATCCTTTATTAATCCTGATTGTTATGAGTTTTTATTACCCGGTGAAATGATTGAAAAAGTAAAGAAATATTGCCAAGAAACTCAACAACAGGTGCCAGAAACTGATGGGGAAGTTGTAAGAGCTGTACTTCAAGGGCTTGCACTACGATATCGATATGTCATTGAAGCGTTGGAAAGGATATCTGGATTAAAGACTTCGACCATTCATATAGTTGGGGGAGGCTCAAAAAACCGTATACTGAACCAATTTACTGCTGATGCAATTGGACGGCGTGTGTACTCTGGTCCGGTTGAAGCCACCGCTATCGGTAATATCATTGTCCAGGCGATGGCTAATGGAGATATCGATTCATGGCAAGATGGTGTTGAGATTATCAACCATTCTTTCGAAATCGAAGAGTTTATACCTGGTGATCAAAAACTCTGGAATGCTGCGTATTCCCTATTCGTAAATATTCAGAAAAGGACCAAACTTGCATTTTAAAAGTTGTAGTGTAGTGAATTTGATAAAACAGCAGGTTGGGCAAAATAATTTTCCGAAGGCTGAGAAATGAACAGGGTCCAGTATTATGGAAATCAAGGAGCTTTGTGAGATTTTTTCAGCTCAATAAGAATCCAAACCTAAGTGACATGAGGTGTTATGATTTTTCCTGATGAAATCATTACAAGAAAATATGAGTTGGCTAAAGAGCAATTTGCATCTCTCGGTGTGAATACAGAGCAAGCAATATCTATATTGCAAGACATTTCACTAAGTATTCATTGCTGGCAAGGTGATGACGTTAAAGGATTTGAAAATCCGGAGGCAGAATTATCTGGGGGTATTGCTGCAACCGGGAATTACCCCGGCAAGGCAAGGACAGCGGATGAATTAAGGCAAGACCTGGATTTGGCGTATAAGCTCATTCCCGGTCGTCATCGCCTCAATTTACATGCGATCTATCTTGAATCGGATAAAAAGGTCCCCCGTAACGAAATCGAACCAAAGCATTTTTCCGAATGGGTAGATTGGGCGAAAGAGAAAAAACATGGATTGGATTTCAATCCAACCTGTTTTTCTCATCCTTATGCCGATGGCGGGTTTACGCTCTCATCCTCTGATCCTGCCATCCGCCAGTTTTGGGTTGAACATTGTATTGCTTCCAGAAAGATTGGAGAATACTTTGGCAGTGAATTAAACACACCTGCTGTTACCAATATCTGGGTCCCTGACGGTTATAAAGATGCACCCTTTGACCGGATGGCGCCGCGCAGGTTCCTTGAAGAGTCGCTGGATGAAATTCTGAAAGAAAAAATAGATAAAAATTTCAATCTTGATTCTGTTGAGCCGAAGTTATTCGGGATCGGATCAGAAAGTTATGTGACAGGTTCAATGGAATTCTATATGGGATATGCCATAACACGGAAGATTTTATTGACATTAGACAGCGGCCATTTTCATCCAACTGAAACCATCAGTGATAAGGTGTCTTCTCTGCTGTTATACCTTGACGAGTTATTGTTACACGTCAGCCGAGGAGTCAGGTGGGATAGTGATCACGTTGTAACCTATACTGATGATCTTCAGATGATTGCCCAAGAGGTTGTGCGTAATCATGCATTATCCCGAATCCATATTGGATTGGATTATTTCGATGCCAGCATCAATCGCATTGCTGCCTGGACGATCGGTGCAAGAAGTACTCTAAAAGCATTTCTTGCAGCTTTGCTCGAGCCCAGCGATCTGATAAGAAAGGCTGAAATGAATGGCAATTTCACGCAAAGGCTGGCTCTCCTGGAAAATCAAAAATGGATGCCATTAGCTGATGTATGGAATTATTACTGTTTGATTAATGGCGTTCCTATTGGAATTGATTTTATGGAAAACGTTAGAAATCACGAAAGAGATGTTCTGAGTAATAGAATCTAATTTATCTTTTCAAAGGGTAAAGGGTAATAATGATAACAAGAATACAAGAAAAATTAGTAAGATTAGGACGAAAATTAGGTGATCCAGAAAAGGATTACGTTATTCTTGGTGAAGGTAATATCTCGGGTAAGGATAACGACAATACTTTTTGGGTCAAAGCAAGCGGCTCCTCCTTATCAAATTTACAGACTGAGAATCTCGTTGAAGTATATTTTGATAAGGTATTAGCATTATTAGAGAAAGACACTTTGAGTGATGAAGAAGTAAAAAACGGACTGCAAAGTGCGAAAACTGACACTTCGGTCAAGGCTGTACCTTCAGTCGAAACTTTTCTGCATGCGCTTTTACTTCGGTTGCCAGGTGTTAATTTTGTGGGCCATACACATCCAACCCCTGTTAACGCAATACTCTGTTCGAAGAAGTCAGTAGAAGCGTATTCAGGATCATTATTTCCAGATCAAATCGTTTATTGTGGTCCTGCTCCAATCTATGTTCCCTATACAGATCCTGGTCTCCCTTTAGCCTTAAGGGTACGACTGGAAGTTGAAAAGTATGTTGTAAAAAGGGAAACCGCTCCCAAAGTTGTTCTCATGGAAAACCATGGTTTGTTGGCACTCGGTGCAACATCCGAAGAAGTTGAGCAAACAACTAATATGTCTATTAAAGTTGCTCGGGTGATTCTAGGGACGTTTGCGCTTGGCGGCCCTCGATTTCTTTCAGAGGAAAATGTTCATCGTATCTATTCGCGGCCTGACGAAGAATATCGCAAACAGGTTTGGGGGATTAAGTGAATTTCATCCCGAGTCTGGCTTCTTTAGAAGAGGCATTGAGCGAGTTTTCACCAGAAAAGCGTAAAAGGGCATTACTAGCCATCTGTGATCATTATTCTGATGAATTAAAGCTGACAGAATCTCATAAAGGAAAGATCAATCTTCATGCACATACCTTCTTTTCTTATAATGCATATGGTCATTCTCCAACTGCATTAGCTTGGATTGCCAAGAAAAAGGGATTGGATTTCATTGGTATTGTTGATTTTGATGTTTTGGATGGTGTCAATGAATTTCTAGAAGCTTGTGAGTTATTGTGCGTTAGAGGTGTTGCAGGAATGGAAACTCGTGTTTTCATTCCCGAATACAGAAACATCGAAATTAATTCGCCAGGTCAACCTGGCATTGCCTATCATATGGGAGCGGGATTCACAGATTCCGATCTGACCGAAATGGTACAGCCTGCTTTCAACTCGTTTCGCACCCAGGCTGCGGAGCGGAATTATGATATCGTCCAAAAACTAAATGCATATTTGAATCCTTTATCGCTTGATTTTGAGGCTGAAGTTCTTCCCTTGTCCCCAAAGGGAAATGTGACGGAACGACATATTGTATATAAACTCATTGAAAAATCATTTGATGAACTTGATGACACAGAAAATTTCTGGCAGAAGAAACTTAAACTTAGCTCTGATCGGTTGGCAGGATTGTTGAATGATCGGATCAAATTTGAACAATTTCTTAGAAAAAAAATGATAAAACGCGGTGGGGTGGCATATATTAAACCTGATCCGGAAAAATTCCCAACAATTTCAGAGTTTAACCGAATCATACGATCTGCCGGTGCAATTCCCTGCATGGCCTGGCTGGATGGCACCTCTGAAGGCGAGAGCGACATTGAGAGACTCCTCGAATTTATGATCGACAAAGGCGTCTGCGCCGTCAATATTATTCCTGATCGTAATTGGAATCTAACTGAAACTGATGTTAAGACCAGGAAAATTGAGGCTTTATACAAGTTTGTGGATTTGGCAGATGAGCAGCATTTACCGATTTTGATTGGTACGGAAATGAACAGCAATGGACAGAAATTAGTCGATGATTTGAATGTTCCTGAATTGGCACCGTTAGCGGATAGCTTCCGTAGAGGTGCAGAGTTTATCTACGGTCATACCATGCTTGAACGACTATGGGGCCTGGGATATCAAAGCGCATGGGCACAGAAAAATTTCAAGAATCGAGAAAAAAGAAACACCTTTTACACCGAAGTTGGTAAAGTAATTCCGCCTGGCGTCGTTGACAAGAAAATCCAAAAACAAATCTCAAACGCTGTTTCACCTGAGAAGATTTTACACACTTTCAATAACAGGAACGGGTGAAATGAAAATATTAGATGAATACCGAAAAGGAAAAATACCTTTACCTCAAAAAAATCATCTATGGCCGCTTTACGGCAAAGGCCTGGAAAACTTTGGGAAGGATGAAGCACCAATTGTTGTAGATATGCCTGAATACGGGTCTGATGAACTCCTGGTGCGCCACGATGCTTGTGGGCTATGCTTTTCGGATGTCAAAGTCATAAGCCTAGGGCAGGAGCATCCCCGAATTTACCGGAATATGCACGAAAGACCGGTGGTCCTGGGGCATGAGGTTTCGATGACTGTCGTAAGGGTTGGGGAGAATTTACGAGATCAATACAAGATTGGAGACCGCTTCATCCTGCAAGCTGATATTTATATGGACGGGGTAGGCTATGCTTATGGGTATGAAATTCAGGGCGGTTTGTCGCAATACAATGTGATCGACCAACGCGTACTAAATGGCGATGGGGGGAATTATCTGATCCCAATCCGTCCGAATACGGGTTATGCGGAATCCGCCCTTGTTGAACCGTGGGCGTGCGTTATCGCTGCTTATTACCTCGAATACCGTTCTTCCTTAAAAGACGGCGGGATTGCCTGGTTTATTGGTCCGGATGAGGGCGAATTTACAATCACCAACGGCTTTAACGAGGATTCGCATCCTGAGAAGATCAAGTTAACAAATATGGATGGGGGATTTGGTCGGTGGATTCGAGAAAAAGCCTCTGCTCTCGGGATCCCAGTTGTGGAGGTCGCTGAAATAAAATCTGTTGAAGGCGAAGCTGACCCCGATGACCAGGTTGATGATATTGTCCTCCTCTCCCCCAATGTTGATTTGATCGAGAAGACCAGTCACTACCTTAAATATCAAGGTGTGCTTGTCTTTTCTGCGAATGAACAATTTACAAATAAAGCGAACCTGGATATTGGCAGGGTGCATTACAACCGATGGTTGTTCCTGGGTGGAACCGGGCGGGATATTAGCGCGATTTATGCCAAAGCTCCCCGACGATCGGAATTACACAAGGGTGGGCGTGCCCTGTTCGTGGGTGCCGGTGGGCCGATGGGTCGAATGCACGTTCAGCATGCTATCGAAATCTGTGACCCTCCCTCAATGATCGTCTGCTCTGACGCCAGTGATGAGCGACTACAGGATCTGGATGAGACCTTTGGCGAGGAGGCAAAAGAAAAAGGTATTGAGTGGTTATGCGTCAACCCGATGCACAAAGATGTGTATGAAAAAACTCTGCAAGCTTTTAAAGAAAAGGGGTTCAATGATGTCATCATACTGGTTCCCATACCACCCGTGATCGCGGAGGGGGTTACCTGGTTGGCAGATAGTGGCGTGATGAATGTATTTGCTGGCGTTGCACGCGGCACTACCGTTCCGATTGACTTGAATGATCTGGTATATCGGGACATGTGTATCATCGGTCATTCCGCATCCAAAATAGAGGATATGCTGACCATGCTGCAGAAGGTGGAAGATGGCGAGTTATCCACCAACCGTTCGGTTGCAGCTATTGGCTCCTTATCCGCAGCGAAAGATGGCATACAGGCTTTAATCGATGCTACATATCCTGGAAAAGTTGTGATCTTCCCAAATATTCGTGAACTGCCCTTAACAAGTGTCACCGATCTTAAAGATGTCATGCCAGGGGTGGCTGAAAAATTGAAGGGTGGGAAAATTTGGACAAAAGCAGCAGAGGAAATTCTATTTGAAGAAATGATTGAAGGTGAAACAGATGCATGATTCAGAATCCCTTAAAGGAAAAACAGCCATTGTAACGGGTGGTGGGCAGGGGTTGGGCGAAGCGATTTGCATGCGACTGGCTGAAGAAAGCTGCAACATCGTTATCGCAGATATCAATCCGAACAGCCTTCAAGAAACCATTCAGCGAATCACCGAGGCTTATGATGTCAAGGCTGTTGGTGTCCCCACAGATATCACTCAGGAAGAACAAGTCAATAATCTGGTTGACCAAGCTATCGCAAGGTTTGGATCACTCGATATTATGATTAGCAATGCAGGAATTTTGATTGCGAGGCCAGTCGATGAATTTCCTGCCTCAGATTGGCTCAAAGTGATTGAAGTAAATCTGTTTGGATACTTTTTATGCGCGAAGCATGCTGCGCGTGTTATGAAGAAACAAGGCTCAGGGATTATTATTCAAATAAATTCAAAATCAGGTAAAACAGGAAGTTATAAAAACTCTGCGTATGCCTCGTCAAAATTTGGCGGTATAGGGTTGACCCAATCCCTGGCGCTTGAACTGGCGGAATTTGGAATCCGAGTCAACGCTATTTGTCCAGGGAATATGCTGGATTCGCCGCTTTGGACCGATTCACTTTTTGAACAATACTCTCAAACACGTTCGATGAGTTCCGATGAAGTTCGACAATATTACATAGACAAGGTGCCTCTGAAACGCGGATGCACCTATGATGACGTTTGTAATTTACTGGTGTTCCTCGCTTCAAACCGGTCTAGTTATATGACCGGTCAGGCGATCAATGTCACCGGTGGGCAGGAAATGCATTAATTTCAAATTTGGAGATAAATAATGACAGATCATAAAATAAGAACCATTGAAGAAGTCACCGCACTAATCGAAGAGCAATCGCTAACAAAAGAACAACTCATGACATATCTCCGTCAAATGATGGAGATCCGTGCGTTTGAAAATAATATCGCCAATTTACTAGGGAAAGCCGTTCTGCAAGGAGCGTCACACCTTTACGCGGGTCAGGAAGCAGTGGCTGTTGGTGTCATTGGCGCGCTGAGAGATACGGATCTCATTACCAGCACACATCGCGGACATGGCCATGCCCATGCCCATGGTGATACGGCAGTAAAGACACCTGGATCCCAACAGGAACACTATAACAAAATGATGGCAGAAGTTCTTGGGAAATCCGGGGGGTATTGCAAAGGAAAAGGTGGGTCAATGCACATTGCTGATGTGGATCATGGAAATCTGGGTGCAACCGGAATAGTGGGCGGCAATATTCCCGTCGCTGTGGGTGCAGCTTTGGCTCAAAAACTTCAAAAGACAGACTCGGTAGTTATTTGTTTCTTTGGGGATGGCGCATCCAACACAGGCAACTTCCATGAAGGTTTAAATATGGCTTCCCTCTGGGACTTACCTGTCGTTTTCGTTGTTGAAAATAACAAATATGCCATGTCTGTTCCTTTCGCAAAGGCTAGCAAACTACAAAACATTGCCGATCGGGCTTGTGCGTATGGTATTCCTGGAGCAACTGTAGACGGGATGGATGTGCTAAAGGTACGCCAGGCAACCTCCCGGGCGGTGGCGCGTGCCCGCCGTGGGGGTGGTCCCTCAATCGTTGAATGTAAGACCTATCGATATTATGGCCACTCGCATAGTGATCCTCGGGCGTATCGTACACGCGAGGAGGAAGCGGAATATAAGGCAAAAGACCCCATAAAACGGTTAGGAAGTGACTTGCAAGAGATCGGTATGGTGAAAGAGGAGGAAATCGAGACCCTGGAAGAAAGCGTCCAGGAAAAATTAGATTTAGCCATGATCTATAGCAATGAATCCGCGTCACCAATTTCGAGTGAGTTGACCACAGATGTTTTCGCGCCTTCAAAAATAACGGAAACGGATATCCTTGCAGAGAAGAAATTACGAGAAAAGATTCGCAACACCACTGAAATGCGGGAAATCTCATATTCCCAGGCATTGGCAGAAGCGATGCGGGAAGAGATGTTGCGTGATAAAAAAGTCTTCCTGATGGGTGAGGATATTGGCCTTTATGGTGGTGCCTATGGCGCAACGAGAATGCTGTTTGAGGAAATTGGCGCTGACCGCGTTATAGACACGCCAATATCCGAAGCAACGATAGGTGGAGCAGCAGTGGGCGCGGCGATGTGCGGTATGCGGCCGGTGGCTGAGATCATGTATGTGGATTTCACGCCATTGGCAATGGACCAGATCGCCAATCAGGGTGGCAAAAACCGGTATATGTTTGGCGGAAAGACCACAGTCCCGATGGTTGTTCGAACTGAAGGCGGTGCAGGTAGGGCTATCGCTGCACACCATTCCCAGAGCCTCGAAAGCTTGTGGACCCATTTCCCGGGGATCTATGTCGTGATGCCGTCTACGCCTTATGATGCCAAAGGTTTACTCAAGACCGCAATCCGGGATGATAACCCTGTGATGTTTATCGAGCATAAGATGCTTTATAAAGAAAAGGGACCTGTTCCTGAGAAGGAATACCTAATTCCCTTTGGTATAGCGGATGTTAAGCGAGAGGGAAGTGATTTAACAATCGTCACCTACTCTCGTATGGTGTTGCTAGCGTTGAAGGCATCTGAGATTTTGGAAAAAGAAGGAATTGATGTTGAAGTTGTTGATCTTCGGACATTGGTGCCTTTGGATATGGATACAGTTGCTGCTTCAATTCGAAAAACAGGACGATTTGTGGGCGTGACCGAAGCTTATGAAAACACCAGTTTCATTAATGAGGTGATGGCACGTGTAAATGAAGAAGTCTTTGATTGGCTGGATGCCCCCATGGTGCGTGTGGCAGCGGCAAATGTCCCGGTTCCGCGCGCGGAAGTGCTGGAAGACCTGGCGATCCCCAATGTTGAGCGCATTTTAAATGCTTGTAGAAAGGTCATGAGCTAATGTCTGAGGATTTATTCATTCCAAAATTGGGCCAAACAGTTGAGGAAGTAACTTTGATCAACTGGTTAGTGGCTGACGGATCTAGGGTGGGTTTTGGCGATCCGGTGCTGGAGGTCGAAACCGATAAGGCGATCTTCGATGTCGAGGCAAATGCCAAAGGGTTTATCCATTTCGGAAATTATGCGATTGGAGAGACGGTTCCTGTTTTGACAGTTGTTGCCACGATTGGGAAAGTGGATGAAGTCTTTTCACCTGGCAGGACGAGTTTTGAGGAACAGCAAAGTCCGGTTGATCTTCCCCAAACTCAAGTGAAATTATCACAGAACAAACAAGCACCTGGGCACCCTGTGAAGGTTGAAAGTTCCAAGGTTTTTGCTTCACCTCGTGCCAGGAAACTGGCAAGTGAGAAGGGGGTCGACCTTTCCAAGATCAAATCGTCAGGTGGAGAAGGTGTCCGGATTATTGAAGATGATGTTTTAACCTTTATCAATCACGCGCCAAATGTGACGCCGGTTGCTTCGGCTTTTGCCCGAGAGATGAACTTTGATGTTTCCGGACTACGAGGAAGTGGACCTAAAGGGATGGTAACCAGAGCTGATGTTGAAGATGCCATTCGGCAGAAACTGGTGAGCACTTCAAACAAAATAAATATGGTTGTGCCTGAAATCACTTATCCACCTGCCAACATTATTGAAAAGAAATCTATATCCACCGTACGTAAGATCATTTTTGATCGGATGACTGCAAGTGACCAATTGACTGCCCGGGTTACGCTGGTGACTGAGGTGGATGCATCTGAGCTTGTGGGAATTAGGGAGAAATTGAAGGCGGAAAAGGAAAAAGCGTGGGGGTTCAAGCCAAGATATACTGTTCTGATCGGCCTGATCGTGTCGCAGACTTTGGGTGAATATCGATACATGAATGCCCGGTTGAGTAAAGGCGGTTCTCAGATTGAATATCTGGAAAACATCAACCTGGGTTTTGCCGTTAACACAGAACGCGGGTTGATGGTCCCTGTCGTAAAGAATGCTGATAATTTAGATTTATTAAACTTTGGAAAACAATACAAACAATTAGTTAGCGCAGCCCAAACCGGAAAAATTTCTACAGAGTATCTTACAGGCGGTACCTTTACGATCACCAATCTCGGCGCATACGATGTGGATGCATTTACGCCCATAATTAATTTGCCTGAATTGGCAATTTTAGGCATGGGACGGATCCAGGATAAAGTGGTCCCGATTGAAGGTGAGGTCAAAATTCGGAAGATGATGAACCTGAGTCTAGTTTTTGATCATCGATTGGTTGATGGTGCGCCAGCGGCCGCGTTCTTGCAGAAAATTAAAGAACGGATAGAAAATCCGACCATGATTCTTATTTGGTAAGCTTTTTTATGATAATTAGAGCTAATTGCATCAGTTCACCTGGGATGCAACAAAATTTTCACTATCCGCAAAAATTGAGTTTAAGATCATAGATTCTTCTAAGAATAGGGATGATTTTGTTTAAATAGAGTCAAGCCAGCAGCAATGCGGGTGGTCCTGACTCAGCGCCCAAGAAGGGCTTGTCACCCTATTCGTTTGTTGACAGTAATCCTTGAAAGTCTCTACTTCAAAGTGTTACTAAATTTGAGATGTTGACATAGAAATGATAGAAAAAGTGGACAAAATAGACATCTTTTACCGCTATAAGTGGTCGTTATAGACTAAAACACTCTCGTATATACGGTATAGACGAAAATCTTGTGGACTTCGAAGCAATTGGTTGGGCGTTCGAATCGCGCCGGGGGCGCTGCGAATAACGGTTTTCGGTTGAAGACCGTTATTTAGTTAACAACATTTCCTTCTCCACCTCACTCAGAAACGCCACCTTCACCGCATTCTCCTGCGCCTTCCGCGTATCTACCTCCCTCAGGCCCGCTTTCGGCGCGGCGATCTCGAACTCATCCCGCAGCGTGACCGGGCTGATTCCCGGATCGTCGGTGTTGAGCGTCGCCAGCAGGCCCAGGTCCAGCCAGCCTTTGAGCGGATGCGCCGCATACGATGGCACGCTGTTCGTGTGGACGTTGCTCGTCAGGTTCGCCTCAATCCCGATCTCATTTTCCAGCATGTAGTCCACCAGATCCTGATCTTCGTTGATGCTGAGCGCATGCCCGATTCGCCCCGCGCCAAGATGGCGGATCGCGCCCCAAACGCTCTCCGGCCCAGCCGATTCACCCGCGTGAACCGTGATCCCCCAGCCCGCGTCGCGCGCACGTTTGAAATGTTCAACAAACATCTCCGGCGGGTAATTCGCCTCATCCCCGGCGAGGTCCAGTCCGACGATCTCTGTTTTGTGGCTCAGCAGCGCTTCCAACTCCTTCCGGCCGACTTCCGCACCATAAGTCCGGCTGATGATGCCAATCAGATTTGCCTTGGTTCCACTGACGGCCAGCTCGCCCTCCCTGACGCCTGCCACCACAGCTTCAACCACCACCGCCGGATCCAGACCGTGCGGTTCAGCCATGAACCACGGGCTGAAGCGCAACTCAATATAATCCAGCCCCTCTGCCGCCGCATCGATCACGTTCTCCCTTGCCACCCGGCGGCAGGCGTCATAATCCGCAAAGACAGACACCATCCAACTGAACTTTTTGAAATATGCCATGATGTCCGTTTCCGGCTCCATCACCTGGATATGAGGGCGCAATTCTTCCAGCGAATAAGCCGGCAGCGGCAGGTTGTGCTGCAGCGCAAGATCAAGGATCGTCTGAAGCCGGCCATTGCCGTCCAGGTGCCGGTGCAGGTCAATCAGGGGAAGATCGGGGTGAATCATCGTCATGGTGAGGTTCCTTTCATAGTGAGGTGAGGCAAAGATTAGCAGAATTATATATTAAAAGGTCTGCCAGGCCAAACATCCCCTCCTGAGAAGCGTTATAATTCAAGGAAAATCGAACCACATCAAGGAGAAAATGATGAGCACTGTCCACCGTTTTACCGGCAACCCCGATCAGGGGACTTACACCTGGGATGGCGTTGAACCCCGAATTTACAATAATGAAAATGTCCAGGGTGTCCTGAAGCATGTCCTGGTTGGGCCCAAAGACGATGCCCCGAACTTTATCGTCCGCTACTTCCACGTCCCTGAGGGACAGAACACCGTTTATGACCAGCATCCCCATGAACATGGCGTCGTGATCCTGCACGGTAAAGCTAAAGTGCAGATCAACGAGGATTTCCACGAGCTTGGCCCATTCGATTCCGTCTTCATCTCCGGCGAGGATGTCCACCAGTTCACCAATATCGGTGAGGGTCCGATGGGCTTTATCTGTGTGATCAAGCGGCGAGACTGAGTAAATGCAGACCCTCACTGCTGAACCCCTGTTTGAGGTTGGCTGCGAGTTGGGGGAAGGCCCGCTCTGGCACCCTGAGGAAAACCGCCTCTATTGGGTTGACATCACCGGGCATACCCTCTACCGCTCAACACCAGATCTATCTGCCTATACGAAATCAGATTTCGATTCACCAATCGGTTCTTTTGGATTTCGGGCTGATGGCGGCTTCATCCTCGCGCTGGGACAGGGTCTCGCCACCTGGGATTTTGGACAGACGGAGCCCGACTATATCTGGACTCCCCTGCCAGCTCGAAAAGGCCTTCGGATGAACGATGGCAAAGTTGATCCGGGCGGGCGCTTTTGGGCGGGCAGCATGGACCCCAAAAAATCCCAGGGTGAACTCTACCGGCTTGACCCCAACGGGAGCAGGCATACCCTCTTGAATAACATTGGCATTTCCAACGGCCTCGGCTGGAGCCCTGACCGGAAAATCATGTATTACACCGATTCGCTTCAATCCACCATTTATGCCTTTGACTATGACCTGGAATCGGGCGGCATAACCCGGCAGCGTCCCTTTGTTCAACTTCCCAAAGACGGGCGCGGGATTGTCCCCGACGGTCTCTGTGTTGATGTGGAAGGCTGCCTTTGGTCTGCCCAGTGGAACGGCTGGCAGGTCGTCCGCTATGATCCTCTGGGACAGCCCATCCTCACCATCGAGGTCCCCGCCCAGCAGGTCACCTCCTGCACCTTCGGCGGGAAAGACCTCGGCCAGCTTTTTATCACCACCGCCCGGATTGATCTCTCAGAAACTCAACTGGCAAACCAGCCCCACGCAGGTGATGTCTTTGTTGCCCAGACTGAGACTCAAGGCCAGGACACCAACTTTTTCGGAACATCTCTCTGAAAGGAGCCACCATGCGCATCGGCGTTCTCACCGCATTGTTTCAAGACCTTCCCTTTGCCAAAATGCTTGACAAGGTAAAAAGTATGGGGATCACGGCTGTTGAGCTGGGGACAGGCGCCTACGCCCCCCACCCGCATCTTGACCTGGAAAAGCTTCTGCCAGACCAAAAATCTCGCGAGGTTTATCTTAAAGAACTGAGTGACCGCGGGATAATCATCAGCGCTCTGAGCTGCCACGGCAACCCCATCCATCCGGACCCCAAGATAGCGCAGAATGCGGATCAGCTCTTCCGCGAAACGGTCAGGCTGGCCGCGCTGATGGATGTCCCGGTTGTCAACACCTTCTCCGGCCTGCCAGCAGGATGTAAAACCGACCGCTCGCCAAACTGGGTCACCTGCCCCTGGCCGCCTCACTTTCTGGAAATCCTTAGGTACCAATGGGACGAGGTTGCAATCCCTTACTGGAAGGAGGCAGCAGCTTTTGCGGAAGACCATGGCGTCAAAATCGGGATCGAAATTCATCCCGGGATGCTGATCTACAATGTTGAAACCATACTCCGTATGCGGGATGCCTGCGGGCCTGCCATGGGCGCGAACTTCGACCCCAGCCACCTCTTTTGGAACGGCGTGGACCCGCTTCTCGCTCTCCGCAAGCTTGGCGACGCCGTCCACCACGTCCATGGTAAGGATTGTTACGTTGATGACTATAATATTGCCGTCAACGGCTGCAATGACCACAAGCCCTATGACCGGATCCTGGAACGCTCCTGGACCTTCCGCACCATCGGTTACGGCCATGACCTGAAGTTTTGGAAAGATTTCGTCAGCACCCTGCGCCTGATCGGTTACGATCACGTAATCTCCATCGAACACGAGGATGCCATGATGTCCGTGGAGGAAGGCCTGGCCAAAGCTGTGAGCGTACTCAAAGAAGCTGTGATCACTGAAGCCCCCGGCGAGATGTATTGGGCCTGATGCCGCGCCAACCTGAAGCACTGCTTTGCATCGATATCGATGGAACCCTGATCGATTCGCACGAAAAAGTCCATCCAACCGATATCAGGGTCCTCCGTGATTTTCCCCCCGAAATTCAACCGGTACTGACCACCGGGCGGATCTTACACTCCGCCAAAGGGGTCCTGCGTGCAAACGGCCTGTTCTCTGAACCGCGCCTGCCCCTTCCGGGGGTTTTTCTGAATGGTGGTGCGGCTTACCTCCCAAATGAGATGCTGTGCTTTGAACAAGTCTTCTCACCGGATACCCGCCTCGCGCTCATAAAATTAGCTGGAGTATTTCCGCAGACTGCCTTCACGTTCTTCGGCCTCTCCGAGGTCCATCTCGTCAATCCCACGCCTTTTGCTCGCTGTGTATCCAAACTGCACTATCTGAATGCCCGTGAGGTACCGTACTATGAGCTGCCAGATAGGGTTTTCAATGTCATGGTCCTTGAGGAAGATCCTGAACTCCTCAAGGCCATTGAAGCCGCCGTCAAAGGCTGGGATGCAGAGATGGCTTTCAGCCTCCCCTATGCCTATGAAATCAACCCTCCGGGGATCACCAAAGCACAGACCTTGCTCGCATTACTTAAAGCCATGCGTCTCGATCACCTTCCAATTTATACGGTCGGGGATGCAGAAAACGATCTTTCCTTATTCCAGATTGCAAAGAAGACATTTGCCCCTGCAACCGCCCAGCAGATTGTCATCGCCCAGACTGATTCGGTCATCTCACGCAAAAAAAATGGGCTTCTGGCACCCATCCTCTCTCAAATTTTTAGATAAAAATCGGCTTACCCAAATCGGCCGGAGATATAATCTTCGGTCAATTTCTGTTCTGGAAAAGTGAACACCTTCGACGTCTCCCCGTATTCCACCAGTACCCCAGCCAGATCATCATCCATATTGAAAAAGGCGGTATAGTCAGAGGCCCGGGCGGCCTGCTGCATGTTATGGGTCACGATAATGATCGTAAACTCCTCTTTCAAGGTTTGGATCAGGCTCTCAATCTTTAAGGTGGCAATCGGATCCAATGCGGATGCAGGCTCGTCCATTAATAGCACGTCCGGCTCCACAGCGAGTGCCCGAGCAATGCACAAACGCTGCTGCTGACCACCGGACAAGGCCAGGGCAGATTTATTAAGCGTATCTTTAACTTCATCCCACAGGGCGGCCTGGCGGAGGCTGCGTTCAACGATCTCCGCAAGTTTATCCAGGGTCTTAAGTCCATGCGCTCTCGGCCCGTAAGCGACATTATCGAAGATCGTCTTGGGAAAAGGGTTGGGGCGCTGGAAGA
>Ga0334893_1000991_pt1 | contig 31322 bp, 32 predicted proteins | sample GraSluR3_MG_5_FD_207218 | JGI IMG/M metagenome (GOLD analysis project Ga0334893, IMG submission 207218) | Sludge microbial communities from methane-producing bioreactor in Wageningen University, Netherlands - Granular Sludge_09_05-R3 | ecosystem: Engineered > Bioreactor > Anaerobic >...
GACTCTTCCGATAATATTCTTTCAATTGCTGATTCAGCCGCCGCAAAAGAACGTGAGGCTTCTTGGACTTGTCGGCTAACCATAACTTCTTGAGTTGTTCTGCTCGCCACCGATAAACCAATCGTGGAAACCACCACCATTACCAAAAGTACCACTAAACCGATCTGTCCCGATTGGGCAGTATATCTAGACATTTCTTTAATAATGTAACATTTATTCTCGCGACCGAACATACACACTTGTCTCAAAACGTTGATTGGCATCATCTGGTTGCACACTTTCCGAACCAACAAGAGACAAATTTACCTTAACCAAGGTGCCAGCATCTTCGGTAGCCGCCTGACAATCAAAAATAAGACCAGTCACCTCTACTTTAGGAGATGTTAACCTAGCGGAGTTTGAGGCCACCCAGGCTTCACCTAGCTGCTCATCGGTATCTAAAAAGTAGTCAATCACCTGACCGTCTCTTGTTTCTACCTGCAACCTTTGTGGATCAAGGCACTGAGCTCCCACAGCATTTCTAAGATGATGACTAATTTGCTCAATCACGAAAATACCTTCCCGACGAATAATGGCAGTTTGTTCAGCCTGACTACTTCTGAGCTGGCCTTGAAAAAGAATCTGTACTGCCGCCACACTTAAGAGAGCAGTGATTGCTACGGCGGCCAACAACTCAATTAGAGTATAACCTGGCAAATATCTGGTGCAGCTAAATATTTTTTTTATTGCCATTTTGAAAACCTATTAGTGATTACGGTTGGAACTGATTCAGACCTACCTGGTCGATAAACAGTGACAACTGATTCAACTTCTTCCTCAGAAATGCGGTTGAGATTTAATTCTCGATAAAAATCGGTGCCCTCAATTGATTGGTTTACATCACATTCTGGTGTTGCGTATTCAGCCAATGAATCAAGAGAGTTTGGAACAATGGGTAAACAGTAAGTTCCTGCCGCTCCAACCGGCCCAACAACTTCAGCAAATTCTTGCCAACCAATAGCATCTCGATGACGACGAAGCCATTCATTAACTTCCGAAGCATACTTGGTTGATCTACTTTGTTCTAGCGAAATTCGTGCGTTACGAAAAGAGGTGATGATTGTCGATAAAACAGCCACCAAGACCAAAGCTACCACCAAGGTGGCAAATAAGACTTCAATAATCGATTGGCCTGCTTCTTTGTTTAAATGTTTCATTGTTTTATCTTTATTTCCAATTAATCACCGGTGCGACTAAGTCCAATATCTTCGATCGTACCAGTTTGACGAATAATAAACTCATAAATGTAATCGGTTCCTTGCCGACTGATAGCAATGGTCTGGTCCCCGCTGCCTACAACTCCAGGCAACGAAGGAAAATTAACCACAAAACCTTGTGTAAAGACCATACTCGGAGGTAATTGGTGTTGCTGTGTATTAACCACATTCCCACCACAAATTGCCGAAATTTGATAAGAGTTTGAGTTGTTGCTGGCACTAACCCGATAGGCATCAAGAACCGATTCGCAGTCATCTGGCTTATCGCCATTTAATGCCCTAGATTTGGTTCGCTCTAGGGTTGCAATAACATTCTTACCAGCTTGAATATGCCCTTGCTGTGAGTTAAATCGATTATATGCCGCCAGGGCGCCGCCAGCTAAAACTAAAGCAATAGCGGTGGTTACCAATAGTTCAATTAAAGTAAAACCAGTCGAGCCTCGACCGGTTAATGGTTTATAGAGGTTGTGAAACCACATAGGGATCATCATTGTTTTCTAAAACTGCTTCAATGGTATAGGTGCCGGTTGCTGAATTATATTCATAGGTATAACCAGCGCCTGTTTTAGGATCGAGTGGTTGTTGATTAATATAATCCGGCAGCAACTCAAATAAAGCTGGTGGATAGGTACCATAGGCTTGCTTGTATGCTTCGAGCGCTACCTGTAGGTTTTGTAGATCAGCTTTTCTTCTAGCATCTCGGCTGTTTCGTAGAGAATAAGTATAAGAAACCACTATTAAAGCGGCTAGAACACCAATTAAAACCGTTACCACCAAGACTTCAATGAAAGTAAATCCTTGTTTTAAGAAATTTTTATTAGATTTGTTGGCGGGTTGTAGTTTTAACATACTGACTCTCATTCACTCAAACAATAAATATTAAATCCTGGATTAATACCACAGGCGGTTGGGCAAGCCTTGGCATTAGTTGGGTTTTCAACCTGGCCATAAACAACATAGCTACAACCTGGTACTAAAACTGACTGATACACATAGTTGAAACCCTCACCACCCTTAGGATCTTCGTAGCCACTACTTAAATAATTACCAATTATTAAATCATTAATAGTATCGGGAAACTCACCATTTTCTAATCTATAGCTTTCTACCGCTCCTTTAATAATTTGTAGATCCGCCTGTCGCTTGGTGTCGCGCGCGTTTTTGTTAGCCCCCCTAAAACTAACCGAGCTAATACCCAACAGAATTCCCATAATAGCTAAAACAACTAATAGTTCAATAAAACTAAAGCCTTTACTAACACCTTCTCTAATCACTAATTTTTTCATACCCACTTTCACTGTTGATTGGTCTGACAATAATAATCTTTATCGACCGCAGCAAAGTTACAATTGGCTCCTGAATTGCCGGTGCCGGTTTGATCTAGCAGGGCACAAATACAATAATTATCGCCAGTGGCATCACAATTTAATATATAATCTTCTCCTGTTTTAGGATCAACTGGCATACCGGCTGGCAAGGATTCATTTAAATTGCCAACCTCATCAATGCAGCCTTCACCAACCGGATAAGTGGTGTTGAGAGCATAATACTGTTCAAAAGCATTTTGAATAGATTTAATGTCGGACTGTCGCCTAGCATCGCGACCTTTTTTCTGGGCGGTGGTGTAGCTGGCCGTACCTAAAGCAATTAAAATTCCAATAATTGAAATAACCACTAACAATTCTAAAAGGGTAAAGCCAGCTTGTTTAATCTTGAGAAAGGAAAGTTGTTTCTGCATACAATATCAGTATACACATTTTCGCCTGATTTGAGAAAGAAATTACTTAACTAAAACTTCGAGGGCACTAATTCGGCTATCGTAGGAAACCACTCCACGGTTATCGGTAGCTTTAAGTGTCACATAATATCGGCATTCTGAACTTGAACAGGCAAACTCTTTTGTAACTTGCCCTGTGAGAGTAGTAAAAGTTTCCTTAGTACCATCGCCAAAGTTTATTTCTACTTCACTAAGGGGCACGTTTGTATCTTGAATTGCATAGCTAAAAATCACAACCGGGTTGTCTTTAGCAACTGTTGTTAACCTGGAAACTGAATCTAGCGCTGGATCGGTTTGAAAAAACAAAACATTTGGTCTGAGCAGACAGCTACTATAACAACTTTCTTGACAGTCATTAACTGCCAGAGAAAAAAGCTCGCCCTGACCGGCCTGAGTGACTGGATCACAACAAGTTAAGCCATGAGCCTGACAAGAACTAACCAGGTTGGTGGATAATAAATCGGATTTACCCCAACTTGATGAGATTGTTTTTCCTTCACCGGTAATTTTTTTCGCTTGGTTAAGAAGTTCCAGGGTAATTTCTCCTTGAACTTCACGGCTATCGACATCGACCCAAAAACCTGCCGAACCAGTCGTTTTTCTAACTTCCCAGGGTAGGGATTTAACTTCTGACCAAGGAAAATACTGAAAATTCTCGCAACTGACTTCCAAAACATATTCTTGATCATTTAAAAATCGTAGCTGTAATTGAGTCGCACCAACTTCTTCTTCCATCCAGCATCGCTGTCCAACTTCCGACCAGGTATTTGTTCGCTGCAACAACCTTAATTCTCGTCTAATTTGGTTCTCGGCAATAAATAGCATTGCTTCACGAAAAACAAAAAAGCCAACTACACCGATTAAAACCAGCGTTAATAACCACTTAAAAAAGTTTTTGATAAATCTCATATCCAAGCTCTATATAAGCTTAGCAGAGAATCGCCATACAATAAACAAATAGTTGTACCGATAATTAAGAAGGGTGCAAAGGGTACTGTCTGTCCCCATTTTTTTTGGCCAATCAAGATTAGGATTAGACCAACTAGCGCTCCAACCGCAAATGCCAACCAGGTACCAATCAACATTTTGGGCCAACCCATAATTAGCCCTAGTGGAAAAATTAACTTAACATCGCCAAAACCAAAGCCCCTTTTCTTAGTAATTAACCAGAGAGATAAGAAAAACAACATCAAAACCGACGCCCCAAATAACGACCAAGCTAAATCCTTAACTTGGTAAATACCCACCCAAGACAAAAGCACTCTATAAATTAACACTAACCAAAATAGTGCCGCCACTGTCCAGTCAGGGATGTATGAGCTTTTCAAATCAATTAAAAAGATAACTAAAAATAAAATTCCCACTAACAACCAAAAGGCTGGCTGAATTATTTGCAATAGTGGTGTAGAGGTTAGTTTAAAAAAAGCAAAACCGATCACCCACCACCAAACAAATAAAATACCGGTGATTAACTCCACAACGGGATGCATAATGTCAATCTCTGTCTTGCAAGTTCGGCAGCGGCCGCGAAGCACTAAAAATGACAGTAGAGGTATCATTTCATACCAAGCCAAAACTCGACCGCAGTGGTCACAATGCGAGCGGCCGCGCCAAAAACCTTCACCTCGCAAGGAACGCATCACCAACACGTTTAAAAAACTACCAACAGCTAAACCTAAAATAAAAATCGGAATGGCCAACCAAAACGTTATGCTCCCCATCTGGGGAGCATAACACACTTTGCTATTTTATGACCAGGTTATGGGAGACAGATCCAGCATTTAGCATCATCACTTGTGGAGTCAATACAACTTACAGGATCCCCACCAATATCTCTACTGCCGCAGGCATCAGGTACATCATTAGCTAACTGCGCATCATAAGTAGTTGTACCTGGAGTACAACGATTTGTTGCTTCTAAATCAAACGCGTATGAGGAGGGGTTAAAACAAACATACATTGTTTTATTTGCACCAACTGGCTTATGGACATAAAAGTCAGTATTATCTCCAACTTGAGCTATTCTATTGATATAAGAGTCTTTCACCTCTGCTGTCTGCACAAGTGGTAATATCCAAGCCCAATCACTATTGTCAGTCACATTTTCTTCATCAGCTTCCCAGAATGTAAATTCATCGCGATAATCAGTACTGGCTGCTGTATAAGTCCAGCCCTCTGCAAAGGTATTATCTTCGCCGGCACTGTCTGTATTCCACGGGTAAATCTCATGAATTGAGAAGAATCTATCCACCGCACTAATCAGCTGTGCCGCATCTGATCTACTTCTGGTGTCACGACCTTTGTTAATTTGTTCGATTGGGTTAATGGAAGATAGCACGGCCACGGCCAACACGCCGATAACCGCGATCACCACCAATAGCTCGATCATGGTAAAACCTGCATTACGCAGTGACCTTTTGGCTTGATTGAACATGGGCAGCTCCTAACTTATTTTTAGCTGAATTTAGCCTAGGTTAAAAAGGAGGTGGTTGTCAAGTGTTAGTCTGGTTAAAATTGAGAGGTCAGCCCGTAAATTGGCATGATGATGGCTACAATTAAGAAGCCAACGCCAATACCCAAAATAACCATAATTAGTGGCTCAATAGCAGTGGTCAAAGCTTTTACGGCATGCTCAGATTCTGACTCATAATAAGTGGCCAGTTTTTCTAAAACTTCATCCAGTCGACCAGTTTCCTCACCAACCGAGATCATTTGAATAACTAATTCCGGAAAAACCTCATGCCTGCCCAAAGCTTTGGAAAGCGGTTTACCTTTCTCAACCTCTTCTTTTGCCTTTAAAACTACTTCTTTATATAGTGTGTTGTCCAATCCTCTAGACACAATATCTAGTGACTCTAGTAGGGAAATTCCTGCACCAGACATTAAGGCCAAAGTTCGAGCAAACTCGGTACAGATTATTTGGGCTCGTAACGGCCCAAAAATCGGAATCTTTAAAATTAACTCATCAAACTTTCGTCTGCCTCTTTTGGTGCTAACCCATTGTCTAAAGGCAAAGATGCCAACAGCCACCACACCGCCCAAAATGTACCAGTATTGGCTAAAAAAGTAAGATATATCCATTAAAATCTGAGTGGCGGCTGGTAAATCGGCATCAAAATCTTCATACAAATCCATCATTTGGGGCACTACAAAAATCATCATTACGATTGCCACAATAATCATTGCCGTAAAAACAATCGCCGGATAAATCAAGGCTCCTTTGGTCTTAGCTCGAAAATCTTTTTGTTTTTCAAGCGTGTCTGCTAACCTTAATAAGATAGTGTCCATTGCACCAGCCGCCTCACCGGCTTGCACTAAAGCCACATAAACCGAACTAAAAACATCCTTTTCTTTTGCAAGAGCATCACCAAAATTTGAACCACCCTCAATTTCTCGATTTAACCGGCGCATAACTTTTCTCAAGGCAGGCTTAGCCTGCGATTCAATAATGTTAAATGCCTTGAGCAACGGCAGACCGGCATTAATCATGGTGGCTAGTTGACGAGTAAAATTAACAACATCGTCGGTTTTTACTTTAGCCATTGAAGCCAATAGCTCACTAAACAAATTTTCTGAACTTTCCTTGATGGATATAATCAACAAATTTTTCTCACGCAAAATAGTGGCGGCCGCAGTCTTAGACTTAGCCTCGATTTTACCGCTAAGTTTTCTTCCTTGAGAATCCTTGGCTTGGTAGGAAAAATTTGCCATATGTTGTATCTTGATTTGCCACAATTAACTAAGTATTTTACTTTCCCAGTAATCTTTCTAACTCACCTGGTCTAATAGTTCGCTTAATTGCTTCCTCATATGAGATAACACCTGATGAAACCAAAGATGCCAAGTGGGCCTCTAACAGCATCATTCCCTCGCCCATAGAGGTTTGCATTAAGCTGTCTAGTTGGTGGGTTTTGGCTTCTCGAATTAAATTAGCTACCGCTCCGGTTTTAATCATAATTTCAACTGCCGGCACTCGTCGTGTACCATCAGCAGTCACAATTAGTCTTTGGGCCATTACTGCCCGCAGCACCGCCGCTACCTGCTGTCTAACTTGATTTTGTTGATGTTCAGGAAAAATATCAATAATTCTATCAACAGTTTCTGGACCGGAATTTGTATGAAGCGTGGCGAACACTAAGTGCCCAGTTTCAGCCAGAGTTAGAGCAGCACCAATTGTCTCAAGATCACGCATTTCACCTACCAAAATAACATCAGGGTCTTGGCGCATGGTTACACGCATTGCACTTTGCCAGTCAACCGCATCTTGACCAATCTCACGCTGAGAAACCGTTGCTAATGCTTGGGGATAAACAAACTCAATCGGATCTTCAATCGTCAAAATATGTTCTTTGCGAGACTGATTGATCTCCTGAATTATGGCGGCTAAAGTTGATGACTTACCACTTCCGGTTGGACCGGTCACTAATACTAACCCCATATGAAATTGCCCAAATTGGTGAACAACTTTAGGCATCCCAAGCTCTTCAATTGTTTTTATTTTAATGGGAATTAACCGCAAAGCTGCAGCCAAGGAACCGCGCTGAGAATAAACGTTAATACGAAAACGCCCCTTATCTTCATACTGATAGGAAAAATCAAGCGTCTTATCTTTTTCTAAACGCTGTTTTTGTTCCTCGGTTAAAATCTGCAAGATGTGATCCTGCACTTGTGAACCAGACAGGGGCTGCTCACTCTGGATTGGCATTAGTGAGCCATTGATCCGCACCATAGGTGGGTAATCAGCTACTAAATGTAGATCCGAGGCTTCATGCTCAATTAATAACTCCAACATTTGAAAAAGTGTGGCAGGCATAAATCTATTGTAGAAACTCGACTAAATCTGCGCAACCCGCAAGACTTCTTCCAGGGTGGTAATCCCTTCAAGAGCCTTGAGGTAGCCATCTTGTTTCATTAACAACATCCCTTCTTCCATTGCTTTTTTTTCGATCTCAGCAGCAGATTTCTTTTCTAGCAGCATTTTGCTAATACCTTCCGTAACCGGTAAAACCTCAAAAATGCCGGTTCGTCCCTTATACTCTGATTGCGACACCGGCAAGTCAGGCTTTCTCTTTTTAAGCTTGACCTGATCGCGACTAATGTTTCTTTCTTTAAGAAATCTCTCAAAAGCTGGGCCCAAAACTTGCTCAATATCTTTTAGTACTGTTTCATCAGGCTGATAATCCTCCACCATTTCCGGATTTACTTTTCTGGGCACCCGCTGCCCCATAGCTAAAGTTAACGAACTGGCCAACAAGAAAGGCTCAACATTCATATCCAACAAACGTGGTAAAGCACCAGCCGCTGAATTGGTGTGAATGGTAGAAAAGACCAAGTGACCCGTCAATGAGGCTTGAATAGCTAGATTAGCTGTCTCCTCATCTCGAATCTCACCCACCATAATAATGTTTGGATCTTGACGTAAAAATGATCGCAAACCAGAAGCAAAAGTTAGACCAGCCTGGGGGTTGACCTGAACCTGATTCACCCCTTCAATTTGATACTCAACCGGATCTTCTAAGGTAATAATATTAACCTCAGGCATATTAATCTTATCCAGAATTGAGTACAAAGTCGTTGTTTTACCAGATCCGGTAGGACCGGTCACTAAAATAATTCCATGAGGAATTTGAATTGCCTCTTGGACACGTTGAAGCGCATCACCACGCATACCTAAATCGGTTAGAGTCGGCACTTTTTCGCTTTTCTTTAGAAGACGCATCACCACTTTTTCGCCATGAACAGTTGGTAGGGTAGAAACACGTAGATCTACTTCTTGCTCGCCCATCCTGAAGGTGAAACGGCCATCTTGAGGTTGTCTTTTTTCATCAATCTTTAGATTAGAAAGAATTTTAACTCTAGAAATTACCGCTTCATGAACTGACTTCGGCAATACCAATTTCTCCTGTAACAAACCATCAATCCGATAACGAACTCTGGTTTTATCCTCCATTGGCTCAAAATGAATATCGCTAGCACCCGACTTAAGTGCAAAAATCAACACTGTTTCCACAATCTTGGCAATTGGTGCATCGCGAACAATTTCGCCCGAACCAATTAGCTCATCAGTTTGCCCAGCCACTAAAACATTTCCTTGGTTGGTTATGCTACTTTCTTTTAAAGCAGCCGAGACTTCACTGGATAAACTTTGTGCGTAACGTTCGGTAATGGCTTTTTCAATTTCACTTTGAGGAGCAATAAAAGGCTTAACTTTAATGTTGGATTTGCGTTCCACAAATTCGATAGCGGCTAAATTCAGTGGGTCCGCCATTGCAAGAGATAACTCACCGTTTTCTCTATCAAGGGCAAAGGGGAAAATGTGATACATCTTGGCAGTACCATCAGGAACTTGGGATAAAGCCTCGGGAGAAGCGCCAACACCCCCCAGATCAACAAACGGAACGTGGTAAAAAATTGATTTTGCCTTTGCCAGATCGGTTTCTGATACAAACTTTTTTTCTTCAATGATGCGATTGGGGTCTTTATTAGTTCGAACTTGCTCAAGAGCAATGTCGTCGGCCTGTTCGGGTGTAATTTTCCCCTGATCCAACAATACATCCACTAAGGACGCATAAACTTTATTAGACTGATCAACGTTTGATGGGGCAGGCATCTTTATCTATCTTACGCATTTTTAAAGTAATCGAAAAGTAGCGTGGTAAATTTTGGTCAAGAATTCAAATTTCCTCAGTAGCTTATTAGTTTTGTCACCTGGCCAAGCAGTGTACAATTAAGTTATGGAGACTTCATATGTTCCACCAGAGGTAATGAGACAATACGCCCAGAGTGATCAGGGGGATGATCAAGCTGATACTGAACCTTCACCTGACCAGTCAAATCCTAACACTGATCCTCAGTCAGCATCTGATGCTGGCTCAGATCCAAGCGGGCAAAGCGATCCCGCTTCTCAAGCCAATCAAACAGCTCTCCCGCCTGATGTGGATGGGTCCGAGGAGGAAACAAAACCGCAGCCGGATGAGAGTCTGGGGATTAAAGAGCAACTAAAAATGCTTTCTCCAATTGCGGTGTTAAGAAGTATTGGTGAACAAGCAACTTCACCACCAAGCCAAGAAGAGCAACAAGCACAGCAAGCTGAAGCTATGCGGGTTGAACAACAAATAAGTAGGGCTCAGCAGGATTGGCAAGATCGACAACTCAAGAGAGATCAAGAAGGGGAGCAAACTAAACAAGAAATTGAAGCAATTAAAACTCAAGCAGCTAGCTTCAAACACCTTGAAAGTGGGTCGGTACTGAATCAACCTGTTACTTCTGGGGCAAAAGTCAACATTGAATTATTCAGCCGTGCCCTAAAGGATGCTCAAAAAGACGAGGCCAGACACAAAAAACAACTAACTGTGCCCAAAGGCACTCGAAAAGGACCAAGAGATCCCTCCCAAATGATGGACGAGGAAAGCGGCTACCAAAAAATGACCGAGCTGACGGTTGGAGAATAGGTTGTTACAATACTCTCCATGTCTCAATTAGCAATCAAATATCTATCTGTCCAAGTAGAAAATAAAAAAATTATTAGCGATCTATCACTGACCATTAAACCTGGCGAAATTCACGCCTTAATGGGACCAAATGGTAGCGGCAAATCAACTTTAGCTTATACTCTAGCAGGTCACCCCAACTACCAGGTTAAGGAAAAATCTCAAGTTGAATTAGGCAAACATGATCTTTTGTCACTCAATCCAGACGAAAGAGCTAAGCTTGGTTTGTTTCTAGCGTTTCAAAATCCAGTTGAGATTGAGGGAGTATCAACCTACCAATTCTTAAAAGTAATGTGGGAGGCGAGATTTGGACCAATATCCAAACAAACTAAAAATAAATCAAAAACTAAAAATCGCCAATTTAGCAGCGTGATCGAGTTTAGAAATTACGTTGATCAGATGGCTAAAAAAATTGGTGTTTCGGCAGATTTGTTAAAGCGAAGTTTAAATGACAATTTTTCCGGTGGTGAAAAAAAGCGATTAGAAGTATTGCAGCTATTGGTCTTCCAACCAAAATTTGCGGTTTTAGATGAAACCGATTCTGGCTTGGACATCGACGCTTTAAAAACTTTATCAAGACAATTGCAACAAGCGGTTAAAGAAATTGGTTGCGGCTTGCTGATTATTACGCATTACCGACGTGTTTTATCATTTATTCAGCCAGATTTTATTCATATTATGTTAAACGGCAAAATTGTAAAAAGCGGTGGAGTGGAAATAGCGGAAAGATTAGAAGAAAATGGATATCAACAGTTTAAAAACAAACAGCCTAAAAAACAGAAATGAACCCAGAAAGCACTAATGTTGAATTTTGACAAATCACCAAAAACAATTAATCAGCCGCACTTGAAAGGTCAGGTTAAATTATTACAAAAGGCAGCATTAATTCACCAAGGGAAGGTGCTACTTCTGCGTCGCTCAAAAAAAGAAGTTAATCGACCAAACTGCTGGGACCTTCCTGGCGGGAATGTTGAGTGGCCAGTTGAATTAAAAGAGTTAGGCTTGCCAATAATTACCGGCTTGCATCGTGATGGTCTTGCCAGAGAAATTGCTGAAGAAACTTCACTAGAGATTGAGCCCAAGGACATCGCCCATAGCAACTTGGTCTTTTTTGAAACCACCTTCCAACCAAAAGAAAATATTTTTACTATCATTACTGGCTGGTCAATTTCTCTAGATAAAGATCGCGATCAGATCACACCCAAATTAAGTAGTGAACACGATCTTTACGAGTGGATTAACCCCGAACAGGTTCAAGATTATGATTTTGGTTACGCCAAATTTATACCCGAAATTATCCAAGCAGCCTGGAATTACCAAAAATAATCATGGCTCGTTTTGCACCTTTAAAACACCAGCAAGCTAGTGATTGGCATAAAACCAATGAATATCAGCATGGTTTTTCCTTTTCAACTAAAGATTATGCCTTAATAACTTCGCCTGGAATTAATTCTCAAATCGTAAAATTAATTTCTCATCATAAAGATGAACCGAGTTGGATGACCAAAAAGCGTTTGGCCGCTCTGCGTAATTTTGAATCAATGTCTTTACCAAATTGGGGAGCAGATTTATCTCACATTAATTTTGATGAAATTCATTATTACTTACGCCCCTTATCTCAAGCTAGCCAAAATTGGGAGGATGTTCCTGCTGATATAAAAACCACCTTTGAAAGAATTGGTGTTCCCCAAGCAGAGAGAGAGTATTTAGCCGGGGTAAAAATGCAGTATGATAGCGAGATTGTTTACGGATCACTTAAAAAACAATGGCTGAAAGATGGGGTAATTTTTCTATCGATGGATGAGGGACTAAAACAACACCCTGATTTAGTTCAACACTACTTTGGCAGCGTTATTCCCTCTCAGGATAATAAATTTGCCGCACTCAACTCAGCAGCTTGGAGTGGCGGTTCTTTTGTTTATGTTCCGCCTGGGGTTCACGTTACTATGCCATTGCAAACCTATTTTCGAATCAACGCTTCTCAAGCCGGCCAATTCGAAAGAACTTTAATCATTGTTGATGAAGGCGCTAGCGTTCATTACATAGAGGGTTGTACGGCTCCTGCTTACAGTACCGAATCTTTACACGCCGCCGTGGTGGAAATTATCGTTAAAAAAGGTGCGCGCTGTCAGTACACCACAATCCAAAACTGGTACAAAACTGTGTATAACCTGGTTACCAAACGAGCCAGAGTTGAAACAGAGGGTGAAATGATTTGGACCGATTTTAATATGGGCAGTAAAGTCACAATGAAGTACCCCAGCTTTATTTTAGCTGGCGCTGGTGCCAAGGGAGAAACGCTATCTATGGCGGTAGCTGGTGAAGGACAACACCAGGATACTGGCGGCAAGGCTATTCATTTGGCTCCTCACACCAAGTCTACTATTGTTTCAAAATCAATTAGCAAAAACGGCGGTCGTGCTAGTTATAGAGGTTCTGTTTTTGTTGGTCCCAACGCGCACCAAACAAAAAACAAGGTTATCTGTGATGCCTTAATTCTTGACCCTGATAGTCGTTCAGATACTTATCCAGTCGAAAAGGTTTTTTGTCATGATATTACTCTTGAGCATGAAGCAACCGTTAGTAAAATAGGCGAAGAGCAGCTTTTTTATCTGATGAGTCGAGGTTTATCGGAACAAGAAGCCAGTAAGTTAATTGTCCAAGGGTTTGTGGCTCCGTTTGTTCGTCAGTTGCCTTTGGAATACGCTGTTGAAATGAATCGGCTGATTGACTATGAAATGGAAGGGTCAGTTGGCTAAATAAATATTATGCCAGTAATTCGCTTTGACAAGCCAAATACCACCAACCAACTTAATCTTTCTAAACCAGGAAAATATCGAGTTGAACTGGCTCAGGAAGGTATCGAGGTTAATATTAATGGTGTTTTTCAAGCTAAAAATAAAGACCAATTGGAAGTTGAAATTATTATTGTTCATCAAGCTAAACGAACTACTTCTCATACCAATTTACGTGGGATAGTAGATAATCAAGCTTTTTTATCACTTCTAGGTACAATAGTAGTTGAATCATCAGCCAAACTTGCCAATGCCTTTTTAACCGAGAAAATTCTTTTGTTGTCAGAAAAATCCAAAGCTGTTGCTGTGCCAAATTTAGAAATCTCAACTGATGAAGTAAAATGCTCTCACGCTGCTACTATCTCCACTTTGTCAGAAGATCAATTATTTTACATACAGTCAAGAGGACTTAACCAAAAAACCGCCAAAAAAATGTTAATTGATGGTTTTTTGTCTTTGCCTAAATAAGCTAGATTTTTTCGCTAGTATCACTACTTAACCCAAATATAATATTTTAGTTAATGGCCATCACTTGGCTAATATATGTTATGATTTCTTCGATGCTAGACATTCAATTTATCAGAGAAAATGCCGAGGTTGTTAAGCAAGCGGCAATTGACAAACAACTCAATCCTAAAGTAGTTGATGAGTTACTGGTTCTAGATGATCAGCGTCGGCAGTTAATTCCGGAGGTTGAACAATTAAGAAAAGCTGCTAATGATCTTCAGCGACAAATAAAGGGGCGCAAGCCAACACCTGACGAACTGAGTCAAGGCAAAGAGCTTAAAGAACAGCTTAGGCAATTGGAGCCCAAATTAAAAGAAGTGGAAAACTCTTTCAGACAGAAACTCTATTTTATTCCCAACGTACCAGCGCAGGATGTGCCGATCGGCCAAGATGAAACCGGTAATCAAGTGGTGAGACAGGAAGGTGCGAAACCTGATTTTGACTTCAATCCTCAGACACATGATGATCTGCTCGCCAAATTAAATCTTTTGGACACAAAAAGAGCTGTTAAAATCGCTGGACACCGATCTTACTTTTTAAAAGGTGATTTGATGTTGTTAGAACAAGCCATTTTTCAGTTTGCTCTAAATAAAATGGTTGGTCATGGTTTTACTCCCTTTGCCGTACCGTTAATTGTCCGAGAGGAAGCTTTTCAAAATACTGGTTATGGTCCTTGGGGGATGGAAGATATATTTTGGACTCAGGACGAGGGCGGTTTAATTGGCACAGCTGAAGTACCGCTAACGGCCTATCATCAAGGAGAAGTGCTAAAAGAAGAAGATTTACCGATAAAAATGGTTGGACTCAGCCCTTGTTTCAGACGTGAAGTGGGAAGTTATGGTAAAGACACCCAGGGAATTTTCAGGGTTCACAACTTTACTAAATTAGAACAAGTTGTCTATACAGTTGCTGATGAACAAATAACTAAAGACTGGCACACCAAGATGTTGGGTTTTGCTGAGGAAATTTTGCGCGAATTAGGTCTTGCCTATCAAGTGGTTTTAATGTGCACCGGAGATATGGGGGCAGGTCAGCGCTTTAAATATGATATTGAAGTTTGGTTTCCCGGACAAAATAAATATCGCGAAACCCATTCCGATAGCTATTTTAATGATTTTCAGGCTCGTAGATTAAATATTCGTTACCAGGCAAAAGATGGTACCGTAAAGTATGTTTATACGATTAATAATACCGTTATCGCGAGTCCTAGAATTTTAGCTGCGATCGCCGAAAATTATCAAACCAAAGAAGGCAGAATCAAAGTGCCTGATGCATTAAAACCTTACTTAAATAAAAAGTTTTTGGGTGCTTAAGTTTTAAATCCTATTTAAATCCTATAAGATACAAAAAATAAATTGGTAATTCATTATCCATGTTTGATTGGTAAAAATCAATCCTACCTTATTAATGATTGGATCAGTATAATTTAATCCCATGAGCATTCGTGGGGTTTGGCCAAAAAAATTTTCACCTGGTTACATTTTTGTTTCCGGCGGTGTGTTGTCATCGTTGGGAAAGGGGACAACTACTGCTTCAATTGCATTATTACTCAAATCTCGAAGTTACAAAGTAACCATTGTTAAATGTGAGAATTACTTAAATATTGATGCAGGCCTAATTAATCCGATAGAACATGGCGATGCATTTTTGTGTGAGGATGGCACTGAAGCAGATATGGATTTAGGAACCTATGAAAAACATCTGCACCAAAATCTTGGCAAACATAACTTCATTACACTTGGTCAAATTTATAAAGCTGTCATTGATCGTGAACGGGCCTTTGGCTATAACGGCGAAGACGTTGAGGCCGTGCCGCATATCACAGATGAAATTATTGGTCGAATTAATGAGGCGGGCCAGAAAGATGAAGCCGACATTATTATTGTCGAACTTGGCGGCACGGCCGGTGAATACCAGAATGCACTTTATTACGAAGCTGCCAGAATTTTAGATTATATTCACGATCAACGAGTGGTTCATATCCACGTTAGTTATTTGCCTACACCACCACATATCGGCGAGCCAAAAACCAAGCCGACCCAGCTTTCGGTCCGGCACCTTAACTATATGGGTATTCAGCCAGATTTTATTGTTTCTAGAGCAGAGAAACCTATCGATGAGCGACGTCGAGAAAGGTTTGCATTGTTTTGCCACGTTAAGAGAGAAAACGTAATCGACAGCCCTGACGTTGAAAATGTTTATGAAATACCACTTATATTCGCCGAACAAGACTTTGACACAAAATTACTAAAAAGTCTAAGCCTACCCCTCAAACGGCGAAATATTACCAAATGGGAAAAACTTGTTACCAAGATTAAGGACCCTAAGCCAAAAGCTCTCAAAATCGGAATTGTGGGTAAATACTTTGCCACTGGCGAGTATGAGCTTCGAGATAGCTACGCCGCATTACTAGATGCTTTAGACCATGCCGGCATTGCCACTAGTTGCGAGCCTGAAATCAATTGGATTAATAGTGAAGCATTAGAAAAAAGTCAGGATATTTCTCAAACTTTAGGCTCGCTTCAGGCAATTGTTGTGCCAATTGGTTGGGGAGAAAGAGGAGTAGAAGGCAAGATTAAAGCTATCCAATATGCTAGAGAAAATAAAATTCCATTTCTAGGATTGTGTTATGGCATGCAACTGGCAGTAGTTGAATTTGCCAGGAATGTTCTTGGTTGGCCAGATGCACACACTACCGAGGTCAACCCTAAGTCTTCTCATCCGGTAATTCACATTATTCCTGAGCAGAAACGAATTATGGCTAATCGGGCTTACGGCGGAACTATGAGACTAGGCAGTTGGGATTGCCAGCTAAATCCAGATTCTCAAGTTTATCAAATTTACAAAAACTCAAGCCATATAAAAGATAAGAAACGCGGTGTTATTGCCGAAAGACATCGGCATCGTTATGAGTTTAACGATAAGTATGCCCGCCAACTTGAAAAGGGTGGTTTGGTAATTGGCGGTCGTTCGGTTAAAGAAAAATTGGTTGAGTTTATTGAGTTACCAAAAGAAGTTCACCCATTTTTTGTGGGTACTCAGGGACACCCTGAATATAAATCCAGACCACTAGATCCCCACCCACTATTCATTGCCTTCTTTGAAGCTGCGCTCAATCTGGTATAATCACTGATCTATGGCACAACATTTGCAGAAAAACCAATTAAACTTTTCGGTGGGCGATACTGTACGCGTTCATCAAAGCATTCAAGAAGGTGATAAAAAAAGAATCCAGATTTTTGAGGGTGTCGTTATCGCTATAAAAAATCGACAAAGCGGTTCAAGCTACACAGTCAGGCGTATTGCCTCTGGCGGAGTTGGAGTTGAAAAAATTTTTCCAGCCTACTCACCAGTTGTTAAGAAGGTTGAGAGAATCAAACGTGGTGATGTCAGAAGAGCTAAACTCTATTACTTACGTGATCGTTTAGGTAAAGCTGCCATGAATATTAAAAAGAAAATTGCAACCAACAAGTAAATTTATTAATTACTTATTCTTTAGGTTAATAATTTTGAGTCAGAAGTAAAACGTCTTTATTAGAGTTTGTAAGAATTTTGTTAGATTTGTTTGCCACACTTGCCGAGTGCTAAATAAGCTTTCAACTGTTATCAAGGGTAAACAAGCAGAGGAGATTGCCGTTAAGTATTTAACTAATCACGGCTATTTAATTTTACAAAAAAATATTTATACACCTTTTGGGGAAATTGACATTTTAGCCAGAAAAAATGGTGAGTATATTTGTGTGGAAGTTAGATCAAGAGATAGTAGAAATTGCCTGCCTCCTGAATTAACCATCACTCCAGTTAAATACTCCAGATTAGTTAAATCAATTTTGAGCCTCAATTTTCTTCACAACAAACCCATCAGGATTGATGTTATTACCGTTCAGAAAAAAAGAGTTAGACGGCACTTTAAGAATGTTGATTTTCCAGCAGGCTGAGGGCAGATTTTAATAAATCAGATTGACTGAAGCCGTATTTTTTAAGAAGCTGCTCGGCATCACCAGAACAACCAAATTTATCTTCAACACCAATTATTTTCATTGGTACTGACTCATTTTGACTGACCCACTCGGCAATTGCGCTACCTAAACCACCAACAACTTGGTGGTCTTCTATAACCAGAATCGGTAATTTTTTAGCCGTAATTCGTCTTAAATAACCAATATCTAATGGCTTAATGGTGTGCATATTAGCCAGCTGTGCCTTAATTTGGTGTAATGACCAAAGATCGAATTTTAGTTGAACAGCTCGGTCAATCATCACTCCATTGGCAATAATTATTAAATCAAGATTTGAAGCAATATTATTTTCTGCTACTAATTGCGAACTACCAACTTTGTATGATTGGTCCACTGGTTGAGTATAAGTCTTAGGTCTCAATAAGCGTAAATAGGCTGGTCCCTCCAAACTGGCCAGTTGCTTGGTTAATTCAAAAGCACTGACATAATCACTTGGAGCAACCACTTTCATATTGGGGAGCACCCGCATCATAGCAACGTCTTCCAAAGCTTGATGGGTTGCTCCATCTGGACCAACCGAAAGTCCGCTATGCCCACCAACCACAACAACATTTCGATTGGGATAACAAACGTTAACCCTAATTTGATCATGCGTTCTCCCTGGAGAAAAAACCGCAAAACTAGCCGCAAAAACCTTAAACCCTTCTTTTGCCAAACCCGCTGCAACACCAATTAAGTTTTGTTCGGCCACACCTACCTCCACAAAACGATCGGGGAAATCATCGGCAACTTTACCAAGTCGAAGCGATTCTCTCAAATCACCACAAACAACCACAATATCATCGCGCTGACTCATTAGATCATAAACAGCATCCCCAAAGCCATCTCTTGTGCTATCGAGTGATAAATCATTAAATATAGTTGAATCTTGATCAATCATACTGTGTGTCCAACTTTCCGGCTAAACTATTTAGTTGTCGAAGAGCTGTCCTGGCTTGCTGAGGATCAGGCGCATCTCCATGCCAAGTAAACTTGGCCTCAATAAAATCAACTCCTTTTCCAGGTGTGGTATAAGCAATAATTGCTGAAGGCTGCTCATCAGCCATTGCCTCTCTAATGGTTTGATAAATTGCTTGATGATCATGACCGTTAACTTCATAAACTTGCCAACCAAAGCTACGAATTTTGTCGGCAAAGGGATCAAGCGGCATTATTTGCTCGGTAACACCTGAAATTTGAATGTAGTTTCGATCAATTATTACGGTTGCGTTGGCGAGCTTGTATTTAGCTCCAAATTGATAGGCTTCCCAAGTTTGCCCCTCTTGATGTTCACCATCACTTAACAAAGCAAAAAAGTGATTATCAAGTTGTTTTAGCCTACCAGCCAACGACATTCCCAGCATTTGCGATAAACCCTGACCAAGAGGTCCTGAAGAAAGCTCTATTCCTTTCTCAACATTTTCGTGAGGATGTCCTTCTAAAAAAGAGTTGATTTGTCTCAGTTGCCACAGTTCGTCTTTAGGAAAATAGTTGTGCAGCGCCAGGGTGGCATATAAAGCAGGGCAGGTATGTCCGTTTGATAAAACAAATCTATCTCGATTTTCCCAAGTTGGGTTTTGTGGATCGTGGCGTAAAATTTCGCGATATAAAACGGCTAAGATATCGGCGATACCTAAAGCTCCACCAGCATGACCAGAACCAGCCAATTCTAACATTTTAATTATGTGGCGTCTGATAATAAGCGCATCGGTCTCAGATTTCTGACTCATAAACCTAGATTAACTAAATACACAACAAAATACCAGTCTGGTATTAAAAAGCCGAACTATTGAGCTAAGTCAGGACTGATTACTTCACCAGAATCTTGACCTGGTTCAGTTGCTACCGGTGGGAAGATACGGCGGAAAAGACGAACAACCATTCTCAAAAAGACTACCGCCAAACTAAATAACAAGGTAGTAATAACAAACAATTTTTTACCAGCTGGCATAAAAGCAAAAAACATAAACGAAACTACCGGTAAAATTATTTGGACTCTAACCACCTCCTGACGACTGACATAGCGGGGAGCATTAATAACCGCAATTGTCTCCATTATAAAAATGATAAAAGCTTGAATGGCGTTAAGAATCCAATCAGGATGTGTTAAATCAAAACGACTTAAAAAGGTTAGGTTGTATGGTTGAGGGGATTCTGGTAGCCAAGGATAAAGCAGGTGTAAATCCGCACCGGTTAGACCGCGAGAAAAAATGCGCCATAACGTCAGAGCAATTATTACTTGGATCGTTACCGCCACTGCTTCAGAAATTATGATTCTTGGTTGTGAGCGCATCACCTTTTTAACCGCTTTTTTTTGAGCTACTGGATCAAAACGATATTGATATCTGACCTCTTCAACCTTTCTTTCTATTTCTTGCCTTTCGGACTCGCTGCGGTGACCGGAGATAGTTAGAGGCAACAAAATGATTCTAACCGTTAAGGTTAATAAAATCACCGCAAACCCCATGTCATAGCCGATAGGGGTATGTCCTACCAACCAATAAAAAATCATCAGCAAGTTTAAAAAGGGTTGATACAAAAAGGTAATAAAAAATTCAATCATAATGTTAGTTTTTAATCGCTGGGGTTTATTTTACGCTGACCAATTGCGATAGTGGTAGAGACATTGGGATTGTGTTGGTGAACAACTTGCAGTTTACCACCAAAAAGGGCAACTAATTGGCGCTTAGATTCCAGATAGGGAGTGTGACTTGAAACCGCCAAAATATTTGGTCGCAAAAGACTTAGCAAATGGCGATGGTGGTCAGGTTGGTCGAAAGCCTCTGGCAAGACCTCAACTATATCTGCCAAACCGGTTTCTTCAATATCTTTAACACGTTTACCCTGATTGTTAATGGGACGTCCCTCACCTTTTAAGTGCTTTGTTCTTAAATCTGACTCAATACCTACCATTAAAAAATTACCTGCCGCTCTGGCTTTTTTTAAAAAAGTTAAGTGTTCTTGATGAAATAAATCAAAAACACCGGTAACTAGTACCGTCAATTTACCCTCATCTCTGGCTTGCTGAGCTAACTTGGCTACTGCTTGCCACTTTTGCACTTCTTCTGCTGACCAATCAAGAGGTAGTCGGTGGTGGGCAATAATTTTACTTCTCTTGCGCATAAGTTTTTTTCCAAGACTCCAGTATTGTCTCATATTTGGCCTGAACGATAGGAGCTAAGCTTTTGGGATGAAAATATGCTTGTTTGTATGTTATTTTTTCTTTACCTTTCCTGTGTAGCTTCATATACTTGAGTTGCACTTGATGAGCTAGTGGGTTTAAAAGTCTGGCAATTAAAGACCAAAAGAAGTGGTAGCCAGGGGTAAAGCTTAGTAGTGGTGGCAATGGCAATACAAATTGATATCTGGATCTAGCAGACCACCAACCTGGATGAGTGTATTTTTTCACCCAAATGTTACTAGTTAACCAGTTATCAATTATTTGGCGATTGGCAGCATAAACCGGAATGGCTTGAACAATCTCTCTGGCGGTAAACAAAGACTGGTCTTTTCTGGCATCTAGTGCCAATTGATCTTCTTCCAGCCACAGATTACAACACCAGCTTCCACCTGACTTTGAGAGATTGGTCCAATGGCGACGTTGCTTACCGACAACAACACCAATGAGAGTGATCAAGAGTCTGGTTAACCAAAGACTATTTGATTTAGTAACAATCATAAAATCAATGTCATCAGTGGGGGCGGCCTGGCCGACGGCCAGGCCGCCCGTCACCCAAACTCCTTCAATCCAAGGCAGCCAACGCCACCAGGTAATAGCCTGTAAAGCTGAGTTAAAATTTTCGATTACCGTTTGATCAAAAGGAGGTTGATGAAAAAACAAATTAGAGTTGGCCTGCATTGAAGATTGTTGCGACGGAAAACATTTAAAAAAATCCAGATTATTTTGCAATTCCTGCCAAATCAAAAACAATTTTGTGTGATCAATTGGGTGCAAATTAGTTAGTGGGTATCGTTTTAGCTCCTGCCATCGCAAAGAACAACCAAAAACTTCAGCATAGGCCACTGTCTTAATAACTGTGTCAAAATATCTATCATACTCAATCACGAGCATAGTCTATCGCAAAAGCTAAGCTAACATAACCCAAAAACCAGATAATAACGAGACAGTTATCGAGCCGAAACTCCAAATCGTGATAGAACCGTTTTAATTCCTGGAATAATATCATTTAATGCCCGTTCTGCTTGTCCATTATTAATCATCTTGTTAATAGCGTCTTTGTAGTAACCAATCAGTTGATCATTCAAACCCTCATCATGTGTTCGACTAGCCAGATACCAAGACTTGGCATACAAAGCATCTTCAAGGTAGGGAGCCACTATCAGATCACCTTTTAATTCTTCTGCCATTTCCACTCGAGGATAAAGCTCACCAAAAGAGCGATATTTACTAGCTTGAGCATACATTTGTCTTAGTTGCTCAGGCTGAGACAGCCAGTTAATAAATTCCCATGCTTCCCTAGAATGGGCGGATTTCTTGTTAACGCCTTCAGCCCAATAGGTTGCCCAAGTTATTGGTTCATCACTAATTTGGGGGAGTTGAGCCACGCCAAATCGGAGATTAGGATTAAGTGCTTTAATTTCGTGTAACCGCCAAGAGGGAACAAAAATCATAGCTACTCTCTCGTTAGCAAAGGCTAAAACTGATTGGGGCATCGTACCATCCCAAACTCCATCCGAGCGAGTAAATAAGGTATAAAACTCTAATGCTGTTTGAGCATTAGGGGTGGATGGATCGGCAGGATTGGCACTGTTTTGCAACAATAACAAACCTAATAAATCAGAAAAGTGATCAACATTATCAGCGGTACCCGCCGCTACGCCACCTCGTTCTAATCGATTCGCTGACTTAACCGTTAAACGAGCTGCTAACTCCCGGACTGATTTCCAATCGGTAGGTGGTTCAGCATTGGCCGCCTCTAACATTGCTTGGTTATATACCAAGGCTAAGCCGTCATACATTAGTGGCACGCCCAAAACTTGATTTCCTTTAGTTAAATCGCTGCTCATAACCGGATAAAAAGATTGTTTTAATTGCTGGGCAGATAAAACATCATTTGGAGCGGAGGCTAAATCATTTTGCAGCATTGGTACCCAAGTATTGTGAAACCTAAAAACATCCGGACCGTTACCATCTCTAATTGCCTGTTGTAATCGGCTTCGATATTGCCGATGGTTTTGCTGCTGGTAAGCAATCTGAATATTGGGGTGCAAATCTTGATATTTCTCAATCAAGGGCATAATAATTTCTTTTTCTTCCCATAGACCCCAGTAAACAAGGTTGGTAGGTGCACCAACACTATCTTGATTAGTCTCGTTGCTTGAAAAAAATCTTCGCCACAAATTAAAACCCAAAAATCCTAAAATAAGTAGAAGAACTAGTCCGGCCACAATTTGGAACCATCTTTTTCCAAAAAGCGACCCCTCAACTTTAGCAGGTGGACGCCTGGAACCAGAGGAACCACCTTGTTTTATTAGATTATTACTAGCTATAGATGATTCTGAAGATGGCGGCTGATCTGATGATGTTGACAAGTTATGATTTCCATTTTGGCCATTACCATTACCATTAATTCTTTCTAGAGGCACACCAGTATCAACAGAAGATTTTGTCGGTTCTTTCAAACCTGCCGAAGTTGCTGTATCAATTTGAGGATCTTTAAAAGGCTCTGGACTAATCTCTTTTAGGTTTTCTAAAATCCGACTCTTAATTACGGGTTCGGTTGAAGATGAAGCTGCTTCCTTATTTATGGGTGGTTTTGTATCGCTTGAACCAGCTAAGCTATCTGAACTTTTAGAAATCTGTTGGTTGTCATTGGGGTCACTACCAACAAGATTAGGTGCAGGTAGTGACTGAGATACTGTTGAATCAGTCATATCAGCGGTAGACAGAGGTTGGGGAGATGCTTGAGATGTTGAAGTTGGCGATGGAGGTGGTAAATCAGGTGTTGTTTCTTGCTTAGGCAAGGGCGCACTATGATCACTATTGTTCGTATTATCCGTTGGTTTTGTCGGTGGTTGATTATTACCTGTCAAGCCGATTGCTTGAGGAGTTGTATTCTGGTCAATAGTCGGCTTTGGTAAATTACTTGAATCCATAGCTACATCCCCCAGTATAATGAGAAAATTCGGTGAACACAATGCAAAAAAAACCAAACTATAATTTTTGGCGACACTTTATATTATTAATTGGTTTGCTAGCCATTTGGTTGGTTTTGGTTGTTGGTTTATCGCTTGGTTCCTGGCTACTAACTCCACAGGCTGAAAGAATTAGTTATGGCGTTTTTATTAATGGAATAAATTTATCCGGTCTTGATCGACAACAGGCCAAACAAAAACTAGCTGATCTTCCAACTATTAAACCTAATGAAAACATTAGTTTGTTTTATCAGAGCCAAGCTTGGGCTACCCCTGCAGCAAGTTTGGGCAAAAAACCAGACATTGATAAAACTTTAGAACTGGCTATGTCGATCGGTAAGAGTGGTCGACTAGATCAGCAGTTTAGGCAAAGATTAGTACTTTTTACCAAACCTATTAACATTCAACCAATATTTTCGCTAGATAAAAATTTGGTTGAAAATTGGGTGGCCAACGTAGCGGCGCAAATTGATCAGGATGGAGTTAGCCCTCAGGCAAAAATTGTTGGTGATGGTTACGAACTTGAGGCAGGTCAGGAAGGAAGAACTCTTAATCAAGTATCAATGGTCGAAACAATTCTTAGTCATCCGGATCAAACATCATTTGAACTAATCATTGAAACAACTAGTCCGCCTTTGACAGATATCGATATTGAACTAAGTAAACAAAGGCTAGACCTTCTTTTTGCTAAAAAAATTTTTATTTATCTCTCAGAAGATGAGAAACCGCTAGCTTTAACAGCGAATGATTTTTTTAGTTGGCTAAAACTGCCAAGTGGCTACCAGAACTCTACAATCGATCAAGACTTAGAATCTTGGGCAGTTAAATACAATCGACCAGCTCAAAATGCTACATTTGAATTTATAGATAATAAAGTAACCAAGTTTGCTCCCCATCGTTTAGGCAGATCTTTAGATATTCAAGCAACTCGACAAAAGATTCTTACTGTTTTAGCTGATCTTGAAGATAATTCGGGTTTAACTGAAACACAAACTCAGGCAGTGTTTATTCAAGCTGAACCGGCGGTAACTCTAGCAGAAGTCAACCCATTTGGTATTAAGGATCGCTTGGGTGTAGGTACTTCCACTTATTTTGGCTCGATTGCCGGCCGTGTTCACAATGTCGGCCTCACTAGTAGTAAGCTTCATGGCACTTTAGTTGCTCCGGGTGATGACTTCTCTTTTAACCAAACTATTGGCGAGGTTAGCGCTGCCACAGGCTATCAATCGGCCTACGTTATTAAAAATGGCCGCACCGAATTGGGCGATGGCGGTGGAGTTTGCCAAGTTAGTACCACAATTTTTAGAGCGGTGTTAAATGCTGGCTTACCAATTACAGCCTGGCGAGCTCACAGCTATCGAGTTAGCTATTACGAACAAAACAGCAAACCTGGTTTCGATGCTACCGTTTACGAACCATCGCCAGATTTTAAATTTAAAAATGATACCGGTCATCACCTATTAATTCTCAGTGAAGCCGATACGGCCAATCGCTTTTTAAAGGTAGAAATTTGGGGGGTTGATGATGGACGGCAAGCAATTACACGCAATTACTCTTTGTATAATCAGCGCCCGGCGCCAGAGCCGCTCTACATTCCCGACCCCAGTCTCCAGCCAGGCGCTACCAAGCAAATTGACTGGGCTGCGCCGGGCGCAACTGCCAAATTTGACTACTTAGTTACAAATAAGAACGGTGAAACAATCTTTGAAAAAACCTTTGTGAGTAATTATCAACCATGGCAAGCAGTTTATTTGGTAGGAGAGTAAAATGGAAAGTGAGTAAAAAGAGATCTACTCAAAAAAATTGCTCAAATAACTGCTGCCTTAAACATTAATCCACAAACAATAATAGTTGAAAAACAACAGCAGATAAACAAAAACAAATAGCATTTGAATAAGCAAAAAAAATAAGGCAAACTAAATTATGGCTTTAGTCCTGGGTTTACTAATTTTCTCCTTTTGTTTAACTAGCGCCTTAATTGTCCCTTTCATTAATAGTCTTTATCAAATTAAGTTTCAAAGAAAAGAACAGGTTACCACCGATGCTTTTGGTAAACGAACCACCGTCTTTGATTACTTTCATAGCCACAAGGCAGGTACTCCGGTTGGGGGAGGGATTTTACTAATCGGAGTAATTTGTTCAGTGTTTGCCACTATCTTTCCTGTTCTAAAATATCTAGGAATCGAAATTACCAATGTTTATCCTCTAGCACCGGAAATTACCATTATTTTCTTTTCGCTACTTTCATTTGGAGCTATCGGTTTATATGACGATATTAAAAAATTTTTCGGTATCAAGAAAAGTAAATTTTTTGGCTTACGACTCCGGCACAAACTATTACTTCAAGTATTAAGTGGCGTAATTTTAGGTTTAATGATGTATTTTTGGCTAGGAATTAATTTTATTAACATTCCATTTTTAGGACATATAGCCTTAGGTCCTTGGTTTATTATTTATGCCTCATTTGTGATTGTAGCATTTGCTAACGCTGTTAATATCACCGATGGCTTGGATGGTTTGGCCTCTGGTCTTTTATTATTCTGTTTGTTCGGTTTGTGGGTTTTATCAGCTTCAATTTTGGACACCACTTTATCGATTTTTGTGGCTCTAACTATCGGTTCACTAATTGCTTTTCTGTATTTTAATATTTACCCCGCCAGAATTTTTTTGGGAGATGTTGGTGCCTTAGCTTTCGGTGCTAGCTTGGCAGTTATGGGGCTGCTACTTGGCAAAACAATTGCTTTAGTGGTAATCGGCGGCATATTTGTGGCCGAAATTGCCTCCAGCCTTTTACAATTGCTGTCCAAAAAATATCTTAAGAAAAAAATATTTCCAGTTTCTCCTCTTCATTTGTGGTTGCAAGCTATCGGTTGGGAAGAGCCAAAAATCGTGATGCGAGCCTGGATGACCGGTATTATTTTAACTGCCTTAGGTGTTTGGTTGGCCTTGTTATAATCTGCCTTTACCTGTTTGTTTCGTGTAAGATGCATTTATGTCGATATGGGATCAATTTGTTAATGATTGGCAAACCAAAAAAGTTTTAATTTTTGGCTTAGGACAACAAGGTGGTGGGGTTAAAACCGCCAACACATTCGCCCGGACAGGTGCAAAAGTCAGAGTGTCTGATCTACAGTCTGCTGAGGAATTAGCACAATCAGTTTCCCAACTTAATCCTTCTATCGAACTTGCTTTGGGAGGTCACCAAAAGACCGATATTGATTGGGCTGATTTAATCATTAAAAATCCTGCCGTTCCATATGACCATCCGCTAATTCAACAGGCTTTGAGACAAAAAAAATTGGTGGTAGGCGAAACTGCACTAGCCATGAAATACATTCGCGATCAGAGTATCGCCGTTACTGGTACTAGAGGTAAAACCACCACCACTTGGCTAATTTATCATCTACTTAAGGAATCTGGCGTTCCAGCCATTATCGCCGGAAATATTCCTAACCAACCTTTATTGGCTATCCTGCCTGAAGTTACTCCAGAGACTCAAGTTGTTATCGAGATATCGTCATTTCAGATTGAATCACTGAAATATTTGGGCACTTCGGCTCATATTAGCGTTATCACCACTTTATATCCGGATCACTTGAATCGATACTCCTCTTGGCCAGAATATGTCAAATCAAAGACAGACCTGTTCAAATACCAAAAAAATGGTGATATTGCTGTTTACCAGTCAGATCAACCTTGGTCAGGTGAAATCAGCTCAAGTATTCCTGCTCATAGCAATGAAATTCGGGCTAGCAAAGAGATTATTAATCAACTTCAACAACGTGTTCGGTTAAAAATCCCCGGACAACACAATTGGGAGAATGCAGCTTTAGCCACCACAGTAACTTCGTACCTTGGTCTGTCAGAAACACAGATCAACCGGGGCCTTCAAACATTTGCTGGCGTACCTTTTAGATTGCAAGTAGTTGCCGAATTGGAAAACATAAAATTTATTAACGATACTACTTCAACCACACCAGTGGCGTTGGAAAAAGCTCTCGAAGCTTACGCTGACAAAAAAATTGTTTTAATAGCCGGTGGAGCCAGTAAAAATATTGAGCTAGCATCTGATTTTTTGCAAAAAGTTGCCACCATTCCCCAAGCCATTATTTTGTTAAGTGGCGAAGGTCAAATTGAACTACAAACTGGTTGGCAAAATCACAATATTTCGGTTAACAGTTCAAAAATAAAAGTAGTGGAGTCTTTACCAGAAGCGGTTAATCTTGGCTTTCAAGTTGCAAAGGAACAATCCGCTGAAGTAGTTTTGTTTTCACCTGGATTTACCTCCTTTGATCGCTACAAAAATGAGTTTGATCGAGGCGAAGATTTCAATCAATTAGTTCAGGCTATTATTAACAAATAGTAGAGCAACACAGTTATTACTTAGAGATAATTAATCTTATACCTAAATTGGCATAAATATGACAAATAGAGTATCAAGTCGACTAACAAATATCACTATTAAACCAAGTCATTTTGCATTATTTGTAATATTTTTTTCGTTATTTGGTTTGTTGTGTATCTTTGATGCTTCGGTGGCTGATAGTTTACAAACCTTTGGCGTTCCTTGGTACTACGCCAGTCGGCATGCTATTTGGGTTGGACTTGGAACGATCATTTTTCTAGTTCTTGGTCTAATTCCGATCACTAGTTGGCAAAAAACAACTAAAGTGATTTTTTTGGTTGCCGTCATATTGTTGGTGGCTGTTTTAATACCTGGGGTTGGGACCAGATTGCAAGGCGCTCAAAGGTGGATTTTACTTGGTCCAGTACCTATTCAGCCGGCCGAAATCGCTAAATTAGCAGTAGTAATTTTTTTTGCCTCCTGGCTCAGTAGGCATCAGCGATTTTTGCCATTTTTAGTTTTTTCTTCAGCGCTGGCAGGTTTAGTTTTGTTACAGCCAAATATGAGTAACGCCGTCATTATATTTTTACTGGCTACATCAATGTATTTTTTAGCCGGTGGCAACTGGAAGCCATTGGCTACTTTTATGGCTTTTGCCTCTATTTTAGGTTTGTTATTAATTGCCGCCGTTCCATATCGTCGAGAAAGAGCAATGACTTTTTTGGATCCTACCAGCGATCCTTTGGGTAGTTCTTATCACATTCGTCAGATTACTATTGCCTTAGGCAGGGGTGGGTTGTTTGGTCAAGGAATTGGTTTATCTAAACAAAAACAACATTATTTGCCGGAAACAGCCAATGATTCGGTTTTTGCGGTTCTAGCTGAAGAGACTGGCTTCATCGGTTCGATTATGATTATTGGCCTGTATATGTTGTTAATTAATAGTGGGTTATCGATAGCCAAAGTTCAAGACGATAAATTTAAATACTTAATCGCAATCGGTATCACTACCTGGTTAACATTACAAATAATGTTAAATTTATCAGCCATGGTGGCGTTGGTTCCATTAACAGGAGTGCCGCTACCTTTGTTGTCTTACGGTGGCTCCGCCTACTTATCAAATATGATCGGTCTAGGCATTTTGTACCGGCTGTTAATTGAGACAACTAAACCAAAAAATCGCAGATCGAGAGGATCGCGGTCAAGATTAATTAAAAGATTTTAACGGCTTGCCCTTATGTTGGTCAAAAGCTACCATAGAAGTATGTCAACTTGGCGCTATATCGTCAGTGGTTTGTTTTTGGCGGCCGCGCCGGTTGTTTTATTTGGCTTAATTAGCTTCTCCACCTGGAAAATTAGAACCGTTCAACTGCAAGCTGAACCTCCGGAAAACTCAACCGTCGCGGCCGCCAGCGGACAAGCACCGATCGCCATCGATACCACTGGTATTAAAACCCAAGTACAACCTGGGGATGCCAGATATTTAATTGTCACTAATTTTTTGCAAAGGCACGATTCACCTTTAAAACCTTATGATTATTACGGTCGAGCTTTAGTAGAGGTTGCCGATCGCTACAATCTGGATTATCGATTATTGCCCGCCATTATGATGCAAGAAAGCAACCTATGTAAGTCGATTCCTCCAGGTAGCAATAACTGCTTGGGCTTTGGTGTTCACGCCAACGGAACTTTAACTTTTGAAAGCTATGAGGCCGGTTTTGATCGTGCCGCCAGAGAAATCAAGGAGCGTTATATTGACCAGGGTTTAACCACTCCAGAAGATATTATGCGCAAATATACTCCTTCCAGTAATGGCTCTTGGGCTTTTTCGGTTAACCAGTGGATTGTGGAGATGGAATACAACGACCGTCAACTTGCCAGAGAAGAGCGGGCCAACAACAATTTGTTGGAGTATGTAGAGTAACTTTCATTCAAAACGACATAATTATATGTAAATTATGCTTATTCTTTATGGTAAACTTCAACAGAAATGAAACCGAGAAAAGATGCTGTGTCTAAAATCTTTAAGAAACTTAACACTCTCGTTATATTTTTGTTAGTTACTGTCTTCCTGTTTTTTAATTCGACAAATGCTAATGCGCAAACTTGCGGTTCTTTAGGGGAAAATCGGCCGCCAAATCATTTTACATGTTCCGCAATCAATGGTCTTTGGCAAGTAAATGAGTTTGATTTTGAATGTGATAATGGATACACACCAAATTTTACACTATGTTCTGGAAACTATGCTCAAAAAAATTTATGTGGTGAAACCAACTGTTGTTTAGCTTGTGTTAGAAATGAAGAAACATCTATTCCTTATGGTGAACCATGCGGAGGTTCAACTCAGGGGGAATGTGTTAATGGCACTGAATGCAGAGAGGGGTTATGTTTGAGGAGTGAGGGTACAATTGCATTTGGAAATAGCTGTCTCCGGTCAAGCGAATGTAGTACCGGTACATCTGAGAATCCAACCGAGGCTCTAGTCTGCAGAGAGGTTTCTGGAAGAGGCAGAATTTGCACCTATGTTGAAGGAAGGTACTGCGAAAGTGATAGACAATGTATAACTGAAACCGGCAATCCATTATCCAGATGTATTGCAGATGTATGTACGAACCCAGGGGAACAAGAAGACGATTCCCAACACAAAGGCACCGCCTTTGAATACTGTGACCAAGTTCCTCCTTCTCAAAGAGATGATTGTCGAACTTGTATTGCTGATTCAACTAATGAACAAGGTGTTCAAACTAGAATCTATACCGCTGTTGGCTGTATTGATGTAGTTGGTAGTGATCTAGCTGCTGATTTAATTAGAATTCTTATTGGTGTAGCTGGTACCGCTGCTTTTCTATCTATTCTAGGAGCAGCTTTTCTACTTACTACTTCAGCTGGTGAATCTAGCAAGGTTAAACAAGCTAAAGAGCTTCTAACTGCGGCAGTGGCTGGTTTACTGTTTATGATTTTCTCGGTCATTATTCTAGATTTTATTGGTGTGAGTGTT
>Ga0334893_1000993_pt1 | contig 31295 bp, 32 predicted proteins | sample GraSluR3_MG_5_FD_207218 | JGI IMG/M metagenome (GOLD analysis project Ga0334893, IMG submission 207218) | Sludge microbial communities from methane-producing bioreactor in Wageningen University, Netherlands - Granular Sludge_09_05-R3 | ecosystem: Engineered > Bioreactor > Anaerobic >...
TTTGATACCTATCCTCAGACAGGTGGACATCTACCCGGATGTTTCATACTTCCAGTTAATTAACGGTTTCGCTAATCTTAGGTCATCCTTTTCAGGAAAGCCACAGGCTTGTATTACGCACCCGGAGGTCGATTTCCTATTTTAAAAGTGTTGGGTCAAAACTTATTCAGTTTCGCGTCCACAGCAGGGTTAATTAACATCTTTTCAAATTCAATATAGCATATTTTTTGGTAAAATACAATAGAAATGGTATAACGTATTCAGTATAATGTGAAAGATAGTACCGATTCTAAAATAGTATAACGTATTCCGTATAGCGTATACCGTTAAGATAAATATAAAATACAAAATAAAACCAGTTTTTAGTTCAATTCTGCAGGTATAAATGTATGAGATTGCTTCGTCACTTCGTTCCTCGCAATGACAAAATAGTATAACGTATACCGCAAGATAATACAGTGATAAGTAACAAGTAATTAGTAATAAAGACGGTTTTTAGTTTAAAAACGTATAACGTATACCGTATAGCGTATAACGTTGAAATCCAAATACAATAATAAGATTTAAGAAAATAATGTTTTCAGTTAAATATAAAAGAAAAAATCACAAGACTAAATGTAAAGTCGGTTTTTAGTTTAAAAACGTATAACGTATACCGTATAGCGTATAACGTTGAAATCCAAATACAATAATAAGATTTAAGAAAATAATGTTTTCAGTTAAATATAAAAGAAATAAAACTAATAATATTTTTAATTTCTTAAAATTTTCAATATCCCAACCTTCCATCATTGCATTCTTACAAAACCATATACTCGGTATTATTCTTTACCAAAAACTAAAAACTGATAACTGAAAACTATCTTTCACTTATTCCCACAAATTTAATTCTTTCCATTCTTCCAAGCATTTATTCCCACTGTATTTACGATATACGTTATACGTTATACTTAATACTTTTTTTGTCATTGCGAGCCTGCCCTTAACTATTGTTAAGAGGTAGGCGTGGCAATCTCATTCATTGATGCCCGCATGCTTTGTCTGAAAACTGAAAACTAAAAACTGATAACTGAAAACTATCTTTCACTTATTCCAACTATCTACTAAATACTCATCTTCAGATGTAATTCTTTAAGTTGTTCAGGGCTAACCTCTGCAGGTGCACCTGTTAACGGGCAAGTCGCTTTTTGTGTTTTTGGAAATGCTATTACATCCCGGATAGAATCAGAACCGGTTAGCAACATTACCAGCCTATCCATACCAAAGGCAATGCCTCCATGTGGCGGTGCTCCATATTGCAGAGCCTCCAGCAAGAAACCAAATTTTTGTTCGGCCTCCTGTTTTTTAATGCCCAAAAGTTCAAATATTTTTTGCTGTAGCTGAGTTTGATGAATACGGATACTCCCCCCGCCAATTTCATTGCCGTTTAATACTAAATCATATGCTTTAGAACGAGCCTGATATGGGCTACTATCCAATAGAGGAATGTCTTTCTCTACCGGGGCAGTAAAGGGGTGATGCATTGAAGTAAAGCGTTTGTCAGTATTAGAATATTCAAATAATGGGAAATTGGTAACCCATGAAAATTCATAACGATTCTGGTCTATTAAATCAAGTTCTTTGGCTAATTTAATTCTTAGCAATCCCAATGCCTGCAAAGCCTGTTGCCGGGGTCCGGCAATAATGAGTATTAAATCTCCGGGCTTTGCCTGCATTTCCTTTTTAATCATTTCTATTTCACTCTCAGATAGATATTTGCCAATAGAAGACTGGATATTATTATTATCTTTGAAACGAATATAGGACAAGCCTGCCAGACCGAGAGATTTTACATAATAATGCAAATCATCAATACTTTTTCTGGAAAAAGTCTGGGGTTTTTCTGTTTTTAAGGCACTGACTGTACCTTTTTCAGCAATGATACCGGAAAATACCTTGAATTCTGATTTTTTGAAAATTTCATTTAAATTATGAATTTCTAATCCATATCTCAAATCAGGCTTATCAATCCCATATTTAGAAATTACCTCATCATAATCATATCTTGGAAAAGGCTTATCTATCTTGATATTTAATATTTTCTGAAATAATAATATCATCAGGTCTTCAATTATATTGAATAATTCTTCTCTATCAATGAAAGACATCTCTATATCTAATTGTGTAAATTCTGGCGCCCTGTCTGCACGTAAGTCTTCATCCCTGAAACAGCGCACAATCTGATAGTATTTATCAAATCCACTTATCATTAGCAATTGTTTAAACAGCTGGGGTGATTGGGGAAGAGCATAAAATTTTCCAGGATTAACCCGGCTTGGAACAATATAGTCACGGGCTCCCTCGGGAGTACTTTTAGTTAAAAAAGGTGTTTCAATATCAAGAAATCCCCTGTCATTTAAAAAAGTGCGAATAATCTGTCCAACTTGATGTCGAATAATAATATTTTTTTTCATCTCGGGTTTTCGAAGGTCGAGATAACGATATCTTAATCTGAGGTCATCTCCAATTTCAGAATATTCACTAACACTAAACGGGGTTGGCTCCGCCTGGCTTAATATTTTCATTTCAGCCACTCGTATTTCAATTTCGCCGGTTTTTAAATTAGGATTTACAGCAGCTTCGCCCCTATGAATGACCTCGCCCTTTATCGCAATAACATATTCATTTCTGATTTTATGTGCTTTTAGGTGGACATCTTTTGATATTTTGGGATCAAAAACTATCTGTGTCTTACCCTCACGGTCTCTCAGGTCAACAAATATTAGCCCGCCATGGTCTCTACGAGTATTAACCCAACCCATTAATACTACATTTTCTTTTATATTTTTATTATTCAATTCTCCACAACTATGGGTTCTCTTCCAGTTTTCCAGGCAATTGTTTTTTTGCTCGGGTTTACTCATTATTATGCTCACTCCTTTTTAAAAGATAGTTTTTTAGTTAAAATACAAAATAAATAAGGTACAAGTTGCGAGTTGCAAGGTACAAGTTAAAGACAAAAAACATAGAAAAATTGTTTTCAGTTGACCAATTATTTTGGTCTGCCAGTCTAAAATTTAAAATAGTATAACGTATACCGTATAACGTATACCGCAAGATAATACAGTGATAAGTAATAAAGACGGTTTTTAGTTTTCAGTTAAAATACAAAATAAATAAGGTACAAGTTGCGAGTTGCAAGGTAAGAAAAAAAATAGAGAAATAGTTATCGGTTTTTAGTTTATGGTTAAAATTCAAAGTACAAAATACAAAAAAGTTTTCTGAATTAAAAACTTCATTATCCCAAAATCTCAATATTTCATATCCCTGTTCTTCTAACCATCTATCCCTTAACTTATCTTTTTTATTTTCTAGATGTTGCCCTCCATCTAATTCTATTATTATTTTTCTTTCTAAATTTACAAAATCTACGATATATTTTCCAATTGGATGTTGGCGACAAAATTTATAACCTTCAAGTTTTTTCCCTCTTAAATGTTTCCATAAATATTTTTCAGTATCGGTAACATTTTTTCTGAGATTTTTAGCAATTTTTATATTATTGTTTTTCAGTTTCGCCTTCACCCCCACCTTTATCCTCCCCCCTCAAGGGGGAAAAGATTAAAGATCAAGTTATCAGATAAAATAAGTTGCAAGGTTCAAGATACAAGGTGCAAGATAGAAACACAGTTTTCGGTTATCGGTTTACGGTTTTCAGTTAAAATTCAAAATAAAATATAATAAAGAGTTTATTGAAAATTTCCCTATTCATTTGAAATCTTCACCCCCACCTTCATCCTCCCCCTCAAGGGGGAGGAGATAAAAGAAGAGTTGATCCTCAACAACCCTTACTCTATATATTTTTATTTATTTCTGCATTCTTAACGGTATACGTTATACGGTATACTTTATACTGTTTTATTTTATGGATAAATTTTGTTCAGCATTCTTGGGAAAGGAATTGTTTCTCTGATATGAGGCAGGTTACAAATCCAGGCAACAGTACGCTCAATTCCCAGTCCAAAACCTGAATGGGGAACAGACCCGTATTTCCTCAAATCAATATACCACTGATAGTCTTCTTCCGGTAAATTATGTTCTTTTATCCTTTCTTTAATTAGCTGATAATCATCTATACGCTGACCGCCGCCTATTATTTCTCCAAAACCTTCCGGGGCAATTAAATCGGCACCCAGGACAGTTTCCGGCCTGTCAGGGTCAGGTTTCATATAAAAAGCCTTGCATTTTGTTGGAAAATTATGAATAAAAACGGGCTTTTTATAATGACTTGAAATTATTGTTTCATCTTCTCCTCCCAGGTCATCTCCCCATTGAGTTTGACTGCCTTCTTTTTGTATTATTTTGATTGCATCATCATAAGAAAGATAAGGGAAAGGAGATTCTATGGCTTCTAATGCTTTGATATCTCTCTCTAAATACTTTAACTCCAGCGAACATTTTTCAAGAATATGTTTCACAATAGTCACTATCATTTCTTCCTGTAATTTATTATTGTCCTGAAAATCAAAATAGGCTGCTTCCGGCTCAACCATCCAGAATTCCATCAAGTGCCTTCTGGTCTTAGATTTTTCAGCCCTAAAGGTAGGTCCAAAGCAGTACACTTTACCAAAAGCTATTGCTGAAGCCTCGTTATAAAGTTGTCCGCTCTGGGTCAAATAGGCTTTGTCTCCGAAATAATCTGTTTCAAATAATGTAGTAGTACCTTCACAGGCTGCCGGTGTCAGGACAGGTGATTCAATCAGGTAAAACCCTTTTTTATTTAAAAAATCATGAATGATTTTTACAATCTCAGTCCTTATTCTTAGTATCGCATTCTGTCTCTGGGTCCTCATCCAGAGGTGACGATAATTCATCAGAAAACCTACACCATGTTTTTTAAGCGATATGGGGTAATCTTTTTCTGCATTTTGCACAACTTTAATAGTCTTTACAAGCATTTCATATCCGCTAGGTGCCCTGCTTTCTTTTTTTACCAATCCCTCTACAATAATAGAAGATTCATAGTTTATTTCTTCCAATACGTTAAAATATTTTTCCTCTATTTCGCTTTTCACCAAAATTCCCTGTAAGAATCCTGTTCCATCCCGGATAATCATAAATTTTACTTTTCCACTGGAGCGCTGATTGTAAAGCCATCCTTTTATTCGTACTTCCTCTCCATCATGGTTTCCAACGCCTGATATACTGATATCATTCATTAGCTAAAAATCCTCCTCACTAAAAAAGTAAATATCACACCTGCATAGCGGGTGGCTTTCAGAACATTTAAAAGACGTTTAACTTTTTTCTCTTTTTCTTTCGATTTTTTATTTATATCTTTAGCCATACTCTTTCTTAAGTAATAGTATTCCCAAATTTGGACTTCAGGTGAAAAATTATCATCTGGTTTATTTTAATCTTTTTATGGTAAAATCATTTTATTTAACACATTCTACTATTTGATTTATATTGATTATTTCCTGTTCCCCATTGGCCATATTTTTCAGTGTAACCTTTTGTAGTTTTAATTCTTCTCCCCCTATTATTAAAACATAGGAGACGTTTAACTTATTTGCCAATCTCATCTGTGCTTTCAGGCTTTTTTCCAGAAAATCCATTTCTGCACTGATGCCATTTTCTCTTATGTCTTTAATAATTTTCAGAGCAAGGGAATAATCTTCCGGGTTAATTGCAGCAACAAAAACCCTTATTCCTTTCCAGGAAGGTATTTCTACTTTCTGTTTTTCCATAGTAGCGATAATTCTTTCTATTCCAGCAGCAAAACCAACAGCAGGAGTATGCTTGCCACCCAATTCCTCCACCAGGTAATCATATCTGCCTCCACCCCCTACGGCATTTTGGGAACCAAGTTCACCGGAAATAATTTCAAAGGCTGTCTTTGTATAATAATCCAAACCTCGAACTAATAATGGGTTGACCTGGTATTCAATTTCAAGGGTTTCCAGGTGGTTTCTTAGTTTTTGAAAATGATTTTTACAATCTTCGCATAAATACTCAAATATAGTAGGACTATTTTTGATTTGCAGCTGGCATTTTTCGTTCTTGCAATCCAATATTCTCAATGGGTTCTTGTCATATCTTTCACGGCAATCATTACATAGCAATTCTCTTCTATCCCCGAAATATTCTCTCAGAACCTCCAAATATTTTGGTCTGCATTTGCGGCAACCAACACTATTAATAATCAGTTTTAAGTTAGCCAGACCTATTTTTTGGTATATTGCCAGAGAGGCCTGAATAATTTCAGCATCAATTATAGCTGATTGGGAACCAATTGCCTCCAGACCGAATTGGTTAAACTGCCGATAACGGCCAGCCTGCGGTTTTTCGCATCTGAACATGTTGCCCAGATAAAATAATTTTACCAGGGGGTTTTCTCTGCCCATATTATGTTCTAAAAACGCTCTCACCACCGGGGCAGTTCCTTCCGGACGTAAAGTCAGGTTACGCCCTTTTCGGTCCTGAAAAGTAAACATTTCTTTATTAACAATATCAGTTGCCTCGCCAATTCCCCTTATAAACAGTTCAGTATGTTCAAAAGCCGGGGTTCTGATTTCACGATATCCATATACTTGCAAAACTTCTTTTATAATGTTTTCAGTATGATACCAGTAATCAATTTGAGAAGGCAAAACATCACTTGTTCCTTTTGGTGCCCTTGATAACAACACAGCAAACTCCTTTACAACAAAGCTTATATTTTTGGATGTAAACACATAATTTAGCCATAAACAAAAAAACCTGATAATATTGGACAATATTATCAGGGACGAAATCGTTTTCGCGGTGCCACCCTGCTTAATGGTTTTAATAACCATTCAACTCTTTACTTTAACGCGTCTGGCGTATAGATTATTTTTTGCTTTAGATAAAACTACTTACGGGCTGTTATTCAATTACCTTTACAGGTAATTTACTTTCCCGAAAACCTATAACTATATTTTGGCTGAATTTTTGGTATTTATAGTTCCATGATATTTTATATAATTTATCACTAAAAGTCAAAAAAACTATAAAGCAGCATACTCAATAAATGCTTTTTTGTTAACAGCTTTTCTTATGGCATCCTCTCGAGAAATTTTACCCTCCATCAACAAATCTTTTAAGGATTGATCCAGGCTCTGCATTCCTGTTTTTCTGCTAATCTGAATTGTTGAAGGTATTTGATGTATTTTTTCATCCCTTATTAAATTACGAATAGCCGGGGTTGCCAGCATGAGCTCCATTGCAGCCACTCTTCCCTGTCCATCTGCAGTAGGGATAAGAGTCTGGGCAATAACAGCCTCAATAGTTCCGGAAACTTGAAGGCGGGCTTGGGCTTGCTGATGAGCCGGGAAAGCATTAATCATTCTTTCAATAGTATCGGCTGCACTGTTGGTATGTAATGTTGAAAAAACAAGATGACCAGTTTCTGCAGCTCTCAGAGCCATAGAAATAGTTTCTAAATCACGCATTTCCCCAACTAGAATTACATCCGGATCCTCCCTTAAAGCTACCCTTAATGCGCTCGCGAAAGAATCTGTATGTTCACCGATCTCCCTTTGTGATACTACGCAATTTTTATGCTGATGAATGTATTCTATGGGATCTTCAATAGATATTATATGCTCATAGCGATTAGTATTCACAATATCAACCAAGCTCGCTAATGTAGTCGATTTACCACTACCAGTTGGTCCGGTAACCAGAACAATTCCTTTGTCTTTTTCTGCTAAGGTGGAAATAATTTCAGGTAAGCCCAATTCAGAAGTTGTTAATATCTTAGTTGGAATTAACCTGATAGCAGCTGCTTCACCAAGTCGGTGTTTAAAAATATTAATCCTGAAACGGGAGACATCTTTTAACTCATAAGCAAAATCAAATTGACGATTTTTTTCAAAATCTTTTCTCTGTTCATCTGAAATCAAATTATAAATCATTTCATGAACATCCTCGGCACTTAAAATGGGAAACTTTGCCTTGGTTAACTTACCATTTAATCTTATTATAGGAGGAATGCCGATATTCAGATGAACATCAGACGCTCCCTTTTCTTTTGCATATATTAATATATCCTGAACTTTAAAATTCATTTAAAAACTCCTTGTTCTACATTTTAATAAATATCACACCCGCATAGCAGGTGTCTTTTAGAATTCCTGAAAGGTGTTTTACTTTTTTTCTCTTTTTCTTTCGATTTTTTATTTAGACCTTTAGCCATAATCTTTCTTAAGCAATAGTATTCCCAGCTTTGGATTTCAGGTGAAATATTACCATCTGGCTTATTTTAATCTTTTTATGGTAAAACCATTTTATTTAACCATTACCAACCTTTTAGAAGGTGTTTTTTTATGGTTAAATAAATGAAGCACTACCATAAATCTGGGTGCTCTTTTTCAATGTAACAAATTATTTCGGTAATGTTTTGAAAAGATGCAAATACAATATCAATATTTCTATTGGAAATAGATTTTATCTTTTTAATCGCTTCGTCATCCGTAGGGTCAGCCATTGCTATTACTAATTTATTATTCAATTCAATCAATGGTACAAGACGGTAATTTTTAATCAAGTATTCTGGAAAATTTTTAAATAAATCAATATCAAGCTGATCCGTTTCAATTTGAACATAAGGTATATCAAGCTGTTTAGATAAAACCCAGTTGACCTGGTCCTGGGTTATATAAGATAATTCAATTAACGCTTCCCCTATTCGTTTATTCTTTTCTTTTTGGACTTGTAAGGCCTTTTTTAGTTGTTCCGGAGAAATCATTTTATATTTTAACAAGATTTCTCCTAATTTTATTTTTTCTTTTTCTGACATAATTATGCCCCTATTAAAAAAATTTTAACAAAAATTGATTAAATTAAAAGCAAATTAATGATTTATTACAAATTTTGGGTCAACTGCCCTGAACAAAGCAGTTTCACGGTCTATAAGATGTTTTTGGTATAGCTCTCTCAGGCATTGGTCCATCGTCTGCATTCCATGCTGTCTTGAAGCCTGGATTGTGGCCGGAATCATATGTATTCTCTCCTCACGGATAATATTTCTAATCGCAGGAGTCGCTTTCATGATTTCTACCGCCGGAACACGGCCTGTCTGATCGATATTTGGAAGTAAAGCCTGAGTAATAACTCCTAAAAGCGATTCGGCTAGCTGAATACGTATCTGCCTCTGTTGGTGAGAGGGGAAAACGTCTATGATACGTTCCACGCTTTCTGCTGCACTGTTGGTATGGATAGTTGAAAAAACCAGATGACCTGTTTCAGCAGCAGTTACAGCCATTGATATAGTATCCAGATCTCTCATTTCCCCAACAAGTATTACATCAGGGTCTTCCCTCAACACAACTCTCAATGCATTGGCAAAAGAATGAGTATGAGCTCCTATTTCTCTCTGATCGATAATACAATTCTTATGTTCATGAATAAATTCAATGGGGTCCTCAATAGTAATAATATGAAGCTTCTGTGTTTGATTAATTATATCAATTAGACTTGAAATTGTGGTCGATTTACCGCATCCGGTTGGGCCAGTTAACAAAACTAAACCTTTTGGCTTCATGGCAAATTCTTCAATACTTGTGGGTAATCCCAATTCTTCTAATGTTTTAATCTCTTCAGGTATTAAACGAAAAGCACCGGCAATTCCCCTTCTGTGCTGAAAAACATTAACCCGGAAACGAGCTACGTTAACAATTTCAATAGAAAAATCTATTTCCTTTATTTCTTCAAATTTTTTTCTTTGCTCATTGTTAAGTATACTGTAAAGCATTTCGTAAGCATCATTTTCTGTCAATTCAGGATAATCCAACTTAGTAAGAAAGCCATTAACTCTAACGGTGGGAGGTACGCCAACTGTTAGATGAAGGTCGGATGCATCCATTTCACTAGTCTTTGTCAGTAATTCATTTATTTTCATTTACAATAACCTCTCTTTATAAAATTATTTAAATATAACAGTAAATATCGCACCTGCATAGCTGGTGGCTTTAAGAACCTCTAAAAGGGGTTTAACTTTTTTGCTCTTTTTCTTTTGATTTTTTATTTATACCTTTAACTATAATCTTTCTTAAGCAAATAGTACTTCCAGCTTTGGACTTCAGGCGAAATATTATTATCTGACTTATTTAAATCTTTTTATGGTAAAACCTGTTTATTTAACCATGACCATTTTCTTAGAAGGTGGTTATGATTAAATAAAGAATTATTTTTACTCAATTCTGTATTTCTTTTTCAGGTCATTGGCTTTATCAGTCTTTTCCCAGGTAAAGTCTTCCAGTTCTCTCCCAAAATGGCCATAAGAAGCAGTCTGCTTGTATATGGGTCTCCTTAATTTAAGTTCCTCAATTATAGCAGCAGGTCTTAAATCAAAATGACTTTTAATCAAATCAATAATCTGTGCTTGAGGCATTTTGCCGGTATTATAGGTATTTACCATTATCGAAACCGGATTTGCCACACCAATGGCATAGGCAATTTCTATTTCGCATTTATCTGCAATGCCTGCGGCAACAATATTTTTAGCAATATAACGTGCTATGTAACTTCCGGAACGGTCAACCTTGGTGGGATCTTTACCTGAAAAACAACCGCCGCCATGGCTTCCTACTCCGCCATAAGTATCAACAATTATTTTACGGCCAGTTACTCCAGTATCCGCCTGAGGACCTCCCACTACAAACCTTCCGGTAGAATTTATAAAATACCTGGTATTTTTATCAAGATATTTTTCCGGAATAACCTCTTTGATAACCTTTTCTAAGATATCTTCTCTAATTTTCTCAAGTTTTACATTTGGGTGATGCTGGGCAGCTATAACAATAGTCTCAATCCTCTGGGGGGTTCCATTAAGATATTGAACTGTGACCTGTGATTTTCCATCGGGTCTTAAATATGGTATAACTTTATTCTTTCTTGCTTCTGAAAGCCGTTGAGTTAACTTATGTGCCAGAGAGATAGGAAGAGGCATTAGCTCCGGGGTTTCCCGACAGGCATAACCAAACATCATTCCCTGATCACCGGCACCGGTCGAAGCAATTTTATCCTTTTCGGGAAGTTGTTTTTCTTCTCTGGTCTCCCATGCACAATTAACACCCAGGGCTATATCGCCGGATTGTTCTTCAATAGATGTCAGGACAGCGCAGGTGTCACAATCAAAACCAAATTTTGCACGAGTATATCCAATTTCTCTAACAGTGTTTCGAACTACTCTTGGAATATCTACATATCCCCTGGTAGTTATCTGTCCAGCTACCAATACCAGTCCAGTTGCAACCAGAGTTTCTACAGCTACCCGTGACTCTGTGTCCTGAGCATATAAATCATCGAGTATTGCATCTGAAATCTGGTCTGCAATCTTGTCCGGATGTCCCTCTGTAACGGATTCCGAGGTAAAAAGATAGTTTTCCTTCAATTAACAAGCCTCCTTCTATATTTAAATGAATAATTGTTTTTTAAATTAATCTACATATGAAAAAACTTTAAGCATTCATAGACAAATCCCATAAATAAGGATTACAGGTATTTTTTAAATTGGCTATCTTTAGCCATTTGATTGATTATTTTTTTTATATCTCCTTCTCTATTCTTTGGATAAATTAGCTGAATGGGGCCGTTATTAATAACAACCATATCAGACAAACCGATAGTAACGGTTAGACCCTGGTCATTAACTATAATACAATTTTTAGTGTCAATTCCAGAGTGTTCACCCTGTATAATATTCCCATTATCATCATGCTGTACAAATCTTTCTATGGCATGCCATGAACCAATATCTTCCCAGCTGAATTGTCCATCGACAACTATTAAATCATTAATTTTTTCCAGAACACCATATTCAAAAGAAATAGATTCAATAAGCTGAAATTGATTTTTAATAACTTCCCCTCTTTCCAGTGTTCCAATGCTGCTGGCTATTTTATTAAGAGCCTGGTCAAGTTTTGGCATCCAGTTTTTTACCAGTTTTAATATTTTTTTCCCGGGAATAATGTAAATACCGGTATTCCAGAATAACTGATGGCTACTTTTATGTTCTTCAATCCATTCTATATCTGGTTTTTCTTTGAATTTTTCCACCAGATACAGTTGTCTTATTTTCCTTTCAGCAACATTTTCCCCTGCACATATATAACCATAACGGGTTTCATTTTGGCTGGGTTTAATACCAATAATAACCGGCTTCTGAAACTCTTGAACGGCCTGGAAACCCTTATTTAATGAAAGAAAAAATTTTTCTTTCTCAGTTATAAAATGGTCTATAGGGAAAATTGCCAGATTTACATCCTGCTGCCTATGTCGGGTTATAATAAGAGCAGACAATGCTATGCTTGCCGCTGTATCTTTACCGGTAGGTTCGACAATATAATTAAGCATATCTATTTCTGGAACCATTTCCCTGATAGGCTGAATCAAATCTTCTATAGTTGCAATATAAATATCATCAGCACCAAAATACGGAAGGAGTCTTTCAAAGGTATCTCTCAACATAGTATTTCCACTGGGAGACTGTAATAATTGTTTTGGCTTATTAAACCTGCTGTGAGGCCAAAAGCGTTTCCCTCTTCCTCCGGCTAAAATAAGTGCAATGTTCTTCATTTTTATCATCCCTTTTGTTTTTTAAGGCAATTCTTACTTAGATTGCATATTTGCAAATAGCGCACCCGCATAACGGGTGGCTTTCAGAACCTCTAAAAGAGGTTTAACCTTTTTGCTATTTTTCTTTCGATTTTTTATTTATACCTTTAGCCATAATCTTTCTTAAGCAATAGTATTTCCGGCTTTGGACTACAGGCGAAATATTATCATCTGGCTTATTTTCATCTTTTTATGGTAAAACCATTTTAGTTAACCATTACCACCTTAATAGAAGACGGTTTTTTATGGTTAAATAAATCATTCTTCCATTTCCCGATACAGTATCTCATCAATCTGTTCAATATCAAAACCACGATACTGGGCATAATAATCAAGCACTCTCTCTGAATAATTATTAGGAATCTCACTTTCCTGGGACATTAATTCCTGAACCTTAAAAGGACCATAATTATAAGCAGTTAAAGCTAACTTCATATCCCCAAAATCATCATAAAGCAATGATAGATAGTGCATGCCAATCTTGATATTTTTTACAGGGTCAAAAAGTGTTTTTTCAGCACCATCCCACTTTATTCCTATATTTTCTGCTAATTCTCTGGCAATAAAACGGCGTACCTGGCATAACCCAAAGGCATAAGCATCAGAAACAGAATCTACTATAAAATTACTTTCTACTTTTATCAAGGCACAGGTAAGCAGTGGATTGAAATTATATTGCAGGGAAATCTCATATATATTTTTAGATATTTCATAAATTGTTTCACTTTCCAGTTGACTATTGTTACTGGATACAATATTCACAATACGACCGATATAAAATTCTCTCTTATTTTCTTCTGAAATCATGCCAGTTAATTCCTGTAGCTGCATATAGATTTCAGTAAATTGATCCCTTGTTATCCTCTCCCGCCTATAATCTGTAAACTGCTTATTGACTAAATCTATTTTTTCATTTTGCTCTATTATTTTGTCTCTCAAATGCATATTATTATCTATAATATCCTGATAAAAAAATGACAAATCTGTCATAGACTGACGCAGCTGGTATATCTCAACCTGGCTGAGTATTAATAGTAATAACAGTGCAGCTAAAAAAATAACTACAATACCATTAAAATGGCTCTCTAAAAGACCTGTTTTTTTTATTTTCTTTTTACTCTTTTTGGGTTTTTCCTGTTTGTCAATTTTGTTCATTTTATCACCTAATATCTTCTATAATATTTTTAAGGTTACCCCGCTGTAACCTTATTAACGTATTTTACTACCCGCATCAATATCTTTTTCAGTAGTTAATAATACAACTTTTTTACTGTCTGATGCAGCTAGCAACATTCCCTGGGACGGAATGCCTCTAATTGTAGCAGGTTCCAGGTTAAATACAACCACAATATTCTTGTTAATAAGTTCTTCGGGGGTATAGTGTTGTTTTATTCCAGCAACTAAAGTCCTTTTTTCGATGTTAAAATCAACTGTTATCTTTAATAATTTATCAGCTCCTGGAACATCTTCAGCCGACAAAACTTTACCTACCCTTAAATCCAGTTTTTTAAAATCTTCAATGGAAATAGTTTTGGTTTCCTGTTTTTTGCATTTATCTTCAGTCTTATCTTTTTTATCTGTTTTTTCATTTTTATTCTTCTCTTGTCTGTCTGTCTTTTTATCATCAATTCTTGGAAATAAATTTTCTCCGGGATTTACCATAGTACCGGGTTTTAATGTACTCCATTTAGTATTTTCCGGAATAAGCATATTTTCTATATTTTCCTCAATACCTAATTGTTGCCAAATCTTTAGTGCTGTAGCAGGCATAAAGGGAAATAATAAGATTGATATTATTTGCAATGACTGTGCAAGATGGAAAATAACTTTATTTAACCTTTCTTTTTTACTTTCATCACGGCCCAATATCCATGGTTCTGTCTCATCAATGTATTTATTAGTCCTGCGGACTAATGTCCAGATGTTTTCCAGGGCAACATTAAAAGACATCTCATCCATTGCCTGCATAAACTGGACAACCATATCTTCTGCCAGCTTACGTAATTCTATATCATATTCTTCATCTTTACCTAAAGATTCCGGTATTTTACTCTCACAGAATATTTTTGTCATAGCAACTGTTCTGCTGAGCAGATTACCCAGGTCATTTGCTAAATCATAGTTAATTCTTTGTATTAGCAATTTTCTGGAAAAATTACCATCCTGTCCAAAACATAATTCCCTGAGTAAAAAATACCGAAAGGCATCTGCCTCAAACTCATCGGTAACCTGATAGGGGTCAACAACATTTCCTTTGGACTTTGACATTTTTTCGCCTTCCATAGTCCACCACCCATGAGAAAAAACCATTTTTGGTGGTGCTATATCTGCTGCCATTAACATGGTAAACCAGATAATGGTATGGAATCTTAATATGTCTTTTCCAATTAAGTGGACTGCTTCAGGCCAATAAATATTAAATTTTTCTTCATCAATGCCATAACCGGCAACGGTCAAATAATTAATCAGGGCATCAAACCAGACATAAATTACATGCTCTGAATCAAAGGGAACATCAATCCCCCAATCAAGACTCGCTCTAGTTCTGGTCACGCTCTGATCTTTTAATCCTCTTTCAATAAAACGAATAATCTCATTTTTTCTGGATTCCGGCTTAATGCATTCCGGATGAGCTTTGATATGTTGCAGCAGCCTATCCTGATATTTGCTCATTTTGAAAAAATAACTCTCTTCCTTGAATTTTTCAACCGGTCTGCCACAGTCGGGGCATTTTTCACCCTCAACCTGGCTTTCCGGCCAGAAAGCCTCACAGGTTACACAATACCAGCCTTCATATTCACCTTTATAAATATCACCTTTTTTATATAACCTATTAAATAATTTCTGTACTACCTGCTCATGTCTCTTTTCGGTAGTGCGAATAAAATCATCTGGCTTAATATTTAGTTTAGGCCAGAGGTTTTTAAACTTTGCCACAACCTGGTTGGCTAATTCCAGTGGCTTTATTCCTATTTTCTCTGCAGATTTTGCGATTTTTTGTCCATGTTCATCTGTTCCGGTTGCAAACAGAACATCAAACCCCCTTAGACGCTTATATCGTGCCATAGTATCAGCAGCGATGGTAGTATAGGCATGACCTATATGCGGAACATCATTAACATAATATATGGGAGTAGTAATGTAATAAGCTTTTCTTTTTTCCATTTTTTTTCCTGTAGTCCTTTCTCTTAAATATTTAACAACAAAACAGGGAGGTTAAAAAGCCTGATTGCGTTGTTCTATTATATTCTGATAAACCCAGTTTTTAGGCACATCATACTCACTTGTTATTAGTAAAACTATATCTTTATTATAATAACCCTTTTTCAGGTAATTTTTCATCTTTTTTTTAATTTCATCTGCTAATTCAGTATTTTCTGTCCAGGAATCGGCCCCTTCTTCCTTTTTCTTAAAACCCTCCAGAACCACGGTAAGCTCACCTTTGATATTTTGGCAGCATATTTCGTTAATTATTTCAGAAATATAGCCACGCTTAATTTCTTCAAACTTCTTTGTCAATTCCCGCGTAATAACAATTCTTCTGTCCCCAATAGTTTCATTTATTATATTCAAAGTATCTTTAATTCTATTGGGTGATTCGTAAAAAACAATTGTTCTTTTTTCTTTTTTTAATATAGAGAATATTTTTTCTCTTTCTGTCTTTTTTTTAGGGAGAAACCCTTCAAAGACAAAGTTGCTTATTTCAAATCCTGAAATTACTAAAGCAGTTGTTAGGGCAGTAACTCCAGGCACTGGTATTACCTGTATATTATTTTTTATTACCAGATTTATTATTTGAAATCCCGGGTCACAAATACCCGGCATCCCTGCATCAGAAACCAGTGCTACATCCTGACCATTTATAAGATATTCTAATATGGTATTGCTCTTCTTTTCTTCATTAAATTCATGGTAACTTGTTAATGGCTTTTCAATATTATAATGATTAAGCAATTTTCTGGTATGCCTGGTGTCTTCAGCTGCAATTAATTCGACCTTCCGCAGAGTTTTTAGGCTTCGAAGGGTGATATCCTCCAGGTTTCCAATAGGAGTCCCGCAAATATATAATTTTCCTGTTTGTTGATTTTCCATTTTTTAAAAAACCTTTATCAGTTTTTTGTTTTTTTAGTTAAGAAATATTGAAGTTTTTCCATATTTTTTAGCTTTAAGCATGAACCTTGCAACTCACATATTTCATCTAATATTTATATTTCATTTCCTCCCCCTCACCCTACCCCTCTCCCTCCCAGGGGAGAGGGAGGATTTTAGAAGAATGTTTTTGGTTTATCGTTTTTTGTTTTTAGTCAAAAACAAAAAGATAAAAAATATTTTAAATAGCATATTGTATTTTTTCTTTTATATTAAACTGTAAACTGAAAACTAAAAACCATCTTTGCATTTTGTCTTGTGATTTTTTCTTTAACTGAAAACTGAGAACTGTATTTAGGAATTTATAGCTGTTCGTCACTAAATAGTTTTATGTTATCTCTTTAAAAAAAGAGGTGCCGGCACTTTTAATTCACTGCCCCCTTCTTTTCTTGCCTCTAAAAGAAATCTCCTGGCATTATTGTTTTTAACGGTATATATAAACTTTAATATTTTTGGCTCCAACCTATTATTTTTAAGTGCCATTGTAACAGGGATTAAGCTGTCAGCTCGATGAACAAGGTAAAATCTTCCTCTTTTTTTTAATAGGTAGCTGCTTATTGATGCTATGTTTTCCAGAGTCATATTAATCTCATGCCTGGCTAATAACTGTTCATCAGTTGCACTGAATTTTCCTTTTCCAACTGGAATATAGGGAGGATTGACGGTTATAACATCAAAAAATTCGCCTGAGAATTGTTTCTTTAAATTTTTTATATCATCGTTAATGACAAAAACATGATTTTCCAGATGATTTAAAATAACATTTCTTTTTGCTAAATCAGCTAATTTTTCCTGAATCTCAACAGCATAAATAGAATTGTCCTTATTTTCATCATAAATCAGAAGCGGGATAATCCCGCACCCTGTTCCCAGATCTAATATCTTTTCTTTGTTTTTGGTATTTACAAAATTTGCTAAAACAACTGAATCCATTGAAAAGCGGTACTGGTTTTTATCCTGAATTATTTTTAGCTGGTTTTTCCCCAGGGATTCTATTGTTTCCCCCGGATGAATTGTTATTCCTGGCATTGTTTTTTCTATTATTTACCTCCACATTACTATTCACCCAGTCTTCAATCGACACCTTGACTCTATTTTTAATATGCCCGTTATCATCTTTTTCAATAGTTTCCATAACAATATAACGACTCAATATATTGACTTCAATAACTTTACCCTCTTTTCCATCTTTTGTCTTTACATATTTTCCTAATTTAGGGTATTTTTTTAATTCCTCTTTATAAAATTCTGCCTCATAATTCAGACAACACTTTAACCTGCCACAAGCACCAGAGACCTTGGAAAGATTTAAGGCAACACTTTGCATTTTAGCAACATTTATTGGCACTGGCTTGAATTCTAACATAAAAGTTGAGCAACAAAGCGGCCTTCCACAAATGCCCAGACCGCCAACCATTCTCGCTTTATCTCTGACTCCTACCTGCTTTAACTCAATCTTAGTCTTAAAGCTCTGAGCAAGCTCTTTTACCAGTTCACGAAAATCAATACGGCTGTCAGCGCAAAAATAAAAAACCAGCCGACTCTTATCAAACAAATACTTGCATCTAATAAGATGCATATCTAATTGGAATTTTTTTATTTTTTCCTGACAAGTATTGTACGCTTCATGCTCGTCTAATTGAATATTCTTCCACTTCTCAAAATCATTTTTTGTTGCTTTACGAACAATTGATTTTAAAGGAGTTTCTATTTCTTCAGATTTAATATATTGTACCGGCACTACTACTTTTCCAATATCCAGTCCAAGAGATGTTTTTACAATACATAAATCACCAACATCTAAAACGTACTTTGCATTCTTAAAATAATATACAATGTCGGAACTATGAAATTGAATACCGACTATCTTTGGCATAATCAATCACCTAACCGGATAAAAATATTTTCCAAAAGAGTATTTTGGTTAATATGTTTTTTTAGCTCTTCTGGAATGTTTGCTAAATATTCTAAAATATTAATTAATTTATTTTCAGAATAATATTGGGCATATCTATTAACTACCTTAATTTCACTTTGAAATATCAGCTGACTTCTGTCCATATCCATCTTTAAGAAAAGTATATCCCGGAACCAGAATATCATTAATTCAACAAAATAAAGAAAATTGTCAGTAATTCCCGGAAAATATTGTTCAGGAGTAAAAAGACAATCAATTGTATTTTCTGGTCTGAGTTCAGCCATCTGTTTAATATATATTTTTTGAAGGGTCATCTTTTTTTCGTCTTCAATTATCTGTAATGTACTTCCCGGACTTCCAAATGATAGTTTTATTGTTTCTTCCAACTGCTTTCTATCTAAATTGAGGTTTTCCTGGCGTAATAATATTTTAAGCTGCTGTTCATTTGAAAGGGGTTTGAAAGATAATTTACTACAACGAGACAGGATAGTAGGCAATATAGCATCAGGAAAGGCAGTAATTAAGATTAAAATGGCATATTGCGGTGGTTCTTCTAAAATCTTTAATAATGAATTTGATGCCTCAACAGTCATTCTGTCAGCTTCATTAATTATATAAATTTTTTTCTTATTCTCTAAAGGTTGATAAAAAATATTACTCTTTAATTCTCTAATTTTCTCAATTTTTATAACTGAATCAACTGGAGATATAATATCGACATCAGGATTAGTTCCTTTTTCAATAGTTAAACATGTTGAACATTGGTTACAAGGGTTTTGCTCAGTTGATATCTTTTTGCAATTGATTGTCTTGCTAAAGGCAATGGCAACTAATTTTTTCCCAATACCATCCTTACCAGCAAAAAGATAAGCTTGTCCTACTTTATTATATTTTATTCTATTTTTTAATATTGTAATGGGTTTTTCATGCCCAACTATTTTTTGAAAATCAATCATAACTTATTAGATATTTTCTTTTATACTTTCTTTAATATAATTTAAACACTTAAAGATATCTGTTTTTTAAACTTTTCGGAAAGTTTCCTGTTCAATATATTAATAATATCCCTTAATACATAATAAATATCACGATTGGCATCAATAACTTTAATTCTCTCGGGATTACTTGCAGCGATAAGATGATACCCATCTCTTACGCGGTTTAAAAACAATTTCCCTTTTATTTGTTTTTGCTGAATGAATTCATCTTCAAAGCGCATTTCCTTACCTTTGTTATATTCAGTAGAACGTTGCAACCCTATTTCAGTGTCTACATCTAAATAAAAAGTGACATCCGGAATAATATTTTCTATGGCAAAACTATTCAGGTAATCTATTATTTTCATATCAATCCCACGTCCATAGCCTTGATAAGCAGTCGTAGAATCAAAATAGCGATCAGTTATAACAATAGAGCCTCTTTCCAGGGCAGGTTGAATATTAACCCTCACATTCTCAGATCGGGAAGCAGCAAAGAGCAATAATTCCGCCTTATACCCTAAACCCTTGCTTTCTCTTTCCAGTAATATTTCACGTATTTTATCAGCAGCAAATGTACCACCAGGTTCTTTGGTCAGGAAAACATCAAAGCCATTCTTTAATATGGCTTCATAAACCATTTTGGAAAGAGTAGTTTTGCCTGAGCCTTCAAATCCTTCCAGTGAAACAAAAAATCCCTTTTTATTGTATTTTATCCTGTTCATTTTCCTCTTCTTCAATCATGGCTTTCAATAAGTCCCTCATGGTAACGATTCCCACTAAGTAACCGTCACGCACCACGGGTAAATGATGTATCCTATTTCGAATTAATAAATCTGCAGCCATTACTTCATTATCCTCTTCGTTGATAGTAATAATATTTTTTTTCATGAACTCTTTAACTTTATGATTGGCATATTCTTTTAGTTTTTTTGAAAGTTGTATAAATTCAGTTATGAATGAACTGCTGTTAATAATGCCCAGATAATTCGGTAAAAGCTCTTTTATAATATCATGCTGGGAAATAAAACCAACAACTTTCTGCTCATCATCTACTACAGGAATTCCATTAATTCTTTGGATAGCCATAATTTCTACCACTTCTCCCAGGCAGCAATCCGGCACAACACTTGTTGTATTTTTTAACATAATATCTTTAATTTTCACTATGTAAACCTACTTTTTTATTTTAATTCAGATACCTTGATACAGGAAAGGCATTTAATGACATCTTCCTGGGTGTGGAATTCTTCTTCATCTGTCAAGGCACTGGCCAATCCACAGGCCATGGCAAATTTGATTATATCCACCATATCTTCTTTCTTCTCCTGTGCAAATTTTATCGCAAATCCAGCAATTACAGCTTCGGCAGTCCCAACAATATTTACCGCTTGCTGATCAATACTTTCAGCAAGCCACACCCTGTCCTGAGTAGCAATAATATCTTTGGTATCATGGTAGGATATTACGGCTATCTGAATGCCGCGATTCACAATCTCACGTGCAATATTTATTGCTGTCTCACAGCTATCTACCTGTTTGTTGAAAATTCTATTTTTTGATGCCCGTAAATCCGGTTTGGCTAAAAAAGGTTTGGCTTCCAATCCTTTTTTAAAAGGAATATCGGGGGCATCTAAAATGGTTTGCACATTTTTTTCCTGCGCTATTTTAATTAATTTTTGATAAATATCATCAGGAACATCTTTCGGAAGGCTTCCTGAAATTGCCACAATCTTACTTTGAGCCATTACCCGTGAAAATATTGCTATAAATCTATCCAGGTCATGTTTTGTTATTTTGGGACCCGGATCACTCAATAAGGTGTGAGTTTTTTTATCTTTTTCAATAATTACTACATTTGTTCTGGTTTCTTCCTCGATATGCCAAAAATTAGTGGTAATACCATAATCACGTAGCTGTTCAGCAACAAAATGACCGGCATGACCGCCTAAAAACCCTAATGCCATAGTATCCAGATCAAAAACCCTTATTGCTTTTGATATATTGATTCCCTTACCACCGGGAATTCTGGAGACCGTTTTTATTGCATTGTACCTATCCGGTACCAGCTTATCAAGTTCCATTGTTATATCTAGTGCAGGATTAAGAGTTACTGTTGTTATCATGAATTCAATTCCCCTGTAAAAACTTTATATTTTGAAAAGTGCTCTTTATAAAAAACTTCATAAATTATAACTTAATTAAAAATATTTATCAAAATCTCAATTTTTATATCATATTTTTTCTAAAGAAAATAATAATTCTTTTTTGGTGGCTTAAATAATTTAATCATAATCACTCCTCCAATAAATCCACCAATATGAGCAAACCAGGCTACTCCTGCATTTCCTCCCTGCATAGATAAATTTGACAAACCATAAAAAATTTGAAAAATAATCCAGAGACCCAATACAAATAAAGCCGGCATCTTAATTAACCTAATAAAAAACCCGAAGAAAATAAGGGTTGTAATCCTTGCCTTCGGAAAAAGAATGAAATAAGCTCCCAGCACTCCCGCTACTGCTCCACTGGCTCCAATCATTGGTACCCTTGAATAAGGATTAATCAAAACCTGTGTTAAGGCAGCAATGATACCTGAGAGAAAATAAAAGAATATAAATTGAAACCTACCAAGATAATCTTCTATATTATTACCAAATATCCAAAGATAAAGCATATTTCCAAAAAGATGCACAAAGCTCCCATGCAAAAACATAGAGGTACCAATATTTAAATAAACCGGGGTAGGTCCATATGGAACAATATTTATTCCTTCACTTATTTCATAAGGAATAAGGCCGAATGAATAGATAAATTGCAAGTTATCTGTAACTACAAAAAATTGATAATAATAGACAATACAATTAATTATAATAAGAAAAATAGTAATAACTGGTATCTTCCTGGTTGGCATATCATCCCAAAGTGGAAACATCTATTTAAATAATAAATCAGAATATATTAATAACCTATTCTGAAACTCCTTTTCTAAATATTTTTTTAATAATTTTAATCTTAAATATTCTATCATAATTAAATTAGTCTTTAATTATAACATAATCATAGTAAATATCGCACCCCCATAGCGGGTTACTTTCAGAACCTCTAAAAGAGATTTAACTTTTAAGCATATATCGATATTTTTTATGTAAGGTTGCTGGAAAAACTAAACTTTGACAATCAAAAGAGGATTTTTTTGGTATTAATCAAAATCAAAAATATATTCTCTTGGAGGGGATTCCAATAAATTATACTGATAAAAGATATATCTTAATATTCTTTGTGCTGCCTTTCCATCTCCATAAGGAGATTTATTTACTACCATTTTTTGATACTCAGAATCATCAAATAATAATCTTTCTATCTCCTTTTCAATTCTATTAGTTTTAGTTCCCACCAATTTTGCAGCCCCTATTCTAACTACTTCAGGCCTTTCAGTTTCTGTTCTTAATATTAATACTGGCTTACCCAGTGCCGGGGCTTCTTCCTGTATCCCCCCTGAATCAGTTAAAACCAGAGTAGAAAGAGATATTATATTGGCCATTTCCTGATAATCCAGAGGTTCTGACAGAATAATATTTTCTTCTTTCTGTAAAAAACTATAGACAATATTTCGTATTTTTGGATTTTTATGAATTGGAAATACTATTGCCAAATTTGCAAGCTTTTTGCTTACACTTAATAGTGCCTGACATAAATTTACCAGTGGCTCTCCCCAATTTTCACGCCTGTGCATCGTTACTAACAATATTCTTTTTTTCTCGGCTATTATTTTGTTTATTCCTTTATTTAAAAATAAAAATCGCTTGTTTTGCATCAACATTAATGTATCTATTACTGTATTTCCAGACAAGAATATCTTATTATTGGGGATTCCTTCTTTACGTAAGTCCTGTAAAGCATGTTTTGTTGGGGCAAAATGATAGTCAGATAATACAGTTGTCAACCTTCTATTCATCTCTTCTGGATAGGGATAATATTTTTTTGCTGTTCTTAGCCCTGCTTCAATATGCCCTACTTTTATTTTTTGGTAAAAAGCGGCGAGTGCGCCTGAAAATGTGGTAGTTGTATCCCCTTGAACCAGGACTAAATCCGGATGAGTTTTCTGAAGCACTTCTTCTAATTTTATTAATAACTGGGAATTGATTGCAGACAAAGACTGTCCATGTTTCATTATATTTAAGTCAAAATCAGGATTTATTTTGAAAAGCTCAATCATTTGATCCATCATTTCCCGATGTTGTGCAGATAAAACTACAATTGGTTTTACTAATTCCGGATATTTTTTGGCTTCTCTTATTATCGGATACATTTTAATCGTTTCCGGCCTGGTGCCAAAAATAAATGCAATTCCTATTTTTTTATTCTTTTTTACTTTCATAATTAATCATTTCCACTTTTGCTTCGCAAAGCAATTTCCTGGCTAATTCATCAGGATAACTTTTTCGATAAAATATTTTTATGATTCCGGCATTAATAATCATTTTCGCGCAGGTTATACAGGGTTGGTCAGTGCAATATAGTTGGCTGCCCTCTATCCTGGTACCGTACATAGCAGCCTGGATAATAGCATTTTGTTCTGCATGCAAACCCCGGCATAATTCCTGATGTTCTCCGGAGGGAATATTTAATTTTTCACGCAAACAGCCAATCTCTTCACAATGAGGCAACCCACGGGGTGCACCATTATAACCTGTAGCTAAAATCCTCTTATCTTTTACAATAACTGCTCCGACTTTTCTTCGCAGACAGGTTGACCTGCTTGCTACTAAGCTGGTAATTTCCATAAAATATTTATCCCAGGAAGGTCTGGACATTGTTATACTCCTAAAACAGTATATAGTATTACGTATACCGTATAGCGTTTAAAGATAGTATCGAGTCAAGAATACAGTAATAAGTAACAAGTGATAAATAAAGTTTTTAGTTTTTAGTTAAATACAAAAAAAGGTGCAAGATGCGAGTTTCAAGTTGCAAGTTAAATTCAAAATAATAAAATTCAATACATTCCTTCTTCACCCCCACCTTTTTCCTCCCCCCTCGAAGGGGGAGGAAATGAGTGAGATAGCCTATCCTTCCCTCAAGGGGTGGGGATTAAGGAAAAGTACCTATTCACAAAAACAGTATATAGTATTACGTATAACGTATATCGTATAACGTCAAAGTACAAAAATATATGATGCAATGTGCAAATAGATTAGTATATCATGTCACACTTACCATATAGTGGAAAAAATATAAATAATTAGTGATCAGCTAAAAATTAAAGAATTTTTAATCTTTGCTGAATTAAGAAATTAAAAACCATAAACAAAAAACTTTATTACCTATTAACTAAATAATATCAGCGACAAACAACTATTGTCTTTCATATATTCCCGCTAATTTCACGTTATACGGTATACTATATACAATATACGATTTTTATTTCGTACCAAACAAACGGTCCCCGGCATCTCCCAATCCTGGTACTATATAGGCATGACTGTTTAACCCTTCATCTATAGTGGCTGTATATATAACTACATCGGGAAATTTATTATGTATCGCCTTAATTCCTTCTGGTGCGGCAACAAGGCACATGAATTTGATATTTGATTTTGTATGTTTTTTAACATACTCTATTGTAGCAACAGCAGTGCCTCCGGTAGCCAGCATAGGATCTACCACAATAATATCACGTTTATCTATATCTGCTGGTAATTTAGCATAATAACTAACAGGCATCAAAGTTTCGGGATCACGATACATGCCGATATGGCCGACTTTGGCAGAAGGAATGAGTTTTAATATTCCGTCAACCATCCCTAATCCTGCTCTCAGGATTGCTATAATTGCTACTTTTTTCCCTGATATTATCTTTCCTTTTGTTTTAGCAATAGGCGTTTCAATATTAATTTCTTTCAACTCTATGTCACGCGTTACTTCATAAGCCATCAAATTAGAAAGCTCATCGACCAGGTCTCGAAAATCCTTTACATCTGTTTTTTTATCTCTAAGCATAGTAAGCTTGTGTTGTATTAAGGGATGGTCAAGAATGACAATTTCCTTCAAGATAATTCCTCCTTCATTATATCTCTATTTATTCATATTTTTTTTATTTGTTTAATTAAATTAACAATTTCTCTTATTCCTGATAAAAATTATCTATTTTCTTAATTCTTATCATATGCCTTTCTTCACCGCTAAATCCGGTTCCGAGCCATATACTAACAATGTCTTTAGCCAATCCAATTCCAATTACCCTGCCACCCATAGTTAAAACGTTTGAGTTATTATGTTCACGAGTCATCCTGGCTGAAAATGTGTCATGACACAAAGAAGCCCTAATTCCTTTTACTTTATTTGCCGCTATAGACATTCCAATCCCTGTTCCGCAAATTAAAATGCCACATTCAAAGTCATTTTCCACAACAGCACGGCAAACTTTAAAGGCATAATCCGGGTAATGGACTGGTTGCTTATCATTACAACCAAAATCTTGATAGGAGTAGCCGGCTTCTTTTAAGAAAGAGATTATTTCAGTTTTTAACTCATATCCGCCATGGTCACTGGCAATAGCAACATTATTCATATTCTGATTCCTTTCTTAAATTAATTTTGTTATTAATCTTTTAATATCTTCCTCAATTTGGTCACATATGAGTTCGTAAAAAGACATGCTTTCGCCATAAGGGTCCTCTATCTCTTGATCTGAAATATTATTGGCTGGACTGCAATAATATCTAAATAAAAACATTTTGTTAGCTTCCATGCTGTATTGCTTTTTGAGGAAAGATAATTGATGGTGAGTCATAGTTAAAATTAGAGAAGATTTACTTATTATATCCCTGTTCACTGGTTTTGATTTATAAGTACTAATGTCCAGTCCACGCTTTTTCATGCAGGCAATGGTTTCCCTGGTAGGTGGAATACCTTTTATTGCAGAAATACCGGCAGAATCAGATTGATATGCCATCTCCAGGTCTAGCTGGTCTTTTATTTTTTTAAACAAAAAATCAGCCATAACGCTTCTACAGGTATTTCCGGTACAAACAAATAGAATTTTATTATCTTCCAATTAAATCTCCTGAACTATTTTTCTTATTTTATCTTATTTTCCAGTTAACGCTATAATAACACGGTCATTCTGGTAATAATCATGAAATGTTAAAATATTCTCCTGAAAATATCCGGAATTCTCAATCATGCCACATATATACCCTTGCTGTTTGTGCCCTATTTCCAAAGCTAAAAAACTTTTCTCTCTTTTCAGGAATTTTGATGATTGATATATAATTTTCCTATAATAATCCAGTCCTTCCTTCCCTCCATACAGAGCTTGTGATGGTTCATGATAATATACATCATCCGGTAAATTTAAAAATTCAGATTTGCTTATATAAGGGGGGTTTGATATAATTCCATCAAAAATATCCGGAAGTCTAGACTTATGCATTGTAAAAAAGTCTCCTGGCAAAAAAGTTATCTTTTTGTCACATGAAAATCTTTTGGCATTATCTTTAGCTAGCTCAATAGCTTTTTCTGATATGTCAGAGGCATAAAAGTGAATATTTTTATCTGTATTTCGAAAATGATTACAAATAGATACAGGGATAACACCGGAACCTACTCCAATATCGAGAAAAAATAATTTTGTTTTATCTGGCATTGATTCAATTAATTTTATTATTTGTTCTACTAATATTTCTGTTTCCGGGCGTGGTATAAAAACACCTTTTCTTACCATAAATTCCAGTCCCATAAAATTTTGAAAACCAGTAATATATTGGACTGGCATACCATTGCATCTTTTTTGTATCCAATTATAATAATGCTTTGTTTCCCGGGAAGGAACAAGAGAAAAGCGATTCAACAATAAATCAAATCTTTCTTTTTTTAAAAGATAACATAACAGAATTAAAGATTCTTCAGCAGCTTTGTCATTTCCATTTTCTTTTAATATTAGCTCACCCTCTGTTAATATCTCACCTATTTTCTTATTTTTTTTGCCGTTATTATTGATAATTGAAATTGGCATTTATTGGTTTTCCTTAAAAGATGCAACTAAATCGTTCAAATCGCCTTCAAGCATTTCTTCTAAATTATGGAAATTTTTATTAATTCTATGATCAGTAACCCTATTTTGAGGAAAATTATAGGTCCTTATTCTTTCACTTCTGTCTCCGGTACCTACCTGTTTTCTTCTTTGATTATCAATTTCCTGATTCTGCTCGCTTTGTAACCTATCAAGCAATCGAGCTCTTAATACTTTCAATGCTTTTTCCTTATTCTTGTGTTGCGATTTCTCGTCCTGGCAGGTAACTACAATACCAGTGGGCAAATGAGTTATTCTTACTGCAGAATCAGTAGTATTAACACTTTGTCCTCCAGGTCCCGTGGAACGGAAACGATCAATTTTTATGTCATTCGGGTTAATTTCCATTTCAATCTCTTCTGCTTCCGGTAAAATAGCAACCGTAACAGTGGAAGTATGAATTCGACCTCCTGATTCTGTTACTGGAATCCGCTGTACCCGATGAACTCCACTTTCCTGTTTTAATGTACCAAAAACATTTTTTCCAGAAATACCGAAAATTATCTCTTTAAAGCCTCCAATCTCTGTAGAGTTGGAATTTATAATCTCCACTTTCCAGCGATTCCTTTCAGCAAAACGAGAATACATACGATATAAATCGCTTACGAAGAGGGCTGCTTCATCTCCGCCGGCCCCTGCTCTTATTTCCACAATAATGTCTTTCTTGTTTCTGGGGTCTTCCGGGTTAAGAAGCTCATTTAACTCTTCAATAATTTCATCTCTTTGCCTGTTAAGTGAAGCGATTTCCTCATCAATCATTTTAGTAAACTCAGAATCATTTTCTCCTTTTTTTAATTGACTATTTTCCTGTATTTCTTTTTCAATATCTCTAAATCTATGGAATAACTGCACACTTCTGGAAATCTCACTATGTCTCTTTGCTAATTTTTGAAATTGTTCCTGGTCAGCTATAACCCTGGGATTTGAAAGGCTTTGATTTAAGTCCTCATATTCCTTTTCTAATTCCTCTAGCTCTTTAAACATGTTTTTTCACTACCTTTTTATAATCTTAGAAGATTCTCCTGCAATATTACTTTAAAATCCGATTTTAGTAAGTATGGTACATACTATCCTGTTAAAATTTAATTATTTTATTTTTTCCAGGGATGGCCGCAGGACATTTCGCCTTCAGGACATGGGCCTATTAAACAGGGAGGACCGGCATCTTTAAAGATGATGGGAGCCTCTTTTTTTACCAATCGTAACATTGCAATGGCTAATTCCCTTATTTCCCATTGAGCCCTATTACAGCATCTCAATTTAAAAAAATGAATTAATTCCCTGGCGTTGGCTGTAAAAATAATACTGGTGTCCACTGCTTGGGGTAAAATATAACGAGCATCTTCTGCAGGGATATCTTTCTCCAGCATTTCCTGATATAAATTATAACTCTTATTGACAAGTTCTTTAAATTTTTCCAATAAACCCAAATTGTTCTTAATATTATTTGGAATAATATAATGCTGATCTTTAGCAACCTTAACATATCTCTGGCTTCTCTGGGAAAAAGAAGCGATGCGATGACGGACTAGCTGATGGGAACAGGTTCTGGAGATATTTTCGATACCAAAAGTAAAAGATACATGTTCTAAAACAGAATAATGGCCTAATTTTATAATTTTTTCAATCATTTTATCCTGTTTGTCTTTATCTATTGATTCTGCTATTTCCTGTATATTTTTGGAAGAATAACAGAGACGGGCTGCCTGGGCTACCATTTTTTCAGGGTTCTTAGAATAATTGATAAGCTGTACTTTCATTTCTGCTCATTCCTTTTCTACATATATATTCTTTTCGGGCTTATTCATAACCTGATGATGCTGTCGACACCTTGCCTCATAGCTTTCTTTGGCACCTATTAATATAGTAGGGTCGTTATAATCAGCTGGTTTACCATCTACCAGGCGTTGAGTGCGAGTAGCAGGTTTACCACAGACCATACATATTGCATGCAGTTTATCTATATACTCAGCAATCGCAAGTAATTTTGGCATAGGTCCAAAGGGTTCTCCTCTAAAATCCTGATCAAGTCCTGCAACAATAATACGTTTTCCGCTATCGGCTAAATACTGACAGACTGTAATAACTTCTTCGTCAAAAAATTGCGCTTCATCGATTGCGATAACATCAATGTCCTGTTTTACTATTTTTAGAATTTCCCTGGAATTTTCAACACAGTTAGCCTCAACTTTGCTTCCATTATGAGAATAGATGTATTGTATATGATACCTATTATCAACCATAGGTTTAAATATCTCTACTTTTTTTCTGGCAATTTGAACACGCCTTACTCTTCTTATTAACTCTTCACTTTTACCGCTAAACATGCTTCCGCAGATTATTTCAATGCTGCCTCCTGCGCAGGTTTCATGCATTTTGATTTCCTCCATCATTTTCTACCTGGAGCAATTTTTGTATATTTCTGGAAGTATAATTTTATAGGATAGGCCTTTAAGTAATAGTAAATATCACACCCGCATAGCAGGTGTCTTTTAGAATCCCTGAAAGGTGTTTTACTTTTTTGCTCTTTTTCTTTCGTTTTTTTTATTTACACCTTTAGCCATAATATTTCTTAAGCAATAGTATTTCCAGCTTTGGACTTCAGGTGCAAAATTATCATCTGGCTTATTTTAATCTTTTTATGGTTAAATAAAAAACAGAGCATTTGCTCTGTTTTTTTTATATTAATGTGTGTAAATATTTTTCATTACTGGCAAAACCGTTACCTATTCCTTTTTTTTATTTCCCCTGATTGCTGTCTTCGTCTGTTTCCTCAGAATCCTGCTCTAAATTATATCTTCGGTTAAACTTTTCCACTCTACCGGCAGAATCGAATATCTTTTGCTTACCGGTAAAAAAGGGGTGACAGGCAGAACATACTTCTACACGAATCTCCTTTTTGGTTGAACGTGTTTCAAATGTATTTCCACAAGCGCATACTACTGTAGATTTGTCATATTTGGGATGAATTTCTTTTTTCATATTTTTTTCACCTTCATTCTTATTAATGCCCTAAAATTTCGAAAAAATTATATCACAACTGACTGAAACCGTCAAAATAAATTACCTTTTCAGGTATTTTAAATTGTTATTTTTGCTTTTCATGAAAATATTATTCTAAGCAAATATCACACCTGCATAGCAGGTGTCTTTTAGAATTCCTGAAAGGTGTTTTACTTTTTTGCTCTTTTTCTTTCGATTTTTTTATTTACACCTTTAGCCATAATATTTCTTAAGCAATAGTATTTCCAGCTTTGGACTTCAGGTGCAAAATTATCATCTGGCTTATTTTAATCTTTTTATGGTTAAATAAAAAACAGAGCATTTGCTCTGTTTTTTTATATTAATGTGTGTAAATATTTTTCATTACTGGCAAAACCATTACCTATTCCTTTTTTTATTTCCCCTGATTGCTGTCTTCGTCTATTTCCTCAGAATCCTGCTCTAAATTATATCTTCGGTTAAACTTTTCCACTCTACCGGCAGAATCGAATATCTTTTGCTTACCGGTAAAAAAGGGGTGACAGGCAGAACATACTTCTACACGAATCTC
>Ga0334893_1001016_pt1 | contig 30816 bp, 27 predicted proteins | sample GraSluR3_MG_5_FD_207218 | JGI IMG/M metagenome (GOLD analysis project Ga0334893, IMG submission 207218) | Sludge microbial communities from methane-producing bioreactor in Wageningen University, Netherlands - Granular Sludge_09_05-R3 | ecosystem: Engineered > Bioreactor > Anaerobic >...
ATATTTCAGAGACAAAAAAATAAGGCTATTACCCTACAAAAAAACGTAAAAAAAGAAACCCTTGAAACGCACTATTCCCAGTGTGTTCAAGGGTGTTTTTTATCTGCTTTGCTGCAAAAGTTAAGATTATACGTGGAAAATGATAAGATTACCAGTCAGGCAGCTTGTAGAAAGGGTGATGCGCAGCGGAGATATAGACGGCGGTTACGTTTCTCGAGAAAGGATGCTGGAAGGCGCCATAGCTCACAGATATCTGCAAAAGAAAAACAAAGAAATAAACGATTCATACCGAAGCGAGGTGGCGCTATCAGTAGAATATGAGCATGAAGATCTCATTTACTCCATAGAAGGACGAGCAGATGGAATTTTCATTAAAGAGGGTATATGCCATATAGACGAAATTAAGACTACGCATATAAATGTTAAAACACTAACTGAAAATCATGATCTCACCCACTGGGCTCAAGCGAAATGCTACGGCTATATTTTTTGTGCACAAAATAAAATGGCAAAGGTAGGTATTCAACTTACATATCACAATATAGAAGACAAAGAAACAAGGACCTTTGTAAAGATATTTGGATCTGAAGAATTGGAAATGTTCGTAGAAGTCCTTGTAGAAAGATACTCCGAATGGGAAAGGCTGTCACTGGACTGGAAAGAATTGCGAAACCAATCAATTAAATGCCTTAAGTTTCCATTTCATTCATACAGACCAGGTCAAAGGGCATTAGCGGTGGCTGCATACCGAACAATCGAAGAAAATGCAAAGATTTATGTTCAAGCGCCGACAGGTATTGGAAAGACGATATCTACGCTTTTTCCCGCAATAAAAGCCATGGGTGAAGAAAAAACAGGAAAGTTGTTTTATTTGACCGCAAAAACAATAACCAGACAGGTAGCGGAGGAAGCTTTCGGGAAAATGAGGTCTCAAGGCCTTAAGATTAAGACCATAACATTGACGGCCAAAGAAAAAATCTGTTTTATGGAAAAAACCATATGCAAGCCCAATTACTGCAAGTATGCCAAAGGACATTACGACAGGGTGGATGATTGCATGCTGGAAGCGTTAAGGGAGTGGGATGAATTCTCGAGAAATGTGGTTGAGAAATACGCTCAAAAGCACATGGTATGCCCCTTTGAATTGTCATTGGACCTTTCCTTGATGTCTGATTGCATTATATGTGACTATAATTACGTGTTCGATCCGAGAGCATACTTAAGAAGATATTTTTCAGGAGGAGAAAGTGATCATGTATTCCTAGTGGATGAAGCCCACAATCTGGTGGACCGCTCACGAGAGATGTTTTCCGCTTCAATATCAAAAACTGAACTATATGGGATAAAAAAAGAGTTCAAAGGTCAAAACAGTCTGTTGGATAAAATATTAAAGAATATAAATAAGTTTTTTTTGGATTTTGGCAAAAGGTGTGAGAGTGGAAATTTGATTCAGCGGGATAGGCCGGATGACTTCTTGAGCTTGATGGAGAATTATGCAGCGATTTGTGAACAAATGTTAAAAGAGAGAAAGGGCTTGTCTGAAGAGGGAGAATTTTTGAAAGTCTATTTTTCAGTTTTAGGATTTTTATCTGTCGGGGACTTATACGATGAAAGATACGTGACGTTCGTACAGACGGAAAGCAGAGATGTAGTCATAAAGCTGTTTTGCATCAACCCGACCCGACTTTTAGCAGAAGCTTTTGATAGAGGAAAGTCTTCGGTGCTGTTTTCTGCCACGTTTACACCTTTAGGATATTTTAAAGACCTATTGGGTGGAGGTGAAGAAGATAAGACGATGTCTTTGGGATCTCCTTTCGACGAGGACAACCTGTGTATTATAGCCGCGGATAAAGTATCAACAAAATATCACCAAAGGCAAGAGAGCATAGGAGATCTATGTGATATCATTGAGAAGGTCGTGTCTAAAAAGACAGGAAACTACATGGCCTACTTTCCCTCATACAAGTATATGGCAGATGTATACAAGGAATTTACAACAAGATATCCAGAATTAAAATCGCTATCACAAGAGTCGTCTATGTCCGAAGCTGAAAGAGAAATTTTCTTAGATTGTTTTAAAGATAATCCAAAAGAATCTCTTGTAGCCTTTTGTGTTCTCGGTGGAATATTTTCAGAGGGAATAGATTTGGTCGGCAGCAGACTTATCGGCGCGATAATAATCAGCGTGGGTTTGCCTCGGCTTAATGTACAACAAGACATAATAAAGGATCATTTTAATAAAAAAAACAATAAGGGATATGAGTATGCCTATATGTATCCCGGGATGAACAAGGTACTGCAAGCGGCAGGGAGGGTTATAAGGTGTGAAAAGGACAAAGGAGTCGTTGTGCTCGTAGACGAAAGGTATGGGCATAGAAACTACAAGGAGCTATTTCCCAGTCATTGGAGAATGATAAATTATGTTGGAAATTGTTCTGAGGTAGACCGAGTCTTGGATGAATTTTGGAATAAATAATAATTGCGCTAAAAGGGCAAGCTGAATATAATATTCTCATTGGGTTTTTTATGAGAGGATTAATTATGAGAGAAAAAGACTATAGTTTAGAAATTTTAAGGATCATGTCCATGTTCATGGTAATTGCCATTCATGTGGCCAATTATTATTGTAGAAACCTATCTACAACTGAGAGCTCATCGTATTTGGGAGCAACATTTTTCAATGCCCTTTCTAGAACTTCAGTGCCGATGTTTTTTATGATAAGCGGTGCTTTGATGGCAGGACGGAAATACGATCATGTCAAAAACATAAATAAAGTCATAAACTTTATAGGGATACTTGTCACTTGGTCGATAGTGTATTTTTATTGGAACACAACGTATATGGGAAAAGATATGGACTTAATCCACACCGGGATACAAAGCCTGTTCAAGCCTATAGCCCCTCACCTGTGGTACATGTATCCATTTATAGGCTTGTTGATTGCTTTGCCTTTTACATCTGCCATGATAAAGAGCATGGATCCTGCTCTTGAGGTATATTTTATTAAATTATGGATGTTTTTTTCAGGCATAGTATTAATCTTGAGGATGATATTTGATCTTGTTGGAGTAGCTACTGCTATCAACTACAATGTTCCAATAGTTCAAGGGACTTATTATCTCGGATATTTCATAGCAGGCCATATTTTAATGAAGAGAATAAAAAACAGCGTAGACGCCAAGAGAGGATTTATGGTATGGGGACTGGCATATGCGGGATCTATTGGAGCGATGTGGCTTGGCACCTTTTACCTGTCGGTTAAAAAAGGAAGCTATTATGACTGGATATATACGTACAGAAGTATCTTTACGATAATTGCGACTTTGTCTCTATTTGCCTGTATCGGAGCGCTGTGCGACCCCATGAAAATTAAAGCAAAGAAGGTTTTAGACAATTTGTCGAGAGCTTCATTTGGAGTATATTTGATACATATGATTCCATGGGAATTTATTAGGACGAATATTGATGTCCTAGAGATTAATGGATTCATAGGGGTTCCGCTATTTACAGGTATCGTTTTTATAATTTCATATTTAATTGTATCGGTGATCCAGCTTGTGCCGGTATTAAATAAAATAGTATGAGGAAATTTCATTGCGCTATTGTCGATTCTATACGATTGTCAACAGCGTATTTTTTTATTATATTGAATGAAAGATCTGATGACATTGTCAAGATTCGAACAAAATTAAAAGCTTGTTAAGGATGACAATAGGTGGGATAATCAATATATGGGATAGAAAATTTTGCTGTCTTAAGGAGGAGTCTATTATGATAATAGGTGTGCCTAGAGAGATAAAATCAAATGAAAACAGGGTGGGCCTGACTCCAAATGGCGCCAAGGTACTTATTGAAAGAGGGCACAAGGTAATAGTTGAGGAAGATGCAGGGGAAGGAAGCGGTTTTTCAGATGAAGAATATCTAATAGCTGGAGCCCTTGCTTCAAGGAAGGCTTCTGAAGTTTACGCTTCCGCGGAGATTATAGTAAAAGTTAAAGAGCCTTTGCTATCAGAATACAAGTATTTAAGGCAGGAGCAAGTAATATTTACTTACCTGCATTTGGCAGCAGATAGAAAGTTGGTCGAAGCGCTTTTGCTGAAGAAAGTAACTGCAATAGCATATGAAACAGTACAGCTTGAAAACGGTTACTTACCTTTGCTGGCACCAATGAGTGAAATTGCCGGAAGGATGGCAGTGCAAACGGGAGCGATGCTGCTTCAAAAGAACTATGGAGGAGAGGGGATACTCTTAAGCGGGGTGCCGGGAGTGGTAGCCGGTGAAGTACTTATACTTGGAGGAGGAACAGTGGGTAAAAATGCTGCAAAAATTGCCATAGGCTTAGGTGCCAGAGTTACTGTCGTGGATATCGATGCATTAAAGCTTAGAGAACTGGAGGATGTTTTCGCAAGCAGCATAGATACGATAATATACAATACACAAAGTGTTTTTGAATGCATAAAAAGAGCAGACCTTATGATAGGTGCAGTTCTGGTTCCCGGTGGAGCAGCTCCAAAGGTAGTAACAGAGGAGATGGTAAAGACCATGAAAAAAGGTTCAGTCATAGTAGATGTGGCTATCGACCAGGGAGGCTGCATAGAAACAATCGACAGGTTTACGGCTATTGATGCGCCTTCATATGAAAAACATGGGGTTTTACATTGCGCAATTTCCAATATTCCGGGAGCTGTTCCCAAAACTTCAACCTTGGCATTGGAGTCGGCTACTCTGCCGTATATCATAACAATAGGGGACAAGGGGGTAAAAGGGGCGCTTGAAGGTGACAAGTCATTGCTTAGGGGACTGAATACTTGCGGAGGGAGACTTACCTGCAAGGCAGTTGCCAAGGCCTTTGACCTTGACTACACAGAAGCTGATGCAGCTATTGAAAGCTTTTAAAGCGGCATAAGTGACTGGTGTTTTTTTGGGTATAATCGCAATAAGAAAGTTAAATATAAATAATTATGCTCTATTTAAAGGGGGCCTGATCATGATCACAGAAAACATATTGGATATCATCGGCAATACTCCGATGATAAGCTTAAAAAAGATGACTGGTTTCAACATATTTGCAAAAGGGGAATACTTAAATCCAGGAGGGAGCATCAAGGATCGAGTGGCTAAATTCATGATAGAAGAGGCTGAGATTAGAGGAGACCTCAAGCCGGGAATGACGATTATGGAATGCACTTCCGGTAATACAGGCATAGGGATCGCCCTCGTAGGGGTTCGAAAAGGCTACAGGGTCGTGATAGTTATGCCTGAAAACATGAGCGATGAAAGAAAGAAAATAATCAGAGCACTCGGTGCCGAGCTGATTTTGACCAAATCCAGCGACTACATAAACGGTGCAGTATGCGAGACGGCAAGGCAAAAAGCTATGGACCCGAATATCTTTGTCGTGCAACAATTTGAAAATCCGGACAATCCTTTAGCCCACTACAGAACAACTGCAGTTGAATTGTGGCGACAGATGGACAAAAAGGTGGATGTCTTTGTCTCAGGATTGGGAAGCGGAGGCACATTGGAAGGGATAGGTCGCTATCTTAAGGAAAGAAATCCACAAGTAAAGATCGTGGCGGTAGAACCTAAAAATGTTTCGGCTCTCCTCGGTCATGAACCTGGTCTTCACAATATTCAGGGCATCGGAGATGGGTTTGTTCCTAAAATATTGGATGTAAGTCTCATAGACGACGTCATTGAGGTGTCTGACGAGGATGCCGTGGCAATGACAAGAGAGCTTGCGAAGGTGCAGGGAATTTTGGCTGGCACGTCTTCGGGAGCAAATGTATGGGCAGCGGTGCAGATAGCTAAAAAATACGGTGAAGATAAGCAAATAGCAACTGTAATTCCCGACAGGATAGAAAGGTATTTCAGCACATCTTTGATTTGATGCCTGAAAAGAGCAGGAGGCGGTAAAATGATAAAAGTAGAGGACTTGACCCTTACTTATCCAAGCGGCAAAGGGATTTTCAATGTAGATTTTACAGTAAATAAAGGAGGAATAACGGGATATTTAGGACCTAACGGGTCCGGGAAGACTACGACTATAAGGGCTCTAATGGGATTTATGAGGCCTGATTCAGGCAGCTGCAGCATAAACGGCATGGATTGCAGGAACAAAGCCACCCAGATTCAAAATATACTTGGGTACATACCGGGAGAGATATCTTTCTTTGATCAAATGGGAGGAGACGAATTCCTAAGTTTTATGTCAGATATGAGAAGGACAAAAAATGAAAAAAGAAAAAATTATCTCATAGAACTTCTTGACCTGAACCCAAAGGGAAAGATCAAAAAATTTTCAAAGGGAATGAAACAGAAACTAGGTATCGTGGCAGCCTTCATGCATGACCCTGAGATACTGGTTCTCGATGAGCCTACCAGCGGGCTAGATCCTCTGATGCAAAATGTATTCATAGACCTCCTAATGGAAGAGAAAAAAAGGGGCAAAACGATTTTATTGTCGAGCCACATGTTCGAAGAAGTCGAAAGAACGTGCGACAATATAATCATTATTAAAGAAGGGCAAATCGTCACTGAATCGGATGTTGGGGCTTTGAAAAAAGCACAAAGGAAAAGCTATCTTATTAGACCCAAAAACATGGACTTGAGCTGGAACATCATGCAAAATGAGGGGTTTGAAGCGACAAAGATTGCTCCGGACATAATTGAAGCTTATATCGGCGGTGACGATGTAGACAGGTTTATTAAAGCTGTCGCAGGATTTGAAGTTGAAAGCCTTGATGTAAGGCATCAGACCCTGGAGGATCTGTTCCTTGAATTCTACAGCAAAGGAGAAAATTAGTCATGAGCATAGTTCTTCTAAAAAAAACATTAAAGAGAAACTGGGTGCTTTTGGCAATATTTTTTGCTGTTCTTACGATGTATCTCACTATAATGATCTACATGTTTGATCCTGATGATATACAGGCAATCATATCAATGGTTGAGCTGTTCCCCGAAGATTTGATGAAAGCCATGGGATTTGCAGGGTTTAGCGATATCACAGGTTACCTGGCGAGCTGGATGTATGGCATGCTCATGCTGGCTTTTCCAATGGTATACTGCATAATACTTGGCAACAGGCTTGTAGCCAAGATGGTGGATAACGGGTCTATGGCCTATCTCTTATCTACTCCCAATTCTCGAAACAAGATTGTAATAACGCAGGGCTTCTACGCTCTGGCGTCAGTAGCTGTTTTATTTGCGGCGCTTTTTGGAGTAGGTGTTTCAATTTCAGAAATGGCTCATCCCGGTCTTTTAGACATAGGAGGATTTTTAAGGCTTAATATCACGACGATGTTTGTAAATATGTTTGTGATCATGCTGGTGTTTTTCTTTTCGTGCCTTTTTAACGACATTAAATACTCGACGGGTTTTGGGGCGGGAATGCCCATACTTTTTTTTCTAATGAATCTTATTGGAGGAGTATCTGAAGATGCAGAGACAATAAGGAATCTTTCAATATATGGACTATACGATCCTTTGGTGGTGGCCACTGAAAGCACTTTTGTATGGGCAAATCTCTTCTATGTATCGGGGATCATAGTTTTTTTTGCTGCAGGGGTAGCAGTCTTTAACAGAAAAAGACTGCCTATATGACTATCTAGAAAAAAATCTGCAAGATGAGGATAAATGCCGCTGAAATTTGATATAATATCATTGAAAATATTGCAAAATGAAACGGAGGACAAAATATGAAAACCAAGCAAATTGCAGATGGAATCTACATGCTTTCAATGAATGTTGAAGATATACTCTTTGAGGGGATATGGAGCATCGCCGACGGAGTTACCCTTAATTCCTACATAGTTAAAGGTGAAAAGACTGCCTTAGTAGATGGTGTGATAGGGTGGGACGGCGCTGTGGATACTTTGTACGCTTCATTAAAGGAAATCGACGTTGATCCATCAAAAATAGATTATGTAATAGTCAATCATATGGAGCCTGATCATTCCGGGTGGATAGACAATTTTAAAAAAATCAACAAAGATTTCAAGATAATCTGCTCACCTAAAGCGGCGGATTTATTGGATTCTTTCTTCGGAATAAAGGATAACGTCACTGCTGTTAAAGATGGTGCTACATTAGATCTAGGCAATGGCAAGATACTAAGCTTTCACTTGGTGCCAAATGTGCACTGGCCGGATACCATGATGACTCTTGATGAAGAGACAAAGACTCTACTAAGCTGTGATATGTACGGAGCATTTGGAAAAATTGAAGAACATTTTTTCGACGACGAGATGACCGATGAAGAAAAAGAGAACTTCGAGGAAGAAGGAATAAGGTATTTTTCAAATGTCATGGGAACCTTCGCGCCTCAGGTAGGAAAGGCAATAGATAAGACTGAGACATTAGATGTTAAAATGATAGCTCCTGGACATGGTCCTATTTATAGGAAGAATCCTCAAAGCATAATTAATGATTACAAGAGATATTGCTCTTATCGCATGGGCAAGGGAAAAAATGAGATAAGCATTTTGTGGGGATCCATGTACGGCATGACAGAAAGAGTTGTAAACAAAATAAGAGAGCTGCTCGAAAAAGATGGAATAAAGGTAAATAGCCTTCAGATGCCATATGTGGATACAAGCGACATGGTATCTGCCATATTTAGATCTGCTGGGGTGATAATCGCAGCGCCAACCTACGAATATAAGCTATTTCCCCCTGTAGCGGTGGCTCTTGACGAAATAGGGAGAAAGAAAATCTCCAAGAAAGCGGCCTTTTGCTTTGGCTCCTACGGATGGTCAGGAGGAGCTCAAAAGGAAATAATGGAGCTGATAGAGAAGTACAAGCTAGGTTGGGATTTTGTGGAGCCGGTAGAATTCAACGGAAGAGCAAGCGATGAAGAATTGCAAATCATCAAAGATGGCGTTGAAAAGCTGGTAGAGAAAGTTAAGAAAATAGCTGAATAAGTTCGACCGGGGGGTTTCTCCCGGTTTTTTTAGGCTTGAGAAAAATTTGTAAACAAAATACAACAAATGGAGCAAAAACATTGTAATAATATGAATTATAAAAGATAATAATATTGTTGAGTAAATTCGATATAATCAATATACAGTTTACTTGTTGGGGGAGAGTCGGTTGAAGAGGAAGCAGTTAAAATACATACTCAGAAACACTGTTTTTTTTATACTCTTGGTTGTTACAGTGCTCTTCATTGCAGGCAAGTACACTCAGTCTACTATTGCAGATGAGGTGTACCTGGAAGTAGGCAGTGATGAAATTCAGCTTGTCAAGTTTGACAAAAGCCAAAGAGCAGAGTTTGTCACAGACTTGTCGAAGATATCATTGAAAGAGCTGGGAAGCCACCAAATTTCATTGAAAAAATATATATTCAACGTAACTTCGACGCTGATCATTCAGGACACGATTCCTCCTGAAGGCGAGGCGAAGGATTTGACTATTTGGCTTGGAGAAGAGCTTGAAGCAAGTGACTTTGTCCATAATATAATCGACGAGACAGAGGTTTCGGCAGGCTTTTCTTCAGATCCCGATTTCGATCTCGAAGGAGACCAAAATGTCGAAATTTATCTTGAAGACCAAGGTGGCAACAGAACTAACCTAAGGGCAGCGCTAACTATTGTAGCAGATGTTGAGCCACCGGTGATAACAGGGGTACAACGAACGATAAACCTATATGCAGGAGACACTGTTGCCTACAGAACCGGGGTGGAGGTAACGGACAACAGGGATGAAGATATCGAGCTTAAGATAGACAGCTCCCAGGTAGATACTCAAAAGCCGGGAAGATACAAGTTGGTATATTCAGCAAAAGATCGAGCGGGGAATGAGACGGTTATAGAGTCAGAGGTAATTGTAATCGAGAAAAAAATTACAGAAGAGCAGGTCTCTGCCCTAACAGGTAAAATTCTAGATAGAATACTCACAGATGGAATGAACAAGGAACAGCAGGCACGAGCTATTTACAGGTGGATCAGAGGAAATATAAGATACCAGGCTAAACCTGCATCAGGGGACTGGCTTGGAGCTGCATATGAAGGACTTACAAGGAGAAGCGGGGACTGTTATATTTATTATGCTGTCGCTAGAGCATTTTTAACTCAAGTGGATATCGACAATATTGAGATTGTGAGAAAAGACGGAGGCCACTACTGGAACATGGTAAACTATGGTTCAGGATGGTATCATTACGATACATCTCCACGAACTACCGGAGCGGTATTCTGCCTTGTTACTGACGATGAGCTTCTTGCTTATTCTAGAGCCCATGACGATGCCTTTTTGTTCGACACCAGTTTATATCCTGCCACACCTGATGAATAAAGACTCAAAGAAAGAGGGGAATACATATGAAGACACTGGGAGTTATAGGCGGAACGGGACCTTTGGCGACTTCGTATTTTTTTGAGCGGATAGTTTTGGTAACGGATGCGAAGGCAGACCAGGATCATATCGATGTCATCTTGTACAATCGACCGTCAATGCCTGACAGAACCGGATATATTACAGGCAAAAGCAAAGTCAGTCCTGTAGTGCCCATGATCGAGATAGGAAGCAGATTGGCAGATCAAGGGGCGGAGTATATAGCTATACCTTGTATTACAGCACACAGCTTTTTCGACGAGCTCTCTGAAGGAATAGAGGTTCCGATAATTAATTTCCTTGAAGAGACAGGAAATCATCTAGACGAAGAGGGGATCAGAAACGTGGGGCTAATGGCTACCGACGGCACCGTAGTATCAGGGATATTTCAAAACACCTTGATGAACAAAGGCATAGAGACTATACTTCCTTCAAAAAAAGCCCAAAGCTATGTCATGGATATAATATACCGGGATATCAAGTCCGGCAGATCAGTGGATACGGATAAGCTTGAATATGTGGTTGATGAGCTTAAGGATAAACATGTAGATGGAATAATACTAGGCTGTACAGAGCTATCCCTGTTGAAAAAAAGTTGTGCTTCAGGGCAGGAGTTCATAGATCCCCTTGAAATCGCAGCTGAAAAAGCTGTTGTTCTCTGTGGAGGAAAAGTAAAAAAACTTTGAGACATCAAGGAGGTGACATGGTTTGCAGATAAACATACTTGAATACCTGGAACAGACAGTAAAGAGGCTGCCGGATAAAACGGCTTATGCCGACGAACAGGAAAAGTTGTCCTTTTTAGAAGTATACGATAGAGCAAGAGCTATCGGCAGTTATTTATCGGGAAAGGGAGTATATAAAGAGCCCGTGGCGGTCTTCATGAAAAAACAGCCGGCAACAGCAGTCGCTTATTTTGGTGCTATATACGCAGGGTGCTTCTACGTGCCGTTAGATCAAGAAATGGGACTTAACAGGATTGAGATGATTCTGGAAAAGATGAAACCCAAAGCTGCAATATGTGACGAGTCGACAGCAGACCTTATGAAATCGTTGAACTATAAAGGAACGATATTGTCTTATGAAGATATATCGGTTGGGAAAATAGACGAATTGGCATTGTCGTCAATCAGGGACAACGCAATCGACGCTGACCCCATATATACGGTTTTCACCTCTGGATCTACCGGAACACCTAAGGGCGTGATTGCCAATCACCGATCGGTAATAGACTATATTGATAATTTGATGGAAGTACTTAAAGCTGACGAGGATACGGTGTTTGGGAATCAGACGCCATTTTATCTGGATGCTTCGTTAAAAGAGGTGCTTGGAACCATAAAATGCGGAGCAACAACTTATATAATACCGAAGTCTTATTTCATGTTTCCTGTAAAGCTGGTTGAGTTCTTAAATGAGTATAAGATAAATACGGTCTGCTGGGTGGTTACCGCACTGGTTATAATATCCTCATTTAAGGTGCTTGAAAAGACCGTGCCCGAATATCTCCATACCATAGCCTTCGGAAGCGAGGTTTTTCCCATCAAGCAGTTTAATCTTTGGAGAAAGCATTTGCCTGATGCCAGGTTCATTAATCTGTACGGACCGACTGAAGCCACAGGAATGAGCTGCTACTATGAAGCAAACAGAGCTTTTGAGTTGGACGAGCCTATACCTATAGGAAAGCCCTTTAAAAATACCCAGGTGCTTCTGCTAAATGATAAGGATGAAGAGGCTGCTGGCGGAGAGCTCGGCGAGATATGCATAAGAGGAGTGGGAGTAACGCTGGGATACTACGACGACCTCGAACGAACAAGAGAAGCATACGTTCAAAACCCTACATGCAAGGCATATCCTGAGATAATATACAGAACTGGAGATCTGGGGAGATACAATGAAAGAGGAGAGCTGATTTTTGTATCTAGAAGAGACTACCAGATAAAGCATATGGGACACCGGATTGAACTAGGAGAAATAGAGGTGTGTGCAAACACGGTAGATGATGTTGAAAGCGCATGCTGCATTTACGATAGCCATAAAAGCAGGATTGTGCTGTTTTATACCGGCACGGCGATTGGTAAAGATATAATTGTGTACCTAAAGGAAAAGCTTCCAAGGTACATGGTGCCAAACCATATAGTAAACCTTGAAGCTCTGCCGCTGACGTCAAACGGCAAGATTGACAGGATAAAATTGGCTGATAAAATTTAAAAAAAGGGGTTATAAAATGGAAACTTTATTGGAAATGCTAAAAGACATGCACCCGGAAGTGGATTTTGAAAATAACGACAAACTGATAGACCAAGGCATATTAGATTCTTTTGACATAGTGTCGCTTATTGCGGAAATAGACAACGAATACGGTGTAACCATACCACCGGAGTCAATAATACCCGAAAATTTCAATTCGGCAAAGGCATTATACGCATTAATAGAAAAACTGGAAGACTAAATAAAGATACAGGGGAAAAAACATGCTTTTTACATCTCATACCTTTGTAATATTCATATCGTTGCTTTTTTTGCTTTACTATACGATACCCAAAAAGTATCAGTGGAAGCTGCTGCTTGCCTTTAGCTATGTATTTTATTTTATTGCAGGACCGAAATTCTTGATATATATAATAATAACTACCGTCACTACCTACTTGGCGGCAGTGAGAATTGGAAAGCACTACAGGCATTTAGATGCATACTTGAAAGAAAATAAACAGACGCTGACCAGGGAAGACAAAAAAGCTTACAAATCTGGAGTCAAAAAGATTCAGTGGAAGTGGCTCTTAAGCGCGCTTTTAGTTAATTTTGGGATGCTCTTTGTAATCAAGTATATTAATTTTACGATAGCAAATATAAACTGGACCCTAGAGGTTTTTGGGTCAGGTCAGGGACTTTCATTTGTATCTATAGCTCTGCCTTTGGGCATATCATTTTACACTTTTCAATCCATGGGCTACATGATCGATGTTTATAGAGGCAAATATCCTCCTGAAAGGAATTTAGGTAAGCTTGCCCTTTTCGTATCATTTTTCCCGCAGCTTATACAGGGACCTATAAGCCGGTTTGACGACTTGGCAAAGACGCTTTTTAAGGAGCATCAAATCGATGCCAAGAACATGTCGTTTGGCCTGCAAAGGATTTTATGGGGATATTTTAAAAAGCTGGTGATTGCGGACAGGATTTTGGTCGCGGTCAATACGCTTATTGGAGATACTGCAGCCTTTGATGGATCTTATGTATTTGTTTTGATGGTGTTTTATACCATACAGCTTTATGCGGATTTTACCGGAGGAATAGATATAACTATCGGCATAGCGCAGGTTTTGGGCATAAAAGTGCAGGAGAATTTCTTAAGACCGGCATTTGCAAAGAACACCGCCGAATTTTGGAGGAGATGGCACATCTCCCTTGGGACATGGTTTAAGGAATACCTTTTTTATCCTATTTCTACCTGGCAGCCAATGCTAAAGTTCACCAGATATTCTAGACAGAAGTTTGGAGATAGGATTGGAAAGAGGCTCCCCGTTTATATAGCTGCTTTTGCCGTTTGGTTCACTACAGGGGCCTGGCATGGTTCAAGCTGGAATTTTATTGTTTGGGGTCTTTTGAACTTTGCAGTGTTGATGATATCGGATGAGCTAAAGCCCCTTTACGCAATGTTTCATGGAAGGTTCAATGTTGAGGGAACATTTCATCACAAGGTTTTCCAGATACTCCGAACCAATTTTTTAATGAGCGCGATAAGGCTTCTGGACTGCTATAGGGACGTGCCAACGACATTCAGGATGTTCGGGAGCATGTTTGCGAGAGCAGATTTGAGTATTTTTACCAATGGAGGGCTTTTAGATATCGGCCTTAATGTGGAGGATTACTGGGTGCTTGCGATTGCCCTGATGGTGGTGTTTGCAGTCGCCATTGCGCAACGAAGGGGAAGCGTCAGAGAGCAGCTTTACAGCAAGCCTGCTATAGTAGGAAGAGCTGTGTTCTATCTGCTGTTTGTTGCGATAATAGTGTTCGGTGCATACGGAATTGGGTATGAATCATCCCAATTCATATATAATCAGTTTTAGGAGAAGCTCTTATGAAAAAATTCTTTAGCATTACGTTAACCTTTGTCATAGCCTTTGGAGGACTCGGTTTGGGGCAAAGAATTCTGATGCCCAAATATACAACAGGAATCGTTGAAGGAGCACTTATAGAGGAATACTATCACGAGAAGGCTCCCCATGACGTCATAATCATTGGCGATTGTGAGGTTTACGAAAACATCTCTCCCATAACTCTATGGGAAGAATACGGAATAACCAGCTTTATCAGAGGAAGCGCTCAGCAGCTCATATGGCAGAGCTATTACCTCCTAGAAGAGACCTTGAAATACGAAAAGCCGGAGGTTGTCATATTCAGCGTATTGGCTATGAAATACGATCAGCCACAAAATGAGGCATATAACAGGATGACTCTTGACGGCATGAGACCATCTGTTCAGAAATTTAAATCCATCAGAGCATCGATGCTGCCGGAAGAGGATATGATAAGCTATGTTTTCCCTATTTTAAGATATCATTCCAGGTGGAGCGAGCTTAACAGTGAAGATTTCGCAGAAGCATTTAAAAGACAGCGAAGATTCCACAATGGCTACTATATGAGAGCGGATATCAAGCCGGTAGAGACCATACCGGAGGGAAGGGTACTGGCGAATTATGATTTCGGAGAAAATGCATATAAGTATCTGGATATGATGGTTGAGCTTTGCAAGGAAAACGACATAGAGCTTCTATTAATCAAAGCTCCGAGCCTGTACCCATTTTGGTATGATCAGTGGGAGGATCAGATGGTGGAGTATGCTAAGAAACATGACATTGAATATATAAATTTTTTAGAACTGATTGAAGAGACGGGCATAGATTTCTCAGTTGACACCTACGATGCAGGATTGCACCTAAATGTCACAGGAGCTGAAAAGCTGTCGATGTATCTAGGCAGCTTCATTAAAGATAATTATAGATTAAAAGATTGGCGTAGCGACGGCGATCTTGCTGAGATTTGGCAAGAAAAATGCGAATTTTACCATGGGATGAAAGCCCTCCAATATGAAGAACTTGAAAAATACGGATACCTAAAAAGCATTAAAGGAGAATAAAATTAAAACGGAGGAGATAACGATGAAAAAGATATTATTGTGCTTCATGCTGATTGGGATTATGGTGTTTTCCTTTGCGGCATGTTCGGATGAAGCGGTGGATGGGAATCAAAATGAGAACGGACAAAATGGTGGCCAGCAGGACGAGGTGGAAGAAGAAACGAATTATGAGTTTGAGCACAATGGAGCGCTGATAGCAGTCAACATGGAAGCTTCTGAGGTTTTACCAAAATTAGGTGAAGAAAGAAGCTATTTTGAGGCTCCTAGCTGTGCCTTTGACGGAATCGATAAAATCTACTCTTACGGCAGTTTCGAAGTGCACACATATCCATCAGGAGACACCGATTACGTATCTGCAATAATATTAAAGGATGACAGCGTTGTTACCTCGGAAGGTGTTTATATTGGCGACACCAAGGATAAGGTGTTGGGTACATACGGAGAAGACTACCAGAACATGGATGGTGCTTTTGTTTATGAGCAAGGGGAAGGAAAGCTTCAATTCATTTTTGTGGACGACATAGTTGCAGCTATTGAATACATTGCAACTGAAAGCAAATAAGCCAGCGCTTAATATATCTCAATTATAGAATTTAAGAAACCGGCATATAAATTTTGCCGGTTTCTTACGTCAGATTATTGATCCATTTACCTGATTTCAGCCTGATAAGGCTGATTATGCATTTGAATATCTCTTCAAAAATTGCCAGAGCATAAACTAAATGGACTGGGAGCTTCCATATAAAAGCGCCTGCCAGGATAAGGGGAACGCCTACAAACCACATGGTAAAGCCTTCTATTATCAGAGCTCTCTTTGCATCTCCACCACCGCGCAAAATTCCGACTATCAGCATTATTCCCAGAACTCTAATGAAAAACACTACGGAAATCATATACAGTATGATCTGTGCGCTTGATCTTACCTGGCTTGATATATTGAAAAAATTAAGTATATAGGGAGAGGAAACGGCAAGTATCAATCCTAAAATAATGCTTGCCAGGATTGATGTCGCGACCAGGTTTTTAGCATATGATTTAGTCTTTTCCATATCATCCTCTCCGATGCTGTTGCCTATCATTACCGCAGCCGCATTTGAAAGGCCGAAGGCGACCACCATGAACAGATTGTTGACCGTGTTGCATATCTGAATGCTTGCTACTGCCTGAGTGCCCATTCTTCCATAAACCGCTATATAGACGAGGCTTGCCAATCCCCAGCAAAGATCGTTGAGCACTACAGGGAGTATGGTCCTGTAGGTGTTCTTGAAATAGCTGGTGCTTATGTCTGTGAGCTCTCGGATTTTTCCAGCTAGGGGACTTTTAAATACATATATGGAAATCAAAAGTATCGTCATCTCGATAATTCTGGCAACCAAAGTAGCTGTAGCCGCCCCTGCGACGCCGAGAGCCGGGGCTCCCAACTTGCCGAATATCAATACGTAGTTGAGGATTATGTTGATAACAAGCGCTATTAGGTTTATTACAAGCGGTTGAGTTGCTTTGCCGATAGAGCGCAGGGAGAAGCTGTAGAGAAAAGTCATGCCTGTAAACCCATAGCTGAACACTGCAACTCTTAAATATCTTGAACCGGATTTTATGACTACTGAGTCATTGCTGAAAATGGATATTATATTTTCAGCATAGAAGAAACCGATGACAGCAAATACAAAAGCAGAAGCTGCGATTGACAGGATGCCTATGCCGAGAATCCTCTTTATGTTGGTTAAGTCTTTTTTGCCCCAATATTGGGCGATAAACACGCTGCAACCTCCGCATATGCCTATGAGAAGCATGTTGAAAAAGAAGAAATACTGGTTTGCTATGCCTACGGCAGCAATCTCTATTTCGCCAAGTTTTCCTACCATGACAGTATCTATTAAATTTAGAAGGGAAGTAGTGAAGCTTTGGAGCATAACCGGCAATGCTATCATAAGCATGGTTTTTATAAATATTTTGTCATTGAGTCCCGAAAATAGTTTCAAATTAGTCATTTTATCCTCCGTTGGGCTTGAATCGCCTCTTGTGGCAAGTATCATGATATTATATAAGTAGGTCTTTGTAAACAGAAATGTAAACTATGGAAAAGGGTGAAAAAATGCATAAAGAAATTTCAATAAAAACTCAAAAAAGGTCTCAGATGATAGATATCACGCAAGCAATTGAAAATGCAGTCTCAGAAGAAGGGATAATGGATGGTATCGTAGTTGTATACTCTCCCCATACAACAGCTGGTATTACTATAAATGAAGGGGCAGACCCAGACGTTGTTCATGACATCTTGATGCAGCTTGATGAAGCGCATCCATGGAACCATCGAAAGTACCTCCATGGGGAAGGAAATACAGCGGCTCATATAAAAACAAGCTTGGTGGGGGTATCACAAAGCATTCCGGTTATCGGAGGCAAAATGCTTTTGGGAAGGTGGCAAAGCATATATTTTTGTGAATTTGACGGGCCGAGAAGCAGAACATGTCATGTAAAAATGATAGGTGGGCGATAAAAAAGCTGAAAGCTCATTTAAGCTTCAGCTTAATCCTTTTCTATTCCTTGACTGTAAAGAAGGTCATCACAAAATAGATAAATATCAATGTAAGCGATAATGTGATTCCTGCGGAGTTACCGTCTACAGGGCACATGCCTGCAGGAAGGCTTCTTCTAGCTAGGTATAGCTGCAGCAAATTGTAGATTGACACTGTAATTGCTATATAGAAAACGCTATTTGTAATTTTGGGGTTTATTATTCGCATGTCGCTTCTCCTTTTGATCTTTTATTAAGTATATACTTAAATCCAAATAAAAACAATTTCGTTCTGCTGATGGCATATGGTATTATAAGGGAATAGGTATCATACTTACTTTATTGGGGGAGATGCAATGGAGAATAACAAGGAAGCTCCAGGCATATATGTTATGAAGCAATTGTTTGGTGACGACATAGAGGCGAGAAGCAAAAAAAGAGGAGGCTGTGGTTGCTTGATCACAGTTCTTTTGGCTGTAATTATTCTTTTAATGCTGTGAAATTTAATGATAGCAGAACAGGCCGCTTCGGGAGTATTTATTGGTTCAAGGAGGACAACGAGAAAAAACAAATTCGACATTTGTAGGAATTGTGGCATTAATGTTTATGTCTTTAAGCATTTATATGTATCAGTTGGCTAGATTTGCATCTCCGAGAGATACAGTGTTTTATTTTCTTCAGGATATGGCATTTCTGCCTTTGCAGGCAGCAATTGTTACCATAGTGCTTGGAAAAGTACTATCGGCAAGAGAAAAGAGAGAGCGACTTAAAAAGACGAACATGGCCGTGGGAGCCTTTTTTAGCGAGACAGGCACGGAACTAATTAAACACCTCGTGAGCTTTGAAACCCAGAGGTCAAAGTTTAAAAACCTCGTCGATGTTTCTGAAAAATGGAATCAAAAAGATTTTTCTCGAGCCATAAAAGCAGTGGCAATAGAAAGGTTCAACATAACCTGCAAAGATTCTGAGCTTTTTAATCTAAAGGAATACCTTAGGAAACATAGGATGTTCGTATTAAGGTTATTGGAAAACCCAAATCTTTTAGAACATGAGACTTTCACGGACATGCTTTGGGCTGTTTTTCACATGTCTGATGAAATAATGGCAAGAAAGGATATAACGAAGCTGCCAGATACAGACAAGGATCACTTGGCTATAGATATTGAAAGGGCCCTAAGAGCAGTTTTGGTACAGTGGATCAGCCACATGGAGCATTTGAAATCTGACTATCCATACCTATTTTCACTGGCTGTTAGGAAAAATCCCTTCAATTCTAAAGCAATTATAAACGTCAAATAGAGAAATATAGCGGAAAAGCCATTTTTAAGCATGTCGCATAAGGATGGCTTTTTTATTTTGAGAAATTATATCAGTGGATTATATTATTGATTTTTACCGCATCTTCATCTTCAGTTGTCTTAGTTCATCCATATAAAATATAGACATCTATCATGAAAATATCAGAAATATATATTTTTGAAGGATAATACGCTTTTAATGGATGTGAATCATGACAAAAGCGTGTCAGCAATTGTCATTGACAAATTGCCGTCGGTTAAAAAAAATAATTTAAAAAAAATATAATATAGATTGAGTGAAATGTACAAAGAAAGGAGTTTTGTTGCTGAGAGTAATTTTTTAGATTCAAGTATTAATATTTTTAGAGGGGGATGTAAATGAGAAGTAGTAACAAACAACTATTCAGTGTAGTGATGTTGATTTTTTCAATTATATTGATAACAGGATGTACTTTTTTTAGTAACTCTGAGGTATCTGATGAATCTACGCTGATAATAAACGAATCAGGAAGCTACATATTGTCAGACAACTATAAAGTTGTAGAAATCGAAGTTGGAGATGTAGTTATTGAAGATGGGAATGCTGAAAAGGTAGTAATAGAACAAACTGTAGGCGATGGAGAAGTAACACTAAATAACATCAATGCTCAAAAGCTATACGTATTTGGTGGAGGAGTTAACAGTGTTTTGTTGCAAGAAAAGACACGCATCAATGAGATACAGGTAAAAAGAGAAGATGGAGCCGTGCGGATAGCTATAGATGATGAGTCTATTGCAAGTAATGTAACTGTTGCACAAGGAAGCCAGAATGTAATTATCCAAGGAAATATCGATATGCTAAAAGTAGAGGCTAGTGATATAGAAGTCACTGCGGATAAAGGACACATAAGAAAAGCGATAATCAAAAATTCAAATTCGAGCATTATAGTAGGAGAAGATTCAAAGCTTGATGAAGGAAACATTTTTGAAGGGACATTAGGAAGCAAATTCGTTATTTTAGGATTCGGAGAGTTGCTTGAAGTCAGTGGTAAGGAAAATAAAGTTGAAGTCGAAGGATTTTTAAAAAAATTAATAGTCTCACAAAAGACTGATATAGTAGTAAATTCTAATATAGATGAAGTTATATTTAAAGACGATGCTGAAGAATCTATTCTGACCATAAATGCTGAAGGTGTCGTTAAGCTTATTCGTTCTAATACAAAAATCAATATAAATGGAAAAGGTTATGTTGAAAAAGTGGTAGCTATTGCCACTAAACAAGTAGCAGGAAATTCAGTGATAAAAGCAATTAAGTTACAGGATGATCCATTTATTGATACGAATGATCTGAAAGAAGAAAATCGTAAAACAATAACAAACAATGTGCCTAAATTAGATGATAATAGACAAGCGGTTCAAAATAAAGAATTATATAAAATAAAGTTTATTGATTTCGATGGTACTTTGTTAAAGGCAATTGAGGTAGAAAAAAACGGTAGTGCTATTCCACCCAAGAATCCGTCAAGGATAGGATATAGCTTTAAAGTATGGGACAAGGCATTTGACAACGTTACTGAAGATATGAATGTATTTGCGTATTATGAGGCAAAAGAGTATATAATTGCTTTCGATGAAAATGGCGGAAGCGAAATTGAAGATATTAAAGGCGAATTTGAGAAAACTATTTCCATGCCCGAAGACCCAAATAAAGAAGGCTACGTAGTCGAAGGATGGTACAAAAATGCTGCTTTAACTGATAAGTGGAATTTCAGCAAAGATACCGTACCATTAAATGGTTTAACTTTATATGTAAAATGGATTGTTGAAGATTATAGCATAAATTATGAGTTGAACGGAGGCAAAAACCATTTTGATGCACCAACATCTTATAATATAGAGTCTGAAGCTATTTCTTTAAAAGCACCTGAAAAAGAAGGGTATATGTTTATAGGGTGGTTTGATAAAAATGAAGGAGGCAATTTATTTAACGAAATTGTTAAAGGAAGCCTAGGAGATAAGGTTGCTTACGCTAGATGGCAAGCAAAATCTGATACTGGCTATAAAATTCAGCACTATAAGCAAAATTCAAATGGAGAAGGCTATTATTTAGTTGAAACTGAAGCTTACCAAGGTGTAACAGATTCCAGCGTTGAATCAAAAGCTAAAAGTTATGATGGTTTTGAATTGAATGTAAATGCAGATGGAACTCTTACCAGGGGGAAGATTAAAGGTGATGGAAGCCTTACAATGAAGTTGTATTATGACAGGATTAAATATAAGGTAGTCTTTAGAGACTATGATGACAGTATTTTGAAGTCTGAAATGGTAATGTATGAATCGGATGCAAAACCACCTACGGCAGAGCGATCGGGATACACGTTTATTGATTGGAGTGGAACATTTGATAATGTCGTATCAGACATAACGATTAAAGCAGTTTATGAGGTCAATACCGATACTGCCTACAAGGTAGAGCATTACAAGCAGGATGTAGACGGAGTAGGCTATACATTGGCAGAGACACAAGATCTTACAGGCACGACGGATACAGTGGCGACAGCGGAAGATAAAGCCTATGTAGGATTTACATTTGACAAGGATATAGAAGGTACGGTTCAAAGCGGCAATGTAGAAGGAGACGGAAGCCTGACCCTCAAGCTTTATTATGACAGGAATGAATACAGCGTAGTATTCAAAGATCATGACGGAACCGTATTAAAGACAGAAAGCGTGCTGTACGAAGGCGATGCAGCTGCGCCGGTAGCAGCAAGGACAGGATATGTGTTTGACGGATGGGATGGAATGTATGAGTACATAACATCAAGCAGGGTACTGACGGCTACATACAAGCCGGGGACTGACACTGCCTACAAGGTAGAGCATTACAAGCAGGATGTAGACGGAGTAGGCTATACATTGGCAGAGACACAAGATCTTACAGGCACGACGGATACAGTGGCGACAGCGGAAGATAAAGCCTATGTAGGATTTACATTTGACAAGGATATAGAAGGTACGGTTCAAAGCGGCAATGTAGAAGGAGACGGAAGCCTGACCCTCAAGCTTTATTATGACAGGAATGAATACAGCGTAGTATTCAAAGATCATGACGGAACCGTATTAAAGACAGAAAGCGTGCTGTACGAAGGCGATGCAGCTGCGCCGGTAGCAGCAAGGACAGGATATGTGTTTGACGGATGGGACGGGATGTATGAGCATATAACATCAAGCCGGGTACTGACTGCTACATACAAGCCGGGTACTGACACTGCTTACAAGGCAGAGCATTACAAGCAGGATGTAGACGGTTTGGGCTATACATTGGCAGAGACACAATATCTTGCAGGTACGACGGATACAGTGGCGACAGCAGAAGATAAAGCCTATTTAGGATTTACATTTGACAAGGATATAGAAGCCACGGTTCAAAGCGGTAATATAGAAGGAGACGGAAGCCTGGTCCTCAAGCTTTATTATGATAGGAATGAATATCAAATAAGCTTTGGGACAGGGGCAGGAAGTTTAGTGGAAACTGTTAGCGGGGTATTTGGAGGACTATTGCTCAAACCAGATGATCCAACTAATGAAGGTCATGTATTTGAGGGTTGGTACAAAGATGAGCTGTTTGAAAACAAGTGGGATTTTAATTTGGATACAATTCCTGCATCAAACATTACTCTTTATGCAAATTGGATAAAACCTAGTCCTAATGGAATGCTCTTAGATGCAGATGCAGGCAGTGATTTTATAGGCGTGTTATTTTCGAAGCCAGATGGAAATGTTTATTATATCAAGTCGGATAAAAATAGCAGCTGGCAACAAGAGGTTACAATAGGATTAGGAACGGAAGGATCGATAAAAGTAGATGCGTCTGACAATGTCCATGTAGCGTATGTGACTGATGGCAAAATTGCCTATACTAAATTTGATGGAAATAGCTGGTCAGAAAAAACATACATAGAATCTTTGAATATAGGCGGAGCGGGCGCATGCTCAAAAGTAGACTTAGCCGTTGATGGAGATCTAAGTCCACATATTACATACACAGATAGCAGAGGAACAAGTGATGATTATTCACATCCTGACATAATGTATGCCAAGTTATCAGAGGGTACATTTAGTAGGAATGTGATATTTAGAGGTTATAGAGATTACTCAAGCTCAGGATCTTGGGGAGCCGATTATTATAACGGAGGTTCTTCAATTGCTGTTAATGAAAACGGAGACTATTTTATAATAGCCCACAGGCAAAATGTATGGAGATGGTTTGCTGGCACAGACAATACCTATTATATTATGATCCATTCTAATCTAGGAACTGGCAGCATAAGCAACTATGGTACTAATATCTATGAAACATATGATTTAGCCTATTCAAATGGGAAGTTTGTAGCATTGTACAAAGACAGCACATTCAAGACTTCGGAGATAGCAGTAAGTGGAATTACGGCTAGTTTTATAAATACAACAGGAATAGGTGGATCCAGCGTGGCTAGCGTTTCTAACAACGGAGTAAGCACCGTCGTAGGAGGAAAGTCTTCTGCGGGAACGCTTCTTACACACTTGGATGGATTATCTCAAGATCATATGATAAATGTAAAAGACAACAAAGTATCAGTAGTATATTTAGACGGAGAGTATTATGGAGTATACAGAGATAACGAAAGCAGTGAGTTGAAAGTTAAAAAATTATAGCAGTATCCCCGTGTAAAAAATAAAGTTTCACAAATAAAAAGGTTCTGCACAGTTTTTAGTGCAGAACCTTTTTTAGCCACCAAGTATCGTAGGGTAAGCAACCATGTAGATATCCTCTGATATGAGATGATTCAGACTCAACCTGTTTTCTCCAGCTTTAATAATTCCGATTTCTTCCCTTGGTATCCCGGCTTTGATAAAAATCTTGTCTACCGTTTCTGGAAACATCAGTTCAATCATCACAGGATCTTCTTCAGGAGAGTATCTCTTTAACCATCCAATCAATTCAATTTGTATTTTTATCGTCATAAATTAATTCCTTATGCCAAAGACTTGGTTCTTTCGACGTACATGTCTATGAGCTCGTATGCAGTATCCTCGTCTAGTTCTCCATATAGACTTGGCGTTTCGAATAATCGCTTCGGAAGCTTAACAGCAGATTGGTCAAAACCGAGCATTTTTTTAATTCTAAGCTTGGTAGCATAAATTTTTTCGCCTAGCTCGGTTAATTCTTCATTTGTAATTTCCCGGCCTATGGAATTCAATGCAGCTAGTATCGTCTCTCTATCGTAGACCTTTCTAGCAAACAGGCAAATAACCAAAGAGTTTAACATGCAACGCTCTTTTTCTTCGGCAAAAATGTCTTCAACAAGCTTTTCCTTGTCAAATTCCTTCATTGATTGATCAAGTGAGTACCCGCCGTTACATAGGTGTGAGTGCCTTGCGCCTACCACTGAACCAAGTATTATTCCGTAACCTGTATGGTAACCGGACATTTCGTTCTTTGCAAATGTCATTGCAAAATCCTTGCCACCGTATATATCAGAGGCTTTGTCTGCGCCTTGTCCCAGCAAGATGTAGAATTCATTTTTTCTCCAAGCAATGTTTTTGATTGCGTCCATGTAGCCTTGAGCATTGCCAAAAGCCAAAGGAACCAGTGTATCTTCAAGGGATACCAGACCCTTTTCCAAGGCTTCGGTTGCCCATCCAAGAACTACACCCACCGACATCGCATCAAGACCGTACTGTTCGACCACATCGATTATTTCCAGGATTTCGTCTGATGTCTTGATGCCAAGGAAAGTGCCCAGTGAGAATATGAGCTCGTAGTCATAGCCCACGCTTATGGCTTCGTACTCGTGACCTTTGTCAAACTCTCTTCTAAATTGGCCTATGTGGATGCATCCTACGGGACATCCGGTGCATGCCATCTTTCTTACGAGATTATTTTTAGCAAAAGCCTCTCCTGATATATCTGATGCATGTTCAAAAGAGTTTTGCTTTAAGTTTAGAGTAGGAAGTCCACCAGCAGCATTAAGTGGCTCAACATTTATAGGAGTTCCCGCATCATGGTATTTTGCCATGATTTCCGTTGCTGTGACTTTCTTATTTATATCTTGGTATACTTTAAAGTATTCTTTGAAATTTTCAACAGGCATGTCTCTATCGCCTATTACTGAAATAGCTTTGAGGTACTTGCTTCCCATAACGGCTCCGAGTCCCAGACGGCCAAAATGTCTGTAAGTATCTACACATACACTTGCATAGCTGACAAGATTCTCGCCTGCTTGGCCGATTCTGATGATGCTTCTTTTTCCGCTGCCGCCTTCTCTTTCTCTTATGAGTCCGCCGACTTCATCCGAATTGATTCCCCAAAAAGCACGGGCATCCTTGATTTCGATGTTGTTTCTGCTGATAGAAAGATAAGAAGGACGTTTTGATTTTCCCGTTATTACGACTGCATCGTAACCTGCCATCATCAGCGTCAAGGCAAGTCTGCCTCCAGCATAACTTTCTCCCAGCTCACCGGTTAATGGAGAGATGAACATCGCAACAGTTTTTGTAATTACGGGGAAAACGCTGGTAGCTCCTCCGATTGCAAATACTATTGGCTGAGCAGGATCAAGCGGATCTAAATCCGGCTTTATATTTTCTTCAAGAAGCTTTGACGCAACGCCAACTCCACCAAGGTATTCGTATAAATCATGTCTGTGGGATATTTCAATTTTTTCGTTGTTTAAGTCTACATATAAGACTTTAATATATTTTTCATAAAACATTTTCTTTTTCCTCCATTCTCAAACAGTCGTGAGGACAGAATCTTGTACATACTCCGCAATGCTTGCAAATAATAGGCAGCTTTTTGTCCTCGTCAAAATTGACGGCGCCCACAATGCAACTAGAAACACATTTTTTACATCCGATACACTTGTCTTTTTTTAGCAGCACGCCTCCGCCTTTTCGCTTTTCCAAAGCACCTGTGGGACATGACTGATAACATGCAGGATCGCCGTCACATGCAAGACATACAATAGCTTTGAACTTGCTTTGAAGACCTCCTTTGGTTTTGACCTTGATCGCGCTCTTTGCTATTGAATGATTTTGATGGTTTACACCGGCACAGGCCAACATACAGGTAAAACATCCGATACATTTGTTCATGCCATCTGCTTTTAATACCTTGGGCATTTGATCACCTCGTTAAATTATTATCTAAAATTAATGGTTGTGGTTATTATATATAAGGATAATTAAAATGTAAAGAAGCAATAAAAAAACATAATATATATAAAAAGAATAAAATAAACTTAAAGTAAATAAAAATACATATATTCATTTAAATAATATTAAATGAATATAATACATAATATTATAAATATAAACAGTAATATTATTCTATAAAAAGAAATATATAAAATTAGAAACGGTTTCATTTAACATAATATGACATATACTGAATACAGAATGTAGAATATTGAATATATTGCGCAATTTAAGAGAAAAAACGATCTCCAAACAGTTTAAAACTCAATATAAAAAAAATAATTTTTTTTTAAGAGTTCTTTTTTCAGATACTGTGAAATTGATAACGAACTTATCCGTGCTTAATGTTCTAGATAAAAAATGTAATTTTGAAAGGTTGGTGAAAAAGGAGCATCTATAATATATAATTATAAATAGATGTGAAGATTATATGAAAGTTGGAATTTAGATGAATAAAGCGAGCTACAAGAAAAACCAGATGGTAAATTTAAATATCGAAGACTTGACTTCAACAGGTGAAGGAATAGGAAAAATTGACGGTTATGCTGTATTTGTTGATGGATGTCTTCCGGGAGATTATATAAAAGCTAGGCTTAAGACAATAAAGAAGACCTATGCCATCGGAGAGTTGGAAATGTTCTATGAATCAAGCAAAGAGCGAGTGGAACCTCCTTGTTTGTATTTTGATGAATGCGGAGGATGCCAGGTTCAAAACTTAAATTACATAAAACAATTAGAGCTTAAGAAAAAAATCGTACTAGATGCAATGACTAGGATAGGAGGATTTGATGACTGCGATTTTAAGATTTTTGAAACCATCGGCATGGCAGAGCCTTACGGATATAGAAATAAGGCGCAATATAAAGTATCCATCTCGAAAAAAATTGGGTTTTATAAAAAAAGATCACATCATATTATTCCGCTGGAAAAATGCCTTATACAGAAGGATGACGGGGCAGATACTCTAAAAGTATTAAATGCAGTGCTTACTAAATTTGGCGTATCTGTTTATGATGAAAATACCGGTAAAGGAGTGTTAAAAGGAATAGTTGAAAGAATTTCGGGTTTGAACGGAGAAATCATGATAATTTTTGTCATTAACGCCGACAGACTGGAGAATGATAAGAAAATCGCAGAATTTATTATGCAAAATATTCCTGACGTAAAAAGCATCTATGTAAACATAAACAAGGGTCGAAACAACCGGGTGATGGGATACGAAAATAAATTGGTGTATGGAAAAGAAAAATTAACCGATGCAATAGGAAATATAGCCTTTGAGATATCTCCACTATCTTTTTTTCAGATAAACTCTGAAATGACAAAGGTCATATACGACAAGGTGGAAGAATATGCACAGCTTAGCGGAATTGAAACTGTATTTGACCTTTACTGCGGCATGGGTACCATAGGTCTTTTTCTGGCAAAGGCTGCCAAGGAAGTATATGGAATAGAAATTATAGGGGATGCAGTTGAGGATGCAAAAACAAATTCAAAATTAAACAAAGTTGATAATGCCCTGTTCATTCAAGGAAAAGCAGAAGAAAAAATATATGAGCTTTTGGATGAGGGGAAAAGAGCAGATGTATACGTATTGGATCCACCACGAAAAGGTTGCGATGAAAAACTTCTAGATGTGATAAAAAAGACCTTGCCGGCTAAAGTGGTGTATGTCTCGTGCAATCCCTCTACATTGGCCAGGGACCTTAAGATCCTTTCTGATGAATACAAGATTGAAAAGGTGCAGCCTATAGATAATTTTCCCCACAGCATGCACGTGGAGACCGTTTGTCTGCTTGCCCTTATATCTAGTATGTAAAATTAGCTCAAACCCCATATGTTGTGGTTCAACATTGCTACGGTCTCGATCCCACTCGAGACGGTGATACTGATGCGGTCGTAATGCTGACTTATAAAAACCTGAAAGTGGCTTCAAATCAGGCTTTCAGTCCATACTCGATCAAAGGTTCTAGTGTATTTCTAGTCTGTGGAAACAGAAATAGTACCTTTTGATAAGCTATTCAAAGTGCATTTTGCGAAAATAGTTGGATAATTTAACAAAAGATAAGTTGTTGATGGATAGATTGTGTAGTAAGCTGAATGCTATATTAATGTTGAAAATGAGCTAATATAAAGTGACAGAGTAGTTTTTAATGAAGCAATAAAGTTATTAAGAAGGGGGAGTTGATTATGAAATATTTAGGATCATGCCTTTGTGGTGAAGTTACTTACGAAATAGAAGGAGATTTTGATAATTTTTATCTATGCCATTGTGGGCGATGTCGCAAAGATACAGGTTCAGCTCATGCAGCCAATCTATTTTCTTCTACAGCGAAGTTAAGATGGTTGTCTGGTCAAGAAAAATCTAAAACTTTTAATTTTCGTTCGGAAGGGCACATAAAAAGTTTTTGTACTAATTGTGGATCAGCTCTGCCAAATATACAAATGGATGGGAAATTACTGGTCGTTCCTGCAGGAAGTATTGACAGTGATATAAATATTAAGCCGCAAGGACATATCCATTATGCAAGCAAAGCAAATTGGGACACTGAGCTTGAGAAAGTACCAAAGTTTGAAGAACTTCCAAATGAATGAAAAAAGCACACAAGGGGTCAGGCTTGAATTATTTACTTATGGGTACACAAGGGGTTAGCGTAAAATTACTATGGGAAAAATGAATAGAAAATAAAATAAGAGCAACACCCTTGTGGTATCATAGAATCGTCAAACACCATCAACGACAAAGGAGTGCTCTTATGACAACTATTATACAAGAAATCGCACAGACAATCAGTAAAAACTTTGAAGAAGAGCTACAAAAGTTAATGACTCAAGACAAAGATATATCTGAATTCATCCTAGAGACAAAGAAAATGATGGACCAGATTGGGGTCAAGCTTGTGAAAGAAAGCAAGGAACGCAGTCGAGACTCCGAGCTTTTCAAGCGAATGGTGGGAAAGTTTATGATCTTTTTATGGAACAAAAGAAAGAGTCGCAACTAGAATCGAAAAGAATCCAGATCGACAAGGCAGTTGTACGAAATAGAAAACTGGCTGCATCCCGTGAAAGCATTGGGAACCTTACAATACTGAATGCCGGAAAGAAGACTTGGGCCTACGAATTTCTGAAGTCTATTCGACATGCTTAATGAAAACAACCTACAGGGGATTTTTTTATTCTTCAAAAACCCAAAGTAACTTGACGCGATCTTACTAAAGATGGGATTTGGAAAGTTAACCTCATAGTAGTATAATTTATATGTTGGTATTATGAATTAAAGGGAGGTTGCTATGAAAATATTTTTAGATTGTTTGCCTTGTGTATTGAGACAAATACTCGAAGCATCTCGGGTTGTTACTGAAAATGAAGAAGTTCATGAAAACATTATGATTGAAGCGGTTAAGGAATTGTCTAGCTACAAGGATTACTCTTGTACTCCGGAACTTGTACAAAAGATCCATCAAATTGTAAAGGATCATTCACAGGTTGAGGACCCTTACAGGGTGATTAAGGAAAAAGATATGGAGCAGGCATTTTCTGTTATTGATAAGGTAAAAGAGTTTATGGACAAAAGTGATGATAAGCTTGAATTTTCTTTAAAAGCAGCAGCTACAGGTAATATAATGGATTCGGCTTTATCTATTGATCTTGATTTGAATGAATGTTTTCTGGAAGAATTAAAAAAACCTTTTTATATAAATCATATTGACGACTTTAAAGAAGATTTAAACAAATCAAAGACTGTATTGGTTGTTGGAGATAATGCAGGAGAAGCGGTGTTTGACAGTGTGTTCATCCAGATTTTGTCTGAGTCCTATGATGTGATATATGCAGTAAGAGAGAAACCCATAATTAATGATGCTACTGTGAAAGAAGCCTCAAAAGCCGGTGTTGACAAATATGCAAAGGTTATTTCTTCAGGATGTTCAGCACCAGGTACGGTAATCGGTATGTGCAATGAGGAATTTAAAGATGTCTTTTACAAGGCGGATATGGTAATATCAAAAGGTCAGGGGAATTTTGAAGGATTGTCGGACGTTGACAGGAAGATATACTTCATTTTAAAGGCCAAATGCATGAAAGTAGCTAATATTTTAGGAACGCCTTTAGGTGAATATGTTCTTATTAATAATAATAAGAAGTAGTTTGAAATATGAAAGATACAAAATCAAATATGATTTTGTATCTTTTTGTGTGAGAAAACCATACGCTGTGCGTATGGTTCAAAAAAGCTTTAGCTATGGAGAGAAAAAGTCCTCCTGTGATAAAATTGAACTGGTTTCGCCGACCGTTCAAAATAACACAAGGAGGA
>Ga0334893_1001018_pt1 | contig 30729 bp, 25 predicted proteins | sample GraSluR3_MG_5_FD_207218 | JGI IMG/M metagenome (GOLD analysis project Ga0334893, IMG submission 207218) | Sludge microbial communities from methane-producing bioreactor in Wageningen University, Netherlands - Granular Sludge_09_05-R3 | ecosystem: Engineered > Bioreactor > Anaerobic >...
GCCGACGGCCGCCGCGACCCGCACGTCGACATCCCTTCGCGCACCCTCTCGAACGTCCGCTACTGCCCGCGCAAGCGGATCATCGAGATGGGCTCGAACAAGAACCGGCGTCAGTTGTTCAACCTCCACCAGGCCAAGAGCTACATGCAGACCATGCTCGTGGCCAGCGGAACCACCGAGCTGATCGAGGCCGGCAAGACGCTGAGCATTCGTGGTCTCTATTACCGGCTCAAGCACAAGATCAAGGGAACCAGCGAAAACACCTTCGAAGAGCAGGCCGAGTGCGATCCGATCATCGAGGACACCGAGGTCCTGCTCGACAGCCTCCGCGAGGAGCTGCACCTGTACGCCGACAAGCGGGGCGACATGGTCGGCAACATCACCCTGATCGACAGCGGCGACGAGATCGACTGCAGCCGGATGGGATCGGGCGGATACGCGGTGCCCTCGATCGTCGAACCCGAGGTGATCCAGTTCAAGAAGTGCGACGCCAAGTTCGTCCTGCACGTCGAAAAAGGCACGGTCTGGACCCGCTTCAACGAAGACAAATTCTGGCGCGAGCACAACTGCATCCTCACCCACGGGGCGGGCCAGCCTCCCCGCGGCGTGCGCCGGCTGCTTTACCGCCTGCACAACGAGCTGAACCTGCCCGTCTACTGCCTGCTCGACAACGACCCCTGGGGATACTACATCTATAGCGTGATCAAGCAAGGCTCGATCAATCTAGCCTTCGAATCGAAGCGAATGGCCGTGCCCGAAGCCAGGTTCCTCGGGTTGCGCAGCATCGACTTCGACCGGTGCGAGCTTTCCGACAGCGTCAAGATCGACCTGAACGACACCGACCGCAAACGGGCCAAGCAGATCGCCGGCTATCCCTGGTTCGCCAAGAAGCCGCACTGGCAGCGCGAGATCAAGCGTCTTGTGGACAACGGCTTCAAGCTCGAGGTCGAGGCCCTGATCTCGAAAGACATCAGCTACGTGACCGAGGTCTACGCGCCCGAGCGGCTCCGGGCGAAGGATTGGCTGGATTAGTCGCCGTTCGGGGCCGGCTTGTGCGGCCCGGCGCGGCGACATCGAGAACGTGTTTCGCGCGGATTGAGGCCGGATGGACAAGACGATCGACTGCGTCGTTTGCGGTTCGTGCGTGGCCGACGTCCTCGTCCGGCCGCTGCGGCTCGACGCCCCGGTCGGGCGCGGCAACACTCTCGTCGTCGAGCCGATCGAGCTGGCCACCGGGGGCATCGTCGGCAACGCGGGCATCGCCATGCGGCGGCTGGGGATGCGCGTCGCCGCGTTGGGCTACGTGGGCGACGATCACTGGGGACGGTTCCTGCGCGAGCGGCTTGCGGCCGAAGCGATCGACGTCCGCTGCCTCAAGAACCACGCCCGCGCCGCGACGACCACGGCCGTGGCCCTCATCGATCCGGACGGCGAGCGGAGCTTTGCCTACGACCCGGGCGCGACGGATCAGCTCGATCGGACGCTGCTTCTTGACGGTCTCGACCTGTTCGCGCGGAGCCGAATGGCGCTGATCGGGTACTACTCCCTGTTGCCGCGCCTGGAAAGCGACCTGCCCGAGATCCTCGGGGCGATTCGCGAGCGGGGCTGCCGCACCGCCCTCGATGCGGCCGGATCGGGCGGCTCGATGCGGCCGCTCGACGCGATCCTGCCCCATCTCGACGTGTACGTTCCCAGCCTCGGCGAGGCCCGGCACCAGACGGGACGCCGCGACCCTCGCGCGATCGTCGAGGTCTACCGCGACCACGGGGCGGAAGGCCTTTTGGGAGTCAAGCTGGGCTCGCGCGGGGCGATGCTCAGCCCCGCGTCGGGCGAGTACGCGGCGATCGACCCGGTGCCGCCGCCCGGCGCGGTCGTCGACACCACGGGGGCGGGCGACTGCTTCTACGCCGGATTGCTGACGGGCCTGCTCCGCGACCTGCCGCTTGCCGAAGCCGGGCGCCTCGCCGCCGCCTGTGGCGCGTTGTCGACCACCGCCAAGGGCGCCACCACGGCCCTCGGCTCGTACGACGAGATTGCCCGCCTGGCCGGCGTCGCGTGAGGCGAGACCGGCGTTCTCGCGGCCGAGCGCGTGGCGGGGGCTCGTCGCGCCAATTAGAATGGCGTGCACACGGGTTGAGGACGATCGCGGGGGCTCGGCCTCCATGCTTCTGGAGAGGTGCCTGATGAACGGCCATACGACACGGCGAGATTTCCTTGGCAAAGCGGTCGCGGCGGGCAGTTGTCTCGTGCTGCCTGGAATGACCGGCGCGGCGCCGGTCGAGGCATCGGCGGGCAAGCCGGTCGTGGCGAGGGCGGACCGGGGCCACGATGCCGCCCTCCATGCGTCCATCGTCCTGATCCGCCAGCCCGTTTCCCGCGATGTCCACGCCCGCGCCGGCACGTGGGGTTACATTACGGAGATCCTCGATCGGGCAGGCATGTTCTTCGAGGAACTGCCGCCCCACCGCTTGCCGTCGGTGCTTCGCCGTCCGCATCGCGTCGTGCTGCTGGCCGGCGATTTGCGTCTGACCTCCGAGCAGCGCGAGGCGCTGGCCCGTTGGGTCGAACAAGGCGGCTCGCTCATCGGCATCGGCGGGACGTCGGGCCTCGACGCGGTTTTCGGGGTCAGCGGACAGCGTCCGCTGGCCGAAGGTTGGATCGAGGTAACCGACCACGATCATCCCGTCACGGCGGGCCTGCGCAGCTCGTTGCACGTGTTCGGCGGCTATGCCGTGAAGATCGGCAGCGGGGCCTCGCTGGCGGGAGTAACGTCGGGCAAGCAAGGCGCCAAGGGCAGCGCCCTCGTCGAAAACCGGTTCGGGAAGGGGCGGGCCCTCCTGCTGGCCCCCGACCTGATCTTTTCCATCGTGCACATCCAACAGGGCTTGCCCGTCTTTCAAGACGGCGTCGCCGCCCCCGACGACTCGGCGCCGATCGACGACGGGCAACTCAAGGCCGAAGACGGCATGGTGCTCGATTGGCAACGCGACCGCTCACCGATGCAGCCCGACGGCGTGCCCGTGTTTCTCGAACCGATCACTGACGAATTGCGGGAGATCATCCTGCGAAGCATCTTGCACGTCGCCCTCGAGCAGGGCGTCGCGCTGGCGATGCTGTGGTACTGGCCGCGCGGTCTCAAGGCGGTCGGACACATCTCGCACGACACCGACGGCCACGACCCGCAAAAGGCCGTGGCCCTCTTGGACGTGATGAACCGCTGCGGGGTGAAATCGACGTGGTGCACCCTCTTTCCCGGCGGTTATCCGGCCGAGTTCTATCGCACCCTGAAGGAGCAGAATTTCGAAATCGCGCTGCACTACGACGCCATGAGCGGCGACGAGCGCACCTCGTGGTCGAAAGAGAACCTCGTCTTCCAGCACCGCTGGCTCATGGACGCGGCCGGGCTCGAGCACGTCGCCTCGAACAAGAACCACTACACGCGCTGGGAAAGCCGCCTCGATTTCTTCCGCTGGTGCGAGGAGCTGGGCATCGAGTCCGACCAGACGCGCGGGCCGAGCAAGCAGGGCACGATCGGTTTTCCGCTGGGCGGGTCGCAGCCCTACTTTCCGCTCGACGACGAGACCGATCCGCCCCGCTTCCTCAACGTGCTCGAAGTGAACATGCTGACGCAGGACCTCGTGGTCGTCTGCCCGGGTGAATACGGCTCGCAACTCGTCGATTCGGTGCTGCGCCATCACGGCGTCGCCCATTTCCTTTTTCACCCCGCCCATATCCTCAAGCCCGGCGTGGCCGAGTCGCTCGGCGGCCTGATCGACTACGGCAGGGCGCACGGGCTCGAATGGTGGACGAACGAGCAGATCTACCGGTGGGAAACCCAGCGCCGCGCCGTCGAAGCGACGTTCGACGCGCCGAACGCGCTGACGCTTCGCGCTCCCAAGCCCCTGCGCGAAGCAACGCTGCTGGTCCTGAAGCCGCGGCAGGAGCCCGGATCGATCCGCATCAACGGTCAGCCCGCCGACGGCAGCCCGTGGACCCTGTACGGTTTCGAGTTTGACGCCGTAACCCTCGATCTGTCGGGCGAAACGAAGGTCGAGAGGGCATGATCTTCTGAGCTCGAGGCGATCGATAACAATACCACGTCACGAAACACCACACATCCGGGCATCGTGGATCGCATCAAGCGTCCAAACCGTTGACTCCAACCGGGCCCGTGAGAATCCAGCCTAGCGTGTCGCCTCGCGAACCAGGTGCCCGAGTTCGGGCAGGATGAGCCGCTCCATGGCCAGCCGGACGGCCGCCTGCGAGCCCGGCATGGTCAACAGCACGGTGCGCCCGAACAGCCCCCCAACGGCCCGGCTCAACATGGCCGCCGCCCCGATCTCCTGGTAGCTGAGCATGCGGAACAGCTCGCCATATCCGGGCAGAGTTTTTTCCAGCAAAGGGGTCACGGTTTCGACGGTCTGGTCGCGACGGCCGAGACCCGTCCCCCCGGTCAGCAGAACGGCGTCGACGTCGGCCCGGTCGCGCAGGGCGATTAACAGCTCGGTCATCGGCTCTGGCTCGTCGCGGATGATCCGGCGCTCGATCACCTGATGCCCCGAATCGGCGAGCAAGTCGACGATCGTCTGCCCCCCCGAGTCGGTCGCGAGCGTTCGCGTATCGCTGACCGTAACGACCGCACACCGGACGGACTTGGGCCCCTCGCGACGGTGCTGTTCAGGTACCTGGCTCATCATCGTTTCACAAATCCGCGGTATTCCAGAGGCGCGCCGGTTCCTTCGGGGGGTCTGTTTCTTGCTCGATTTGCACCCCGGCCCGTATACTAAAGAGGAGGGGCGTCGTCGGCAATGCGGGCGTTGCGGGAAGAGCCGGTTCGACGGCCCCCCGGCCGGGTACCGCCCGATGCTCGAAGCCGTCTTCCATGACCCCCGAGAGGGAAGAGGTATGAATCGCGTCTGGATCATCGGATTAGCGATCGCGGCGCTTGGGGTGCCGGCGTTCGATCGCGGCGCGGCGGCCGAGGTGTTCCTCCTCGAGAACGGCGGGCGTCTGGTCGGCGAGTTGCTCAACCCCGACGAGGTTCCGCGCGAGACGTACGTCATCCGCACTCCCGGCGGCGGGCAAGTCACGCTGGCCGGGTCGCAGGTCAAGGAGGTCCAACGCCAGCGGCCCGAGGAAGTCGAATACGAGAAGCTGCGCCCCCGCTACCCCGACACGGTCGAGGGCCAGTGGGAGCTGGCCGAATGGTGCCGCGAGCAGCGGCTCGGGTCGCAGCGAGAGGTGCACCTCGAGCGGATCCTCGAACTCGATCCCGACCACGAGCCGGCGCGCCGGGCTCTGGGCTACAGCCGGCACGAGGGCGAGTGGAAAACCTACGAGCAGATCATGAAGGAGCGGGGCTACGTCCTCTACAGGGGCCGGTGGATGCTCCCGCAACGGGTTCGCCTGCTCGAAGGCGAGAAGGACATCAAGAGCGAGCAGGGCAACTGGAAGGCCAACGTGAGCCGCTGGAGCGGTTGGCTGGGCACGGATAAACACCAGGAGGCTTACGGGAACTTCGCGAAGATCACCGACCCGAACGCCGTGCCCGCCCTGGCCGATGCCCTCGACGATCCCCGCGACGAAGCCCGGATCATCTATTTCGAGACGCTGGCCCGAATCGGCAGCCCCGAGGCGATTGCGGTGCTTGCCCAAGGCGCGCTGCACGACCCGATCGCCGAAGTCCGCCTGACCTGCCTCGATCATCTCGAAAAGGGCGAGCATCCTGAGGCGGTTCGGTATTTCATCGCCGGGTTGAAAAGCAAGGACAACCATGAGATTAACCGGGCCGGCGTCGCGCTGCGACGGATGGGCGATCGCTCGGCCGTCGGGCCCCTGATCGAATCGCTGGTCACCGTGCACGAGAAGCGCGTCGCCGCGGGCAACCCGGGCCAGATGAGCAGCACCTTCGGCACGGGACCCGGTGGATCGCCGAGCGGCCTGTCGGTAGGCGGCGGGCCGAAGATCGTGCGCTTCCCCGTGCGAAACCAGGGCGTGCTCGACGCGCTGGTCGCGCTGACCGGCGTGAGCTTCGACTACGACGTTGCCCGCTGGCGAATGTGGTACGCGGCCCAAAAGCGCCACGACGACTTCGACTCGCGGCGCAATTGATCGCGCGGTGCCCTATCCCCCGCCGGCAATCGCCACGCGCTTGCCATCCCGGTGGGAAGAGAACCGCGGGCCCCTTGTGCCCTTTCCTCGCGCAGTCAGGCGACGCGACGGCCCGATTCGTCGCGCGGGCCGGCCCCGTAGAGAAACGGGTTCAACGTGGGGTCGTTGTACATCTTGAGCTGGCGGTAGGTGTAGTGCCGCTTGCGACCGTGGAACAGGTCGTCGAGCAACTGGTGCAGGCCGCCCGAGAGATGGTCGTGCTGCCACCGGCAGACGGCGATCTTGTGGCGCACCGATTCGACGTGCTCGGCCGTGGCGTCGTTCCGGTCGAGCTGCTCTTCGAGATGGTAGGTGCGCAGGGCGAGAATCGAGAGCCGGTCGACGACGCTGCCGGGGGTTTCGGTGTTCCGCGGCGCGTCGGGAGACGCGGCAACGGCCTCGCGCCGGAGCAGGTCGTCCAGGGCGCAGTCCCACTCCTCGATCCAGTCGTTGCGCCGCTGGTTGTAGCGGTCGATGGCCCGCTTGGCCGCCGCGATCCGGGCGTCGCCGAGATCAGGGCTGCGCGCCACGTCTTCTTCATGCCAAAGCAAGAAGTTGAAGCTGTGCTGCCGGCAGGCGATCGCGAGCATGCCGTCGTAGGGATTGTCGATCGGGCCGGCGTGCCAGCGCACGACCGTCTCGCGGTGCATCTCGGTGATGGGCTTGACGTCGATCATGGCGAAGCTCCCGTTCGTCGTTCAAGCGGCCCGGCCGCGTGACGATGGATTTCGGAGAAGGACCTGCTGGCAGACGTCGCACACGCCGGCCACCTCGATGGCGCGCATGGCCCGATCGTCTGCCTTGCGTCGCGCGCGATGGCTCCCGCCCTGGTAGAACGCTTGGAGGGCGACGTGCCCCGGGCCGTAGGGGCCGGAGACTTGGGGCAAGGTCGGTCCGTGCAGCGCGACGCAGGGCGTGCCCACCGCGGCGGCGATGTGAAGCGGCCCCGTATCGGAGCCCACGAAAATCGAGGCCCGGCGCGCCAACGACGCCAATTCGAGCAGCGACGTCCGCGGCAACACGCGGGCGTGGCCGTCGGCCTCCCCGGCGCATGCGACGGCCCCTTCGTGCTCCGCGGCACCCGACCAGACGACCAGGCTCGTCAGCGCAAAACGCTGGCCGAGGAACCGGGCCACGCCGCCGTATCGCTCGGCGGGCCACCGGCGAGAAGGCCAGCCGGCGCCCACGTTCAGCAGGGCGAATCGCTCGATCGAGGCCGACGCGAGGTAGTCGTCCACGACGCGGTCCGCCCGTTCATCGCGCGGAAGATCGAACCGGACTGTCGGTCGCTCGATCCCCAACGGCCGCAGCAGCTCGAGTTGACGGTCGACCATGTGGGATCGGGTCCGCTGGACGAGTTCGTTGTTCATCCACGTGCTGAGTTCCCGCCCGTCGGGGCCGGCGAATCCGATTCGGCGCGCGGCGCCCGACAGCCTCGCCACGACGGCGCTCTTGGCCAGCGATTGGGGATCGATCGACACGTCGAAGCAGTACGCGCGCAACTTGCGACGCAGGGCCATCCACGTCGTCGGCGATTTGAGCCAGCCGCGCGGAAGCACGATCAGTTCGTCGAGGGCCCGGTGCCCGGTCAGCAGCGGCGCGGCCCGCTCTTCGACCGTCCAGGCCAGAAAGGCGTTGGGAAAGCGGTCGCGCACGGCGCAAGCCACCGGCGCGGTCAGAACACAGTCGCCGATCGCGCTGAGGCGGGTGATCAGAATCCGCAAGTCTGCCGAGTTCGACATTTGGGTCTTCCGTGACGCAATCGTCTCCCCTCCATCGGGAGGAGAAAGCCGGCCGCGCCTCACGCGGTGGGCGCAGAGTTTACTTCCTCCGCACAATCCGTCCAAGCTCGGTAATCGGAATTTCTTTCGCGTTGGTGGAGCGAAACGCGCGGAAAACTCCGATTCAACGCCCCGAAAGCCCCGATCCTGCGAGCGCCACGGCCCTGGCGGGTGGTTTTTTACCGCCCGGCTCGATCCGGGCGCTCGCCCGGACTTGCCCTCGTTGCGCGACAACGAGCCGTTGAATTCGCCTCCAAAGAGGGGGTTGCCGGCGATGCCAGGCAGGGCCACCCCTCGATAGCAGGGAACCGCAAACTGGCCTTGCTTCTAGTCATCATGACCCGTATCTTCTAGCCCTCTACGAACGAGCGGATACAACCAACCGACCGCGGAGACCGATCCCCCATGCCCCGATTCTTAATTGTCCGGGCCGACTGCGATTCCGGACGGGGAACCCGGGGATTGAATCTCTACCGCTTTCTGGCGATCTATCATGGCAGGCGTTCGGTCGAGTTGATCTCTTCGTCGCGCGTGAAGCACGGGGGCCCGCGCAGTTGCGACGTGTTGTTCGTGGGCATGCCCACGCGCCTTGCGAAGGATGACCTGGCCGGGATGCGTTTTCGGCGGGCCGTGCTGTTCGACTATCTCGACGAGCCCGCCGCGAACTGGGGGGCCTCCGATCGCGACTTTTTCCTGTCCCTGACCCACCACTACTGGAAGGCGTGGACCGAGCCCGGCTGGGACAACGGTCTGCGGTTCGGCGTGTTGCCGATCCGCCGCCACGCCGGCCTCTCCTGGTATTTGCGGTGCCGGCGTGCCCTGCCTTGGATGGCGAACGCCGGCGACGAGCGGCGCGACTACGACGTCGCGTTCATCGGCTCGGCCAGCGGCGCTCGGGGGCTCAACCAGCGCGTCGAGTGGCTTCGCGAGCTGCGCGGCTCGGGCGATCGGTTTCGCTTCTGGGGCGGGCTGGTCGGATCGGCCGAGGCGCGCCGCCGCGTCGAAACGGGCGTCGGCGACTGCGCGGGCCTGTTCTACGGCAGGCATCGCGTGAAGTTCTACACTTATTTTCGCCACCTGCTGCGATCGCGCGTCGCCTTGACCCCGGCGGGCAACGCGCGGTGGAGCTACCGCCACTACGAGGCGATCTACGCCGGCGCAACCCTGGTGACCGCCGACTTCCGACAAGCGAGCACGCTGATCCCCCTGCCCGTCGACGGCATGGTCCACGTGCCCGACGGCGCCCCCGTCACCGAGCACGTCGCCCAAGCCCTCGCCTGGCGGCGGCGCTGCCCCGAGCTGGCCGAGGCCAACGTCCGGTTCCTCGAACAGTACCTCCACGACGGCGACTACACGCGAAGCAAGCCCGCGCTGATGGACCGCTTCCTGGCGCAACTGGACGGCTAGCCCGGGTTGCGAAAGAACCCAGGCGCAACGGGCCGCGTCAGGCCACGTCGCGCCGAGCCCCGGCCGAGCGATCCTGCGCGGGCGGCTCGGGATCGCCGTGCTTTCCCGCGTTGTGCCGCAACGGGATCCGCGTGCGTCGTCGCTCGGGAGCGACGCCCACGAAGTCGAGGACCTCGGCCTGGCCGGCGCGACGATTGAGCGCTTCGGTGGGGAAGATGCGGAACGACGCGGGAAATCGCGACTGCAAGTCGCGGGCGATCCGGTAGTACTCGTCCCAATAGGCGCGCAGGGCGGCTTCCTTGCTCGTCGTCACGTACTTGGGAAAGCACGGGTCCCACCCGTCCCGCCGCCAGACGCGCCCGTCGTGCCGGATCCAGTGGTTCCTGTCGCGCGTCTTCTTCATGAAACTGCGCACCGTCGCCTCGCGGTCGCGCTGCAGGCAGACGAACTTGGCGCGCGGGAATTTCGCCAGGATCCGTTCGACGTAGGGGAGATAGTACGAGGCCACGTCGCCCACGAGTTCCGCCCGAGCGTGCTTCGCCAGCCCGCGCAGCGTCGCGACGACGCGCCGCGTTGATCCTTTCCAGGCGATGCGGTTTTCGCATCGCTCGTGCGTCACGTCGGCGCGATCCTGAAGGTCGAGCAGCCGCGCCAGCGACATGGTCCCGCAACGTCCCGTTCCCAGCCCGATCACGATCGTCGGGCCGCGCCGCGCCGCCGCTGGACATTCACGCCCTCGAGTGCCGGCGAAAAGAGCGCTCTGAGCCGCGCCGACGCCGCTTAAGCACCAATTTTGCACGAGTCGCAGCCAGGCCTTGTTCCGTCGCTGGAAGTGAATGGAACGCCGGAACGACTCGCGGGCCCGGCGCAAGTCGCGGTTTCTCATGTGCTCCTTTCCCGCTCGGTACCAGGCCCGCGCAAGCACATCGTCGCATTCCGTCGCGATCTCGCGGAGTTGGCTCCGGTGTGCCCCCAGCACTTCGGTCAGCATCTCCGCCAGGACCGCCCACATCTCCCGGTGGTGATGCGTGAGATGATCGTATTCGTCGCGGGCGAGGGAGAAATTCCTGCGGACCGTCACCGGCTCGCCGGGTACGTACAACCAGGGCCCTCGCAGGCTGAGCTGAAGGAAGAACTTCCAGTCTTCGCCGATCGGCATGGTGGGGTCGAACCAGGGATCGTGCCACAGGGCCCCCGTGCGGACCAGCGTGCAAGGCGTAATCAGCCCTTGGCTCTCGAGAAGCCAGCGGGTGCTGTGCACGGCGAATTCCGACGAGCGTCGCAGTTCCCGCCGCGGCGAGTCGGCGTAGACCACCCTCACGTCGCACGAAGCGGCCACGGCCTCGGCCGCCGCTTCCATGGCGGCCGTCGTGCGGTGCAGATAGTCGGGCGGCCAAAGGTCATCCGAGTCGAGAAACGCCAGGTACTTGCACGCCCCCGCCTCGGCGATACCGCGGTTTCGAGCCGCCGACACGCCGCGGTTGCGCTGGCGGATGAGCCGGGTCTCGCAGGGCAGGTCGGATCGCTGGAGCCGCCGCCCGACGGCCTCGCCCGTCCCATCGGTCGAACCGTCGTCGACGACGATCAACCGGCTTGGAAGCGGCTTCTGGGCCGCAACGCTGTCCAACGCCTCGATCACCATGGTCTTGCGGTTGAAGACGGGCAGAACAACGGCAACGTCCGCGAAAACCATCCCTACTCCTCCTCGAGTCGTCTGCGCGCCGGCACGCCCTCGGACGAGCACTACGCTGCCTCGAAAACGGGTTCCTTTCGGTAAACGACCAGCGTCGTGCCCTCGATTCGCCGCAGGGGCAGCGTGTCGGCCAACTCGTTCAGCGCCCGAAAAACGCCTCGCGCAAAGAGCGGGCCGCGATAGTCGTGCCAGACGAGCAACCCGCCCGGCTTGAGCATCTCCAGCGCCTTGCGCGAGTCGCTCAACACGTACGAGTAAGTGTGCGCTCCGTCGATGAAGATCAAGTCGAAGGCCTCGGCGTAGGGCGTGGGATCGAGGTCCTTGCTGTCGCCGAAAAGCTGCTCGATCTTGGTTTCCACGTCCGTTCCGCGGTACAGGAAATCGGCGAAACACGATTCCACGAGGGCCCACGCCGCATCGGCCGGGTCGTCGCCCCGTTCGACACGGCATCGGTCGTGCTGCTGCGGCGCGAGCGTCAAGGTCGTGATGCGCGCTTCGGCCGGGCTGTTGCGCGCCCACAGGTAGCTCGTGCGGCCCGTGCACGTGCCGAATTCGAACATCCGCCGCGACCGCTTGCTCAGCGCCCCGAGAATCCACGCCTCGTGCGTCGAGGTGCCACCGGGGGCGGCTCCTCCGATCAGGCTCACCTCGACATCGCGCGTGGGGCCGAACTCGTCGGGAAGGAAGGCGGGGTCGACATCCTCCAGCTTCACCGGGCGGATCTTCCATCGCCGAAACAGCCCGCGGGCGCGAAAACGCGTGTATTCCCGGTTCAGCTTGCGAAGCGTCACGAACCACGCAATGGCCAGTGCAACGGCGACCCAGGCGAGAACTTCGGTCATCGGCGTGTGCCAACTGTCGGTACGGACGACGCTCGCGCCTCGTATTCGATGAACGTCAGCCGATGCGCGGCAAGACGATTGCACGAAATCCCCCTTCCGCTGCGACATGATCGCGAGAACCGATCACGCGGCGGCTGGGGAGGCAGCTCCCAAGCATCTTGACTTCCCGCGGTCGAATCAACGCGAAATCGCGGCCGACGACGCGTCGCGGTCGAACCGGTCTCGGAAACGGCCGTCCAGGGCGGCACAACACACGCCGGCCAGCGTTCGGCGGATCATCGGTCCCCGCCCGGATGGCCGCTTCAGGGGACCTATACTCAATCGCGAAACGACGGGCAAGAGCGATTCCGCAGAAAGGGGGCCAGGCGCGCTGACCGACAAGAGCGAGGCATCGTGGTCATCTCGGCGCGAAAACAAGCGCGCGGCCGGGTGGCCCTGGGGGGGTTGCCCGCCCGGGGCTCCCACAGACCCGCACGTGGCCGCATGAGACCATACGGCTCCTCGGAACATGGGTCCGCGATTCTGTTGGCCTTCTTCTCCAAGCTTCTGGGCACCACCGCCCTTTCTTCCCATCATCCTTGATCGTTGGCTCCGTCCCCCACCTCAGCCCAGACGCTCAGTTCGATGGCGGCGTCGAGCGGCATTTCGTGGATGCCCAGGGCGAGGCGCGTGTGCCGGCCGCGCTCGCCGAAGACGTCGTTGAACAGGTCCGACGCGCCGTTGAGCACCTGGGGATGGCCGCGGTAGCCGGGGCCGCAGTGCACGTAGCCCTCGACGCGGACGATCCGGCGAATCCTCGACAGCTCGCCCGCGGCCGCCTTGAGCTGGGCAATCGCGTTGATCGCGCAGAGGCGCGCGGCTTGGTAGCCCTCGTCGTCGCGGAGGTCGACGCCCAGTTTTCCGGCATAGGCCATCGCGCCGTCGCGCCAGGGCAACTGGCCCGAGGTCATCACGAGATTGCCGGTCTGCACCCAGGGCACGTAGGCGGCCACGGCGGGCGGAGCGGCGGGAAGCGCGATGCCCAACTCGGCAAGACGTTGCTCGGGCGTCATCGGAGCGCCTTCCCGTTCATCACGCATCCTTCGCACTTCATCGTTTTCGTCACCGCGCCGTCGCGTAGCGCGGCTCTTCGAGGCCCAGACGCTTCATCTTTTTATAGAGCGTCGTGCGATTGATGCCAAGCACTTCGGCGGTGACGTGGCGGTTCCAGTTGTTGGCTTCCAGCGCGCCGAGGATGATCTGGCGCTCGGGGCCCGCGAGGGCTTCCTTGAGGGTGCGGGTGCCCGACGCATCGAGGCAAGCGGGGGCGGCGGCCACGAGGTTGCGGGGCAGGTTGTCGAGGCCGATCACGTCGGACTTGCCGAGGAGGACCGCCCGCTCGATCACATTTTGCAGCTCGCGCACGTTGCCGGGCCAGCGGTAGGCCTGCAGGGCGGCCATGGCGTCGTCGCTGAAGGCGCGCACGCGCCGGCCCGTCTCGGCACAGACTTCTTCGAGGAAGTGCTGGGCCAGCAGGGGGATGTCGGAGAGCCGATCGCGCAAGGGAGGCAGCTCGACGTTGATCACGTTGACCCGATAGAACAGGTCCTGGCGGAACCGGCCTTCGGAGACGGCGGCGGCCAAGTCTTCGTTGGTGGCCAGGATGACGCGCGAATCGACGCGGAAGGTCTTGGTGCCGCCGACCTGCTCGAACTCGAAGTCCTGGAGCACCCGGAGCAGCTTGACCTGCATGCCGGGGCTGGCGGTGCCGATCTCGTCGAGGAAGATCGTGCCCTGGTCGGCCTGCATGAATCGGCCCATCTTCTCGCCCACGGCGCCGGTGAAGGCCCCGGCGACGTGCCCGAACAGTTCGCTTTCGAGCAGGGTTTCGGGCAGGGCACCACAGGCCACCTCAACGAAGGGTTTGTCGCGCCGGGGGCTGCGGCGGTGGATGGCCCGCGCGATGAGCGACTTGCCGGTGCCGCTTTCGCCGGAGATCAGCACGGTGGCCTTCGTGTCGGCCACGCTGTCGATCATGTCGTAGATTCGCAACATGCGGTGATCGCGGCCGACGATGTTCTCCATGCCGAACCGCATGTCGAGCTGGGCCTTGAGGTTGCGGTTCTCTTCGACGACCTGGCTCTGGTGGATGGCCCGCTCGATGGCCATCTCGATCTCCTGGTCGATCAGGGGCTTGGTGAGGAAGTCGAAGGCCCCCGCCCGAATGGCCTCGATCGCCGACTCGACCGTGCCGTAGCCGGTGATCATGATCACGCTGGTATCGGGGTGGCGTTGGCGCGAGGCGGCCAGCACGTCGAAGCCGTCGCCGTCGTCGAGCCGGATATCGACCAGGAGCACGTCGTAGCGCATGCGTTCGAGGGCGGCCAGGGCTTGGGTGCATCCCGAGGCCGTGTCGACCTCGTAGCCCTGTTCGCGGAGCCAATCGGACATGGAGGCCAGCACGTGGCGATCGTCGTCGACCAGTAGGAGCGATGCTTTGCTGTTCATGGACTATTCCCAGGTGACCACACATCAAGCCCCACGCCGTCGCCAAATATCTACGTTACGGGTTGTGGTCGGTCAACGAAGGTGTCGCGCCAATTCGGCTTGCCCCCCTTGACGGACTACGAATAATAGGTGGGGCGCCGATTGGAAGGGCATCCGTGTTCGTACCTCGATTAGGGACCGATTCCCGCGCCCATCCCGCTGGTTCGGGGGGGTTATTTACTTTGATCGGGGAATACCGTCCTAGCCGATGGCGGACTATGATGAAGCGTAGTGGATTTTGTTTCCAGCCTCTCGGGTCACCTTCCGGGTCGCGTGACCGCAGGGTCCCATGGAGGGGAGCCGGCTTGGCCCGCGATCCGACATGGTCCGGGGCAGGGACGCTCATTCACCGTAATGGGGATCTCTGCTGGATTGGTGCCACCCGTTACCTCTTTTGCAAGGGAGTCCCCAAATGAGTATTCGACTGTTGATCGCCGATGACCATGAGGTGATCCGCCGGGGGCTGGCCACCTTGTTGGCCGGCTCGGACATCGAGATCGTCGCCGAGGCCGCCAACGGAGAAGAGACGCTCAAGCAGGCCGAGAAGCACAAGCCCGACGTGGTGCTGCTCGACATCCGGATGCCCGACGTCGACGGTCTGGCGACCCTGGAGAAGCTCCGGGTCAAAGTGCCCGGCTCGCGGGTCGTGATGTTGTCGACCTACGACAACCCCACGTACATCGCCCGCGCCGTCGCCCTCGGCGCCAGCGACTACGTGCTGAAGGGCTCCAGCCGGGAGGACCTCGTGGCCACCATCCAGGCGGCCGCGGCGGGAGAATCGCCGTCCCGCGCCGGCGAGCTGCGCCGGGTGGCCGGGGCCATGAAGATTCGCCAGGTCATCGACGACGACGACGTGCCGTTGACCCAACGCGAGACCCAGGTGCTCCGGCACGTGGCCCTCGGCTTGAGCAACAAGGAGATCGGCCGGTCGCTGGAGATCAGCGTCGAGACGGTCAAGGAGCACGTCCAGAACATCCTGCGCAAGATCGCCGTGAGCGACCGCACGCAGGCGGCCGTGTGGGCCGTGCGCAAGGGATTGGTATAGAACGCGTTCGACGGCCGCGTGCCCGTTCTTACCTCGCCCGAGGGTGGGCCCGCTCGTAGGCTTCGCGCAGCCCCGCCGTGCTCACGTGGGTGTAGATCTGCGTGGTCACCAGGCTCTTGTGCCCCAGCAGCTCCTGAACGCTGCGGATGTCGGCCCCGCGATCGAGCAGGTGGGTGGCGAAGCTGTGGCGCAGCGAATGGGGCGTGGTCCGAGTGTCCAGCCCGGTCTGCTTGAGGTATTTTTCCAGCATGCGGGCGACGCTCCGCGTGGTGATTCTTCGGCCGAACTTGTTCACGAAGACCGGGGCCTCGGGGCCCGAGGGCTCGCGCGAGTGAAGCCGGCGCACGCGGAGCCATCGTTTCAGGGCACGCAAGGCGTACGAGCCGACCGGGGCGAGGCGTTCGCGGCGCCCCTTGCCACGGATGCGAACGACCCCGCTATCGAGGTCCAGGTCGCCCTCGCGGATCCCGACGAGTTCGCTTACGCGCAATCCGGCCGAGTACATCGTCTCGAGGATGGCGCGATCGCGAAGGCCGAGCGGGTCGTCGGCCGGGGGCGCACCGAGCAGGCGCCCCAGGTCTTCGGTCGAGAGAAAGTGGGGCAAGGTCCGCTCTTTGCGGGGATTGCGCAGGGGCTTGCCGGGATTGGCCTTGATCCAGCCCTCGCGCTGCCCGAACCGGAAGAAGCTGCGCAGCGAGGCGAGCCGCCGGGCGATCGTGCTTTTGGCGTAGCCCGCCTCGTGCAGGGCGGCCACGTAGCCGCGGAGATCGAGCACCGTGACCTCGCCGGCCGGCGGATCGTGCCCCCCTCGCGACTCGGCCAGATAGTCGGCCAGGGCCGTCAGGTCTTCCCGATAGCTCTTGACGGTCAAGTCGGACGCGTTCCGCTCGACCTGGAGATACTTGAGAAACCGAGCGACGGCGGTGCGCATGGGAGAGAGTGGGGAATGATGAAGTCAGAAGGATGAATGATGAACGGTAAAAACCCCATCGCCAACGATTCTTTACCGTTCATCATTCATCCTTCATCGTTCTTCCTTCACATCTCGTCCTTGTCGCTGGCCAGGGGGATGTTGAAGCGGTCCTTGGCCGTGTGCTTGCGGGTTTCTTGGCGGACCTTCTGGCTGAGCACGGCGGCGTCGTACCAGGTGAAGCTCAGCTCGGGATTCGAGGCGAAACGTCCCAGCACCCGCAGCGTCTCGGCCCGACTCGAGTCGTCGTACAGGAAAACGTAGCGTTCGGCCCCTTTCACGAGGGCCAACACATTGATGTCCTCCGTCATGGATGGTGCTCTCCTACACGTGGGCTCGAATCCGTTTCGCGGTTGGCAGATGGGGCCGTCGGGCGAGGTGCGGGCGGCGCCGTTATTTGTTATCGGACCGTAGGCCATCGCCACACCACTCGCGTTTTACCCCCTCCGCCCCGCGCGCTGAGCATTTCCCAGATGTGCGCGTGGCAGCAGAAGCGAATGAAGTCGTCGCTCCGCTCCAGATAGCTCTGCCAGCCGCCGAAACGGCCGTCGTCTCGAAAGTAATAGTAGCTCTCCAGCGCCGCCGTGAAGTCGGCGTCATGGCCGTTGTACGTCCGGGTATGCTGCATCACGGGAGCGTCGGTCGGCCGGCACACCGGTGCGTGGGGACGGGGAGGGGGCGACAGGAACCCCCGCGGGTCGGGCCAATCGGCGGGAAAGGCCGGCGACTTGGCCGCCGTATCGCCGGCAACCATCGTGGCGGCCGGCGAAACGTCCTCGACAGCGGCGTCGCCCTCGGGCGAGCCGGGACGGGGGGGGGCCGGTCCGGCGTCGGGGAGCTTGCCGTCCATCGCCTCGTTCGGCGGGGGCGCCGGTGCCGGGCGCGGCGTCTGCGTCGCAAGTTGCTCCTTGGCCAAGGCCAACTCGGCCTCGAACACGAGCCGGTCGGGAATGTGCTCTTCGCCGGGCGTGCCCCAGGGCAACCCGTACCCCGGCGGGATCGGATGATAGCACGGGTTTGCCGCGTACCACTCGACCCGCAGCCCGCAACGCGGCGGATAATAGGGCGAGTAGTCGGTGACCGTTCCAATGACCACCGCGTCGGCTCCCAGCACCTCGGCCAGGCGCCGCACCTCGGCGGGTCCGTCCAACGCGAGGTTGTGCTGCGCGATGGCCCCCTCGACCACGTCGACCGGAATCACCTCGAAGCCCGGCACGAGCTGCAGTTCATTGAAGTAGGCCAACGCAAACTGCCTTCCGTTGACCGTGGGCTCGGTGCTTTGATTGAAGAAGGGAACCACCGCCACCGTCGAAAGCTGCGGAAAGGGATTGTGCAACGTGGGTTGATGGGAGACTTGGGGCAGGTGCGAGCAACCGAGAAGCCAAAGGGCGGCAAGCACCGCGGCCGGCAGGCGCCAAGAACACCGTCCCGCCCGAGCGAGTCGCCAGACAGATCGAGGGGCCGACCGCTCCGACGCGCGCGGCGGCCCGAGGTCGTGCCTCCCGGCCGCGAGCGAACCGGCTCCTTCGTGCTCGCCTGTGGGGTGGGAGGGCGAAGTCGGGGAGCAAGCGCTCCCGCGCGAGCGGGCCAGGTCGATGGCCGTGCGCAATCTGCATCGCGTCATGGTTGAGGCAACGCCGCGAAGGCCGGACCGCACACCCCTCGATTGGGTCGCAATACCGGCAAGGTCTCCCCCGGAATACCTGCTACAGTCGGCGTTATCGGCAAACTCGCCTGATATTCTCCAGTCTTAGATTCTGCCCCGGCGCGATGGACCGCGGCAAGCGCGGGGTGCGAAATGCCGACTCGATGATTCGTTGCGTCGCACCATACAATGAGAGGCGGATCGCAGAAATGCGGTCCGTGCCAACCGATCCCAGCCCAGCCCCGCCATTCCGCAAAAGACCATGGAAATCCGACGAAACCCCACCCGAGAGGTCCGCATCGGTACGGTGGCGATCGGCCACGGCCACCCAATCGTGGTGCAGAGCATGTGCGCGACCAAGACGATCGACGTCGAGGCCACGGTGGCCCAGGTCAGGGCGTTGGCCGACGCCGGGGCGGGCGTCGTCCGGATCGCCGCCGATAGCCGGCGCGACGCCGAATCGCTCGCGGCGATCCGCGCCGAGACCGGCGCCAACCTGTCGGTCGACCTCCAGGAGAACTACCGGCTGGCCGCCGAGTTGGCGCCGCACGTCGACAAGATCCGCTACAACCCGGGCCATCTGTACCATCACGAGCCCGATCGCCCCTGGCCCGACAAGGTGCGACTGCTGGTCGACGTGGCCGGCCGGCACGATTGCGCGATGCGGGTGGGAGTCAACTGCGGCTCGGTCGATCCGGCGAAGCGCGAAAAATTCGCCCCCGACGACTCGATCGGCCCCATGCTCGAAAGCGCCCTGGAGCACTGCGCGCTGCTCGACTCGCTGGGCTTCGACCGGTACTGCGTTTCGCTGAAGGATTCCGACCCGGCCAAGGTCGTCGCATTGAACCGGCGTTTTGCCGAGGCCCGGCCCGACGTGCCGCTTCATCTGGGCGTGACCGAGGCGGGAATGCCTCCCGAGGGCGTCGACAAGACCCGGCGAGCCCTCGTGCCCCTGCTCGGCGAGGGCATCGGCGACACGATTCGGGTTTCGCTCACCGTGCCCAATGCGCGCAAGCACGAAGAGGTCGAGGCGGGCCGGCAGATCGTGGCCGACGTGGCCGCCGGGCGGACCCGCGTGGCGCCCGGCCCCGGCGCGAGGGGGCTGAACATCATCAGTTGCCCGAGCTGTTCGCGTGTCGAAAACGAAGCCTTCGTCGAGCTGGCCGCCCGGGTGCGCAAGATGACCCGCTACGCCGCCGAGTATCCGATTACGATCGCGGTGATGGGCTGCCGGGTGAACGGCCCCGGCGAAACCGACGACGCCGACCTGGGCCTCTGGTGCGGCCCGAAACGGGTCAACCTCACACGAGGCGGGCAGCACGTGGGAAGCTTCACCTACGGCGAAATCCTGCCCCGGCTGAAGGCCGAGCTCGACGCCCTGATCGCCCAGCACATCGCCTGAGCAAGGCCGCGCCGGGCGCCAGGGCGGGTGTTTGCCTCTTCCGCCCCTGAGCCGAGCACCGACGGTCGCCCGCCGTTCGCCTCGCTTTCGGGCGCATGCCACCGGCGGAACGGCCGCCGATGCGAGGGGCCACCGCCGTTTGACGCGACGGCGAGCGAGGAGGACAATAGATCATGGGCTCACTCCATCGCCACGACGTTTCGACGCGGAGGACCTTCATCATGGCGCACGCCACGGAACCGTATCTCGACGGTTGGACCGCCGCCGACCTGGTGGAACGGTTCGGCGCGGTTCCCCTGAATCGCGTCCGGCACGATCCCGCCCCGGGAAAGGCCACCGAAGAGGACGTGATCGAGATCCACGACCGCGAAGACCGGCTTTACGAGCTCGTCGACGGTGTCTTGCTGGAGAAGACCGTGGGCACGTACGAATCCTATCTGGCGTTGTTGATCGGTCGGCTGCTGGGCAACTTCGTCGAGGACGCGAACCTCGGCATCGTGCTGGGCGCCGACGGAATGACGCGGTTGGCGCCGGGCCTGATACGGATTCCCGACGTTTCGTTCGTATCGTGGGCCCAATTGCCGGGCCGAAAGGTTCCCCGCGATCCCGTGGCCGATCTTGCGCCCGATCTGGCCGTCGAGGTGATCAGCAAGCACAACACCCCCAAGGAGATGGAGCGGAAGCTGTGGGATTACTTCACCTCGGGCGTTCGGCTCGTCTGGTACGTGTATCACGCGCCGCGGCGGGAAGTGCACGCATTCCGCTCGCCCGAGGATTGTGCGGTGCTCGGCGAAAACGACCGACTGGATGGCGCAGAGGTGCTGCCGGGATTCTCTCTCGAAATCGGCGAACTGTTTGCCGAGCCGGGCCAAGGGGCCGCGAAGCCGACGCCCCGCGACGGCGAGGCATAGACGCCCGCTGACAACGCCGGGCCGGTTCGGGAAGAACCGACCGTCACCCCATCACGAGCACCTTGGCGCCGCGCACGCGCCCCCGTTTCAGATCCATCAGCGCGAGGTTGGCGTCTTCGAGGCGGTAGGTCTGCACTTCGGGACGGAGCGGGATCTCCGCCGCCAGGGGCAGGAACTCGCGGATGTCGTGGTGGGTGATGTTGGCCACGGTCTTGATCTCGCGCTCGAGCCAGAGGTGCTCGTGGTAGCTGAGATTCAATAGAGCCGGCTTGTCGGCGTCCTCCTTGCGGATCGCGTTGATCACGAGCCGTCCGCCCGGGCGCAGGTTGGCCAGGGCGTGCACCACGGGCTTCCAGGCGGGCGTCGTGTCGATGATCGCGTCGAGCGGCTCCGGTGCGCGCTGGGCGGTGTCGCCGGCCCACACGGCGCCGAGCTGCCGGGCGAACTTCCGCTGGCCCGCATCGCGGGCGAACACGTAGACCTCGGTGTTCGGCAGGCGGTGGGCGACCATCTGGAGCACGAGGTGGGCCGAGCCTCCGAACCCCGTCAGGCCGAGGCGCCGGCCGTCCTCGAGGTTCGCAAGCCGCAGCGCCCGATAGCCGATCGCCCCGGCGCACAGCAGCGGTGCCGCGTGCTCGTCGCGGAATGCCGGCGGAATCGGGTAGGCGTATTTCTCGGGCACGGTCATGTATTCGGCGTAGCCGCCGTCGGCGTCGCGCCCGGTCGCGCGGAACTGGGGACTGAGGTTTTCGTCGGGGTCGCCGGTCGACGAGTGGATCCAGCCGACTCCCACGCGGTCGCCCACTCGATGCCGGGTGGCACCCTCGCCCAGCCGTTCGACGTATCCGACGACCTCATGGCCGGGCACGACCGGCAATCTCGGAGGAGCGGCTCTTCCTTCGATCTCGTCGAGTTCGGTATGGCAGACGCCGCAGGCCGACACCTTGACGAGCACTTCGCCCGCGGCAGGTTCCGGCACCGCCATCTCGATCATTTCGAGGGGGGTCGCGGTTTCGGCGAGCGAGACGATCTTGGGCACGATCATCGCTCTCATGGATCGCGAGCCTCCGTTCACGGCGTCGTGCGAAATCGACCGGGAGGTCACACCACGTTCCGGCCGATCGACGCCAGCGCGGCCGGTTCGTCGTCGGCGAGGTTCAGGGCATGATCGAGCCGCATCAGCGCGAGGAGCTCCTTGACCGCGGGCGTCATCGAGTGGACGATCAGCTTCCCTCCCGCCTGGCAGAATCGCTTGTGGCACACCACGAGCCAGCTCAGTCCGCTCGAGTCGATCAGATGGGTCTCGGCCAGGCTCAGCAGCACCAGCCGGGCGTACCCCTTGGGGCCCAGATACTGCTCGATCGCGTGGGAGGTGGGGATGACGTCGTTCTGCACGGTTCGGCCCAACAGAGCCAAGCGGAGCACGTCGCCGTCGTCGGATACCACTCTCAACTGCATGGATTGAGCCTTCAGCGTGAAGCAGTCACCGGGATGAGCCCGGTCGACATGGAATGCCCTATTGTAATGGCAGACGCCAAAACCGACAATCAGGGTACCCCGCTCGATCGGCGGGAATGGTCCACTCGAAAGACGGGGCAGTCCGTCGGTCGACCCCGCGAACCCGAAAGTCTACAATTCGGGTCGACGCACCGGAAGATCGACATGAGCACCCCATCGCCCGTTGACGCTGCTCGAACGACCAAGGACGATCTCGGGGGCGTCCTCGACCGTCTTGCCGAGGGGGTTGTGACCTTGGACGGCCGGGGGCGGATCGTCGGCATCAATCGTGCCGCCTGCCGAATCCTCGAGATCGACCCGGTCGAGGCCCTCGATGCGCACTGCTGCGAGCTGCTGGATTCGCAGTTCTGCGGATCGGCCGAGGTCGTGCGCGAATCGATCCGCGAGCACCGGCCCGTCAGCGACGTCGAGGTGCCGGTCGAAACGCGGTCGGGCCGCCGAAGAGTTCTCGTGGTTCAAACCGGCTCGCTCGGCAATGGCCGGGAACATCGCGGAAGCGTGGTCGTGTTGCGCGACGTCACCGAGTTGGCCGCGTTAAAGGAAGACCTTGCCCGACGCTACCGGCTGCACAACGTCGTGGGCAAGAGCAAGCCCATGCGGGAGATCTTCCGCCTGGTCGAAGAGGTGGCCGATTCCGAGGCGACTGTGCTCATCGAGGGCGAAAGCGGCACGGGCAAAGAGTTGGTGGCTCGCGCGATCCACCACCTGAGCCCGCGGGCAGGGGGGCCATTCGTGGCGGTCCACTGCTCGATTCCCGCCGAGGACGTGCTCGCAAGCGAGTTGTTCGGGCACGTCCGGGATGCGTTTCCCGGGGCGATGCGCGACAAGCGGGGGCGATTCGAGGCCGCGGCGGGCGGGACGATCCTTCTCGATGAGGTCGGCGCGCTGCCACCGGGCATCCAGGTCACGTTGCTGCGAGTGCTTCAGGAGCGAGCGGTCGAGCGGGTGGGCGACGATCGTCCGATCGGCATCGATGTCCGCGTGATCGCGGCCAGCCATCGCCCGCTGGCCGAGTTGGTCGCCGAGGGGAGTTTTCGGCGGGATCTCTACTACAAGCTTCGCGTGGTTCCGATGGCGATACCGCCGCTGCGCGATCGGCGGGACGACGTGGGGCTGTTGGCCCAGCACTTCGCCGAGCGTTTCCGCGACGAGACGGGGCGCCCGATCGAGGGATTCAGCCCGGAGGCGCTGGCGCTGCTTGTCGACTATGCGTGGCCGGGCAATGTCCGCGAGCTGGAGAGCGCGGTCGAGTACGCCTTCGTCAAGGCCCGGCGCGGCCCGATCGCGCCGGCCCACCTTCCGCCCGAGTTGGGGGCGCCGGCCGCGCCGGCGGTCCCGCCCGCCGTGGATATTCCGCCGGACCCATCCCCGCCCGAGCGCCGACGAGGCTTGCCCCCGTCGACCTCCGCCGAGGCGGTCCGGGCGGCGCTGGTCGGGGCCGATTGGAACGTGGCCAAGGCGGCCCGGCGCCTCTCCATCAGCCGCACCACCCTTTACAAGCGAATCGCCCAACTCAAGCTCGCCCGCCCCGAAGACGAACCGCCCGTGTGACTCGCCGTGCATCGAACCGCTCGAACCAGGAGCCCCAACCGTGAGAGACTGCATCTTGTTTGTGCTGACGGCGCACTTCGTCGCCGCCATCGCCCCGGCGGCCGACTTGCCGGCCGTCGCGACCCATACGAATACGGTCGGCATGCGCATGGTCCGCATCGAGCCGGGCACGTTCACGATGGGCAGCGCCGAGGGGGGCGATTTCGACGAGCGGCCCGCGCACGAAGTGACCGTCAGCCGGGCCTTCTTCTTGGCGGTCTGCGAGGCCACGAACGCCCAGTACGAACGGTTCGATCCCGAGCACCGCGAGTTGCGAGGCAAGCTCGGCTTCTCCCACGACGACGACGAGGCCGTGGTCTTCGTGAGCTGGCACGAGGCCGACGCCTTCTGCCGTTGGCTTGCCGCAAAGGAGGGCTTGCCCTACCGGCTGCCGACCGAGGCCGAGTGGGAATACGCCTGCCGGGCCGGCACGACCACGGCCTATCACACGGGCGACACGCTGCCCGAGGCGTTTCACAAGAACGTCACCGAGAGCTGGTACCCCGGCTCGCCCCGCGGAAACGACCAACCCGTCGCGCTCGCGGTCGGCAAGACGCCGGCCAACCCGTGGGGATTGTGCGACATGCACGGCAACGTCGAGGAGTGGTGTCTCGACTGGTACGGGCCGTACGCCGGCCGGGCGCAAACCGACCCGGTGGGGCGGGCCGACGGAGCGTTCCGCGTGACCCGGGGCGGAAGCCACTCGACCGCGCTCGAATACCTTCGCTCGGCCAATCGGTTGGGCACGCTGCCGGACGACAAGAGCTGGCTGATCGGTTTTCGCGTGGCCCTGGGCCCGGCTCCCGCGACGAAGCCGCTGCCCGTGCCGCCCCTGCCACGGAACCAGCGCGACGTGCGCCAGGAGGTTCCCACCGATCTGGCCGAAGGGCCCGATCGCGCCAAGCCCTACTTCCGGGGCCCGCGCCAGTACGTAAAAATCCCGCCGGAGTCGAACGGTCCGATCTTCTCGAAGCACAACCACTGCCCCGCCTTGGTGGCGTGCCCCAACGGCGATCTGCTGGCCGTCTGGTACACGTGCCTTCGCGAGCCGGGACGGGAGTTGGGCATCGTGGCCAGCCGGCTTCGCTACGGGCAGGACGAATGGGAGCCGGCTTCGCCCTTCTGGGACGCCCCCGACCGTAACGATCACGCCTCGGCCTTGTGGTGCGACGAAGAGGGCACGATCTTCCATTTCAACGGGCTTTCGGCCGCGGCGACCTGGGGCAGCCTGGCAACCGTCATGCGCACCTCGACCGACAGCGGCGCCACCTGGTCGCGGGCCCGGCTGATCATGCCCGAGCACGGGCTGCGCCACATGCCGGTCGAGACCGTGTTCCGCACCCGGGAAGGCTGCATCCTCGTGCCCTGCGACGCGGTGACGGGCGGGGCCGGCGGCACGGCCGTGCTCATCAGCCGCGACAACGGCACGACGTGGGAAGACCCGGGCGAGGGCCAACCGCCGCCCGAGTTCGTCGAAGGCGGCTCGGGAGCATGGATCGCCGGCATTCACGCCGGCATCGTCCAACTCGACGACGGCCGCCTGATGGCGTTCGGGCGGGGCGACAACATCAACGGACGGATGCCCCGAAGCCTCTCGGCCGACGTGGGGAGAACGTGGACCTACACCGCCAGCCCCTTCCCTCCCATCAGCGGCGGACAGCGCCTGGTCGTCACGCGCCTGGCCGAAGGCCCGATCTTCTTCGCCTCGTTCGCCAAGGAGTTCGAAATGGTCGATGCCTCGGGGGCCCAACGCAAGGTCGCGGGCCTGTTCGGAGCCCTCTCGTTCGACGAGGGCCGCACCTGGCCCGTGCGCCGCTTGATGACCGACGACGGCCCGCCCCGCGAGATCGACGGCGGCGGCAACACGGGCCGGTTCCTCCTGAGCCGCGATTCGGCCGAGCCGCGAGGGTACCTCTCCGTGTGCCAGACCCCCGATGGACTGATCCACCTGATCAGCAGCAAGCAGCACTACGCCTTCAACCTCGCGTGGCTGAAGGCGCCCGCCCCGGCGGCACAGTAGCCGACGCGCCGGTGGATTTCTCGCTTTTCGACGCGACCGAGGCCGTCGTCGCCGTCTGCGTCGAGAAGGCGATTGCGCTGGTCTGCGCGACCACGGGCCTGAGCCCCGAATAGGCGGCGAGGCTCGAGCGGGCCGCCGGCACGGTCCGGCTTTCCAGAAACGGGCGAGGTTTCCTATTGATTTCGATTCTCATTATCAGTATATTGGGGGTCGGAACGCGGAAGATGACCTGCCCCGCCACGGCGACGTGACGATCGTCCGTCGGGCCAGGCGCCTTCGATTCTCGCCCGACAGCCAGCGCCGCCGTCGAAGCCGGCGGTGCCAGCCATCCAGCCCCGCTTATTCCGGCCCCGCTCGGGACCCCCGCTCGCCCTCGCGAGCCCGGGTCTCTTCATTGCCGGGGTGCCGCGATGGGTTTCTCCGCGCGTCGGGTCCGTTGCGCCGGCATCTTGCCCGGAACCGCTGCCGCGAGAACTAGAAAGACAGAGAGGGAACGAGGAAACACCATGTCCAGCACCGATGACGACCGCCTTTCGGTCCGGGAGCGTCCCGAGGTCTGCCAGCATGCGGACGACCCGTGCCGGCTCTGCCGCGGAATCGCCCGCGCGCGCGTCGTGCACTCCGACGAGTTGCTCCAGGGACAACGGGAGTTGTTTATCCTTCACGCCGGGCAGGTGTACCGCCTGCTCCGCACGCGCAACGACAAACTGCTGCTTCAGAAGTGACGCCGCGGGCGCGGCAGGACCCTTCGACCGGGGGCCGGAATCGACGGGCACGCATGAACCTCCTTGCACCCACACGAAGAGGCGAAACTCCATGATCGAACCACGAATCGTCGCGACCTCGGTGCCGAGGGCAAGGCCCCCACCGTTCGTGCCGCGGGCGAGATGAACCTCCCCTTCGGCGAGCCAGCCGCTCCTGCCGCTAGCCTCGTGCTAGCCCTCCCGGCCAGCCAGCATCTCGTTCTTGTCTTCACCCATGCGCCGGCGGGCGCCGGCACGTGCGTCCGACGAGTTACACAAGCTGCCAACACGGGAGTAGGACATGCACAACCATTCGAGATGGAAGGCGTTTACCCTTGTCGAGTTGCTGGTGGTCCTGGCGATCATCGGGGTCCTGATATCTCTGCTCTTGCCGGCCGTTCAGGCGGCGCGCGAGGCCGCCCGCCGCGGCAGTTGCACGAACAACCTCAAGCAACTGGGGCTGGCCTTGCACAACTACCACGCGGCGTACCGATGCTTTCCGGGCTTGGGTGCCACCACCCTGACGAGCTTCTCGGTGCAGGCGAAGCTGCTGCCCTTCGTGGAGCAGACCAGCCTTCAAAACCTGATCGACTTCGCCCAGCCTTTGTACCTGGGCACCAGCCACAACCAGGCGCTCAACCCGGCGCAAGCCGCGGCCGCCCGGACCCGGGTCTCCCTGTTCCGATGCCCCAGCGACGGCAACGACGACGTCCATGAGGAGAAGCCCGGCGAATTCGTGGCGGGGGGAAACTACATGGTCTGCGGCGGGTCGGGCACCGGCACGAACTACGATCTGCGCTATCCAAGCGACGGGCTGTTCTACTACGGCTCGGCGCGCGGGTTCCGCGACATGACCGACGGCTCGAGCAACACGGCGGTCGCGTCCGAGTCGCTCCTGGGCCCACGGAACGACGCGGCGGGGCCTCTGCCCAACGGACGCGATGCGCGCCGCCTGGTCGGTTTGCTGTCGGGCGCCACGCCCAACAGCGGCGCGCCCGGTCTGGCGGGCCTGGTCAATCCCGACCTGGCCCCGCTGGCCGCGGCGTGCACGAGCTGGAAGGGCAGCCGGGCCTTCGGCTGGATCCAAGGCAAGCCCATGTGCTCGACCTTCTCGACCTACCTGGCCCCGAACTCGCCGGTCAACGACATGCAGTCGATGGGTATCGGGTTCTATGCGGCCCGCAGCAATCATCCCGGCGGTGTCAACGTGCTTCGGGGCGACGGCGGCGTGCGTTTCGTCGCCGAGACCGTGTCGCTCGAGACGTGGCGGGCTTTGGGATCGGCAAACGGCGGCGAGTTGCCGGGCGAGCATTAGTGCCGCGGCCTCTTCTGCTTCCATCGAACCGCGGGTTCCACCGAACCGCGGGTTGTTTTTGACGATATCGACGTGGTTTTTTCCAAGAGAAGTGGTTTTCTTCAAGAGAAGGAGTGTCAAGATGAAGCGTTCTTGGAAGCCGTGCCTTCTGGTGTTGGCGCTGGCGGCCGCTTGGTCGATCGGCGCGCCGCAAGGGTCGGCCGATCCGGGCTTGTTGTTGATTGCCCACGGCTCGCCGAGCCGGCAGTGGAACGAGCCGGTGCTCGAACTGGGCCGCCGCGTGGCCGCCGAGGCCCAGAAGCTGGGACGGTTTCGGGCCGTGCGCACGGCCATGCTCGAGGCGGCTCAACCCGACGTCGCGACGGCCGTGGCCGAACTCGAACGCGAGGGATGTGACCGCATCGTGGCGGTTCCGCTGTTCATTGCGCCCAGCGGCCACTCGCACTTTGACGTGCCTGCCGTGCTGGGCATCTATTCGAGCCCGACGACCGTCGCGGCCCTCGCCGAAGAGGGTGCGGTGCCGGCCCGCCCCAGCGTCCCCGTCACCTTGACCCAGACCTTGTCGGAAGGACGACTGCTCGCGACGTACGCTCTGGACGAGGTGCGCAAACTCTCCACCTCGCCCGGCGACGAGGCCCTCGTACTGCTGGCGCACGGCGATTCGGACCACGGACCATTGGTCGATCGGCTCATGCGGCAGATCGCCACGTACTGTTGTGGCCAGGCCGGCATTTCCTACGGCGACTGGGCGTACGTCGCCGTGGGGCAGGAGTATCTCAGCCGAGGCGTGCCGGTCATCCAAGATGCCCTGAAACACAGGAAACGCGTGCTGGTCGTGGGCGTGTATCTGTCGTTAACGGCGTCGAGGCTCCATGAGCGACGGGCGCGCACGGCACAGCATGGCCGCGCGGAATCGGACCTCCTGGCGAGCCGAGACGTCGCGTTTTCCGAGACCGCGGTCGTCGATCACCCCGAACTCGTCTCGTGGATCCTCGACGCGGCCGGCGCCGCCCTCGGTCCGGTTGGCGACGGCCAGCCGGTCGCGGCCGCCCAGGCGTCCGACCACCCCGTGCGTTGAGCCTTGCGGCGAGGGCGTCGTTCGCTCTATGGAGGCCGACCGAAAAGCCCGCCGGAGGCATCGCCCGGCGGGCTTTCGCTGTCCGGTCCACGCGATCGGCGCCGGGGCCGGCGCGGCTCAGCCGTCGAGGATCGCCTCGGCCTCGTCGCGGTAGGCGTCCATGACGTAGGGGATGCCGGTCACGTCGGCGCACTCGCGCGTGAGGCTCATGAGTTCCCGGCGGGTGACGGCCGGGATGCGGAAGCAGCGGGCCCCGGCCATGAGCTGCTGCAGGCCCACCGAGAGCTTCTGGACGTACGAGAAGATGCCCACGGCTCCCAGGGGGATGTTCTTCATTTCGTCCTTGCCCACCAGGTCGGCGACCTGCTCCCAGCAGATGAAGATCTCCTCGACCGAGTCGCCGTACTGGCTGACGGTCTTGGGCAGCCCGCCGTTGCTCATCCAGCGGGTCACGTTCTTGCCGACCATGCCGGGGATCATGAGGGCCCGGCCCATGCAGACGGCCTTCACGTAGGGGGCGCCCAGGGCAATGGCCTTGAACACGTGGTCTTCGGCGCTGAACCCGCCGGCAAAGGCCAGGTCGGGCACGCGCCGGCCCTTGGCCGCCAGCTTGTCGGCGAACTGCACGGCGGCCGCGTGGAGGTACAGGCTCGGCATGCCCCATTCTTCCATCATGCGCCAGGGGCTCATGCCCGTCCCACCCGGCGCCCCGTCGATCGTCAACAGGTCGATCTCCGCCTCGCTCGACCACTTCAGGGCCATGGCGAGTTCGCGCAGGCCGTACGCGCCGGTCTTCAGGGTGATCCGCCGGAATCCCAGGCCGCGCAGCCGCTCGCACTCGGCCAGAAAGCCGTCTTCCTCGACGAACCCCAGCCGGCTGTGCCGCTCGAACTGCTTGATCGCCCCGCGCCGGAAGGCCGACTGGATGACGCGATCGGAAGGATCGGGCGTGACGATGTAACCGCGCTTCTGGAGCTCGAGGGCCCGCTCGAGCGAGTCGACCTTGATCTCGCCGCCGATGCACTTGGCCCCCTGGCCCCACTTGAGCTCGATCGTCTCCAGGCCGTGCTCGCGGTGGACGTACTCGGCGACGCCCAGCCGGGTGTCTTCGACGTTCATCTGCACGAGGATCTCACCCGGCCCGCGGTGATACCGCCGATAGGTCTCGATGCGGCGGTCCATGTCGGGGGCGCGTTTGACCTTGCCGCGGGCGTCGAGTTCGAGTTGGGGGTCGATGCCGCAGACGTTCTCGCCGCACACCAGGGTCACGCCGCTGATCGCGGCGCCCACGGCGAAGTGCTCCCAGTTTTTGCGGGCGATCTCGGTCGAGCCGAGGGCCCCGGTGAACACGGGCGCCGACATCTTCACCTTGCGGTTCCAGCCGTACTCGGTCTGGACGTTGACGGCGGGAAATCGGCAGGTGTCGGGGTCGGCGATGGTCCCATCGGGCAAGCCCGCGCCCCCCAGGGCGTAGCCCTGAATGTTCAGATGGGAGTAATCGACCGGGTAGTCCTTGTCGCCCCCGGCGGTCACCTGACCGAACGGCCCGGGATAGAGCAACTCGCGGCCGCGGAAGGTCGCCTGGAACACTTCGCAGTTGCCGACGCACCCGTCCACGCAACGGGAACAAAGCCCCGACTGGGGCACGACGCTGCGCGATCGGTTCTTCGACAGGGTGGCATCGTTGGCGTTGGGGGTTTGAAAACTCACCGCGTTCTCCTCGGCGCGCAAGAGATAAGGAAGCGATCGCCAGGGGGGGCACCGACCGCCGCATCGGCGCGCCAGGCACCGGCGTGGGGCAACCGGGTGGCGCGGCTTGGTCGAAATCGTGGTTCCGCGCCGCAACCCCCTCGACATCCCCAATATTACCATTCGGCGCGGTATCAGAAAGGCGTATTTTGCTTATAACTAACATTCGTCTAGCTAATACGCAATCCGTGCGTCAGCGCTTCGCGCGCCGATGCGAAACGGATTCGTGCGGCGTCACCACGGCGCAGTCGACCTCGAGAATCGCCGCGATCTGGGCGATGGTCGCGGCGTGATGCCCCACGCCCAGGGCGAAGTGGTGTGTGGGGCCCTCGGCGACCCAGCGC
>Ga0334893_1001026_pt1 | contig 30336 bp, 19 predicted proteins | sample GraSluR3_MG_5_FD_207218 | JGI IMG/M metagenome (GOLD analysis project Ga0334893, IMG submission 207218) | Sludge microbial communities from methane-producing bioreactor in Wageningen University, Netherlands - Granular Sludge_09_05-R3 | ecosystem: Engineered > Bioreactor > Anaerobic >...
ACTCCAAATAATTTGCTAATTGATTTACTTTTTTTTCTTTTTGATACAAAAAAGTTGAATGTACTGCTTTTACACATTTTTGATAAACTTCTTGTATATAATCATCAGTTACATTTGGGTCCAAAACTTTTTCTTTGATAGAAACAGCTCATTCCCAATAAGGAATTACTTTATCTAATACTTTCAAAATATATTCTTTTTTTGTCATTTAATTATATGGTTAATAAATATATTTATTATTATATATCCAATCATTACAAAAAGCAAAAAAAACAAGCATATTTATTTTTTTTAATTGACAAAAACATATAAATATGTAAAAACAAAACTCACCTTTAAAAAAAACTAATATGGGAGACAAAACAATTAAACTTGGGATCTCAAAAAAAGTACTTTTGGATGAAACTAAAAGAGTTAAAAAACTAAACATCAAATTCATTCCAAACAAAAATGGTTGGCAAACAAAATTTACACAATAATTTGTCAATAAAACAAAAAAAACGGCAGGGTTTTCCTACCGTTTTTTGCTTATATATTTTCAATAAAAAAAAGCTATCTAGTGATAACCAGATAGCCAGACTTCTGGCCCCGGATTCCTCCTTAGATACTATGGAGGTTATAAAATAGGTAACGGCGCCACTACCAACTTTATATCCCCAATAATTAATCTACAAAAAATTCAAAAGTCCGAGTCCAAAAGTATATGCGCATATTTCACTTGGGTAAGTTTCCTATGAGCGGACACTTTTTGATACAAAAGTGTAATAAATTTTTTTGCCCCAATGAGCGATCAATCTTTTTGTATTTTTTTGTTTACGACTTGTTGATAAGATTCATAACTAAAAATACAAGTAATCAATACAACTTTCCTCTATACAATAGTTAGCACATATTTATCAAAGGAATTACATAAATATTGACAAAAAGAAAAATAGGGATTTTTTCCCTATTTAACTCTCTATCTACTTATCTCTCTATCTATTTAAAATTGCACTTCTGGAGCCACTTCCGAACCCTGATCAGCTTCAAAAAGATTTGCTTTTTCAAAACCAAATAATCTAGCTACCAAATTCGTAGGAAAAGAACGTATCATAATGTTAAATGACCTAACTGTATTGTTATAATTCATTCTTTCTACTGAAATTCTATTTTCTGTACCTTCAAGTTGCACTGTTAAATCACGAAATGCTTCAATAGATTTTAATTCTGGATAATTTTCTGTAATCATTAATAATCTTCAAAGTGCTGAAGATAGTTCTCATTGTGCTTCTTGATATGTAGACAATTCCTGTGCGTCTTTTATATCAATATTTGTTCTCATTGCGCTTGCTCTAGCCTCTACAACTGAAGTTAAAACATCTTGTTCTTGAGCAGCAGCTCATTTTACTGTATTAACCAAATTTGGAATCAAATCAGCTCTTCTTTGATACACGTTTTCTACTTGTGATCGAGCTGTTTTAACTGATTCATCTGTTCTAACTAAACCATTATATTTACTCGTAAACCAAAGCCCTAGTATCAATACTACAGCAATAATAATTAATCGCGTTTTTTTCATTGAAATATTTTATAAAGAATAAAAAACAAAGAATTATAAACAATATAGAGATTAAATTCAACCAGATTTTTTTATATACAATATTTTTTAAAACTAGTTACTAATTTTAATCCCCTGCTCATCAACCTCCAGAGCTTCCTCATCAACCACTAAAACCTCATCATCCAAATCATCATCAAAAACCTCATCCAAATCATCTACCTCCACGTCATGGCAAAAACCCCGTAAATCCAAATATTAAACCTGCAACAATTCAAACCATAAGCAAAGTACCAAGCCAAATAATAAGCACAACAATTAATATAACCAGCAATGGAATTCAGATTTTTTTAATAGTTTTTTTTATCTTTTTTTTCTTAATAAGTGAAGCCAAAATAAAACCTAAAATCAAACCAAATATCCAGAATCACTCCTCTTTTTGTTCTTGAGAAAAAAACTCATTTTTTATACTAGAAGCTTCATTATTATCTATTGCTTCACTACATCTTTTATAAAAAACATTTACTGCTGAAGCAAAATCACCTTTATCAACCAAAGGACGAATATCATTTTCTATAATACGTTTCACCAAAGCATCAGGCAAATCTCATTCCAATCAATATCAAACAATAATTCTGATTTTCTTTTCTTCAGTAGCAATCAACAACAATAATCCATTATTTTTTCAAGCTTGGCCTATCTGATTTTCGTTAAATAATTTCATTCATATATCAAAAAGTTCATTTCCATTTCTACTAGGAAAAAGAACAGCTACAAATTGATTAGTTGTGCTCGAATTATATGCTTCTCATAGAGAAGATAATTGCTGTAACGAAGATTGATTCAATACATTGGAATAATCCATTACATATTGAGTAATCTTTGGCAAATTCATTGGATCAACAGATGATTGCGCAAAAACAGATCATCCAAATATTACCAATCAAATTATTAAAATTTTTCTAAAATAACTTTTCATTATAAATTATAAATTGTAAATTAATAACTAAGTTATAATAACAAATCGAGCAATAAAAAGGACAAATAAAAGAAAGAAATCATCGCCAAATCAACATTGTCTGTAGCCAAAAAGCAGCGATACAATTCTAACTAGAATATAATTCTAAATATGATATTGCCTTGATAATGAATGAATTTTATTTGTTTTTTATTGCGAGATAAATATTAACAGTTAGATATATTAAAACTTATTTTTTTTCAAAATTATTCTCCATAACCAGTTTTTCATGTTTCTACAAATTTCATAGTCTCTTTGTGGAACATAAGTTCTACTTCACCAACTGGACCATTTCTATTTTTTCTAATACATACATCTGTAAGTCATTTTTTATCTGTATCAGGATCATAATAATCTTCTCTATGAAGCATCATAACTGCATCAGCATCCTGTTCAATAGCTCCTGATTCTCTCAAATCAGAAAGTTGTGGTTTTTTATCAACCCTTTTTTCTACTTCTCTAGAAAGTTGAGATAAAGCTACAATTGGTATTTCAAGCTCTCTTGCTAATTCTTTTAGTCATCTAGATATTTCAGATATTTCTTGAACCCTATTTCCCGAATATCACGTAGATGTACCACTCATTAATTGAAGATAATCTATTATAACCAAATCCAATCATTCTTTTATTTTTAATCTTCTTATTTTTGATTTAATTTGTGGAATTGTTGTTGAACCTTTATCATCAATAAAAACTTTGGTTCAAGAAAGACTTTCCATCGCTTCTCATATATTTGAAAAATCTTCAGATTCTAACCTTCATTTGGTTATTTTTGTCATAGAAACTCAAGATGCAGTAGAAAGTATTCTATCAATAATTTGCTCAGAACCCATTTCCAAAGAAAATATAGCTACCGATTTCTTTTGTTTAATAGCAGCATGCTCAAGCAAATTAATAGCAAAAGCTGTTTTACCCATACTCGGACGAGCAGCTAAAATAAGTAATTCTCATGGTTTAAATCATCAAAGCATTTCATCCATATTATGATAACCAGACATTACTTTTTTATCATTTATTTTTTCTGGGTTATCCACTATCTCCATATAATCTTCTATTCTACTATCCAACAATTCTTTAATTGAATGAACCTGATCTGATGCCGTATCTTGTGTTAAATCAAATATTCTTTTTTCAATAGTTTGTAATATATCAAAAGTTTCTTTTTGTTCATAAACATCACCAATAATTCTTTGAGAAACTTTTAAAATATTTCTAAGTATTGATTTTTCTTTTACTATTTTTGCATATTCATCAGCTGAAGATGATGTCAACAAAAATCAAGAAAGTTCATATAAATAGTCGGTTCATCAAATAACATCAATTACTCCATCTTTTGTAAGTTGATCAGCTAATGTTAAAATATCAATAGTTTTACGAGCCGCCCAAAGTGTTTTTATTCATTTAAATATATATCAATGTTCTTTATGATAAAAATCTTCTGGTATCAATCAAATACCCTCACAAATATATAGCAGTTCAGAATCCATCAAAATACCAGAAAGAATACCTTTTTCTGCATCAAGATTATGAGGAGGTAATTTAATGTCTTCAAGGCTAACCATAATTTTTATAGTTCAAGAGGTAAATAGTAGAATAGATAAATAGATTTTAATTTTCTATCTCTATATGATCAAATATCTATGTAAGATATTCAAAATCTTTTTCAAGAGATTTTTTAAAAAAACTAGGTTTAACCTAGCTTTCCAACATTTTTTCCACATTTTTTCCCACAAAACTAGGTCCATAACTTTTTTGGATACTCTCAAGAAGATATTAATTTTTGTATAGAAGAAACAACCTCTGATTTATCTTCAGGATAAGTCACACCAAACCACGAGGAATTATTTGGTAAAACATTACAGATTATTTTGTTATTTTTTATAAGTTCATCTAAAACTGTTGGAATATAATACTCCGAAGTCAATTCTTGACCGTGATTTTCTAAAAACTTTTTAAATCAGATTTCTATATATTCCAAAATAGATGGCATAAATCAAAAAAAATTCATAGAAACTAGCGTTTCTGGCGAGAGATTTTTTGATTGATCATCTTCTATATAAATAATTTTTCAATCTTTTTTAAAAATATTTTTAGTTTCTACAATGTTTGATAACAAACCATTATTCGCTTCACAAATTCCACGATTAACACTACCAAAATCAGAAACTGTATTTTTAAGATAATATCAAACCAAAGCATAAGAATTTGGATCTTGATTTTTAATAAGAAATTCATTTATAGCAAAAAATGCTTCTCTACCATAAAAATCATCAGCATTTAATGCTACAAAAGGAGCGTCAATACAATCTTTTGCTACCAACAATGCGTGAGCTGTTCACCAAGGTTTAATTCTTCATTCTGGAACAGAAAATCAAGAAGGTAGTTTATCTAATTCTTGATAAACATACTCAACAGGTAAAAATTTTTCAAATCTATTTCAAAAAAACATTTTAAAATCAGACTCTATACTTTTACGTATAACAAATACAACCTTTCAAAAACCTGCTTTAATGGCATCAAAAATAGAATAATCAATAATAACTTCATTGTTTGGACCAATAGGATCAATCTGCTTTAAACCTCAATAACGACTACCCATACCTGCCGCCATAACTACCAATATTGGTTTTTTCATTAATTATAAACTAAAAAATAAAAAATAATCTAAGCAAGCTCCTTAAGCTTCTGTTTAGCTTTTTCATTACTTGGTTCATATTCTAAAACTCTAAAATAATATTTTTTTGCAGATCAATAATCTTGAATTTCAAGATACAAATCAGCTAATGTTAGAAGGTAAGATGGATTAGTTGGTCTCAATTTGACTATTTTTTCCATCATTTCAACCGCATCTTTTTTTCTATCTGTATTATACAATACTTCAACCATACTTATATAATATTTAGGGTTTGATTGATTAATTGATATAGCTTTATCTATAAGTAATTCCGCTGTCTCAAAATCACCAGTAATTAAATACATTTCTCATATTTGCCAAATAGCTTTATGATCCTGAGGATCTATTTCAATAATTTTTTTAAGCAAAGATAGTGCTTTTTTATAATTTCCAAGATTAAAATAAAAATCAGCCAACAATTTATTAAGATCTCTATCATTTGGTTCAATAGCCAATCACTCAATTATTTTCTTTTCATATTCGTCTAATTTTCATTCTTTTCTAAAAACCAATGCTTCATACACAATTTTTTCTATCATTTTTTTCTTTTTTTTGGAAAATTCTTTATCAACCAATTCTTCTAATGAAGGTTTATCTTTTTGAGGTTCTTGAGAAACATCTTCTCAAATAACATCCTGATCCTCTTCAGATAATTCTTCTGATTGATATGTATTTACCAAATTTTCCTGAATAATCTCGTTTTTTATTTTGTTTAAAATCTTTTCACTAAGTATTTTATTCCAAAAAATAAAAAAATACTTTGTTACATCCTTAAACAAAAAATAAAACAAAAAACCTATAGGAAACGATAACAAAATAATACTTAAGACAATCCAAGATACAACACCCAATTTCAGCATTATAAAATATTATAAATAAATTATTTTTTAATCACCTTTGTTATAAGGCTCAAAGGTACTCTAAAGAATCATCAATCTTTTGTTCTGACACTAACATCATTTGTCATAATATTATAAGAAGCAACAAAACCACACATTTCACAATTACTTTTCAAACAAACTTCAGATCATTTTTGTGGGAATTTTTTGCTTTCTTCTGCATATTGTTCTAATTCATACATAAGACAACATTTAAGTTTTCAACATCTTCATTTTAGTTTTTCAATATCCCTTCCTTCCAAGTTTTGTAAGACAATATTTTCTATTTCAATACTTGGTAAAGGTCTAGTACTTTTACAACAAAGTTGAATACCATTACAACCAACAATACAATCCGTTGCTGGAGACATTTTTACCATATCTCTAGCTCAAACCTGAAACAAAAAAATATTTTTATTTAACGTTTGTCTAAGTTCTTTTACAAACTCTGAAAACACATATCTTTCTTCTGCATAAAAATAAAAATAAATTTGATCAGCAAAAACATGATATCTTGCTGTAACAGGCGTTGATGTAGAAAAATACTTTTTAAACATTTTCTTAAATAATGGGAATATCTGCAAAGAAAAAGACTGTTGTTCATCAAAAAAATCTTTTTCTTCTCATTTCAATATACGATGAAAGATTCATTTTCTATCAGTAGCAATAGAATGTCACAAAAAAACTCAAATAGTTAAAGAGTTATTTCAGGTTTGGTCCGTTGTTTCATAAACAATTTTGTCTCATGATTTCAATTCTCAAAAAACATCATTATCTTTAATTTCCAAAACCACATTTTTATTTGTATACCAATCTAATACATAAGCTAAATTCATCTTAAATTGTTAAATATAAATTATTTCCATAAATTATTTCCATTATTTATTTAATATATTCTTCCATTAAAGATTCAAATTCTTCTCTAGTTAAATATTCTTTCTCCAATAAAGAAACAGAAAGTTTTTCAATAATTGATTTATTTTTTTTGATAATATCTTTTGATTTTTTATAACAATCTGACATATATTCATATATTTTATGGTCAATACGTTGAGATATTTCTTCACTATACGGCTTAACAAATCTATAATCATCTGAATCAACATCTCAATAGGAAATAGTTCAGAGTTTTTCATCCATACCATATTTAGTAATCATGTTTTTTATAATCAATGTAGCTTTTTCAAAGTCATTTGAAGCTCATGTTGTTATTTCTTCCTTTCAAAAGAAAATTTCTTCTGCAGCTCTTCATCAAAGCAAAGATACGATCTGATCTAAAAATTTTGCCTTAGAATATAAATTTTCATCTTCATTTGGGATCATCCATGTTACTCAAAGAGCATGTCATCTACGAACTATAGATATTTTCTCAACAGGATCAGTTTGCGGCAAAAAATAAGCTGTAACGGCGTGTCAAAGTTCATGCAAAGCAACTATTTTTTTTTCTTTTTCATTCATTGATTTTACCTTTTTCTCTGGTCACATAAGAACTTTTTCAAGTGCATATTCAAAATCTTGAACATCAATTTGTGCTCTAGCTTCTTTTGCTATTTTTAAAGATGCCTCATTAACAATATTTTCAATATCAGCACCAACCAATCAACTAGTTCTTTTTGCTAAAGACTCTAAAGAAACTTTGGAATTTATTTTTTTGTTTTTAAGATAATAACTAAAAATAGCTATTCTTTCTTCGTATGTTGGTCTAGAAACCATAATTTTTCTATCAAATCTACCAGCTCTAAGCAATGCTGGATCCAATATATCAGGTCTGTTTGTTGCTGCAATTACAATAATATTTGTTTTGTTATCAAAACCATCCATTTCAGTCAAAATCTGATTTAAGGTTTGTTCTTGTTCTTGATGTCATCAAGTATGTCAAACCCCCCTCTTCCTTCAAATAGCATCTATTTCATCAATAAAAATAATCGCTTTACCAGCAGCTTTTGCTTTTCCAAAAAGCTCTCTTACTTTTGCTGCTCACATACCAACCAACATTTCCATAAACTCAGAACCAGAAACACTAAAAAACGGAACATCTGATTCTCAGGCTACAGCCCTAGCCAAAAGCGTTTTACCAGAACCAGGTTCTCAAAAAAGCAAAACTCATTTTGGATGTCTAGCTCATACTTTATGGTATTTTTCTGGATTTTTTAAATAATCAACAATCTCTGACAATTCATTCTTAACTTCCTCCATACCTGCTACATCAGAGAATCTTGTTTTATGTTTTATTTTTGGTTCTAATTTACCAACTTTAACACTAAAAGGAAATCAAGATCATCCTTTTGGTAGCATAAATTTAAAAAACAATATGAACACAATAAAAAATATTAAAATTGGTCATATTTCTTCAAAAAATTTTTGTAAGAAAGATTTTGTTGTGTATTTTACATCCACCAAAACGGATCATGTCAAAGAGATACCAAGATCAGACAAAGAAGTATCCATTGGTTTTTTGGTAGAATAGGTATCAAAAACATGTTCAGTATAAGTTTTTTTTAGAGTCATCATAGATTTTGCATCTCACGAAGAAACATAAACATATCAAATCAAATCAACAGCATCTTTTAATTCTATTTTTGAAAATTCATTATTTTTATAACGTTCAAGAAAATTGTTTAATGATACTTCTTCCTCATTTTCAACAACTTGAACAACATCTCACACTATTTCATAGTTTTTATAAAGCTGTAAAAGCCCGCTCACAACAACAACAAAAAAAACAAAAAAAATAATTCACTTTTTCATATCATATATAGTAATAATTAAATATCTTGCAAAAATTAACTATATAAAAAAGAATTTGAAAAGCAATTAAAATTGATTTAAACAAACAAATACATAAACTAAAAGTATGCAAACATTCAAAGACCAATTAAGAACAACAAACAAATATATAACAATATTGGAAAGCAATGGAATAAAAAGCATAAAAGACCTTCTCCAATATTTTCCTAGAAGTTATGAAGATAGAAGCTTTATAAAGCCACTTTCAAAGTTAAGTATAGATGAGAAATGAACAGCAACAACCAAATGAAAAATTATTGAAAAAATTTTCTCACCAAGAAGATGAAAAAAAGTATATGAATTTATATTTTCTGATGAACAGTGAGAAATATGAAAAATAAACATATTTAACTCATGATACCTTGCAAATAAAATAAAAAAAGACAAACGATATATTATAATTTGAAAACCTTTTATTAAATTATGAAAATATATATTTAATCAACCTGAAATTATTGAGACATCAGATACAATGATAGAAGAATCAAATATTCCAAATATGGGAAGAATATATCCAATTTATTCAGAATTATACGGAATAAAACCAGGTTGGTTCACAGAAAAAATACGAACATGTATAGAAAAAACAAATACAATTTTTGATGAATACTTACCAAAAGATTTTTTAAAAAAATACAATCTTTTGTGAGTGCATGACACAATAAAAAATATTCACTTTCCAGAAAATTATGATTTACAAAAAGCGGCATTAAAAAGAATATTTTTTGATAGATTACTTAGAGTTCAATTACATTCATTAATCCAAAAGGAAGAATACGAAAAAACATCTTTAAAAAAGTTTGATGAATCAGATCCTCGTCGAGAAATCATAAAAAATTTTATAGACAAATTGCCCTTTACATTAACAAATGCCCAAAAAAAAGTAATTAAAAATTGCATAGAATCAATACACAACACAAAACCTATGATGGCTTTGTTACAATGAGATGTGTGAAGCTGAAAAACAATTGTGGCTGCAATTATTGCTTATTATATACACAAATTGAAACAAAAACAAAGTATTTTTATAGCACCTTTAGAGGTCTTAGCAAATCAACACCATAAAACACTAGCTAAATTGTTTTTACCTTTATGAATACGTATAGAATTACTTACCTGATCAACACCAAAAAACCAAAAAGAAAAATTAAAAAAAGAAATAAAAGAATGAAAAATTCAAATAATTATATGAACACATGCCCTTTTACAAGAAGATGTTGGTTTTGCCAATCTCTGATTTGTAGTAATAGATGAACAACACAAATTTTGAGTAAGACAAAGAGCTGTTTTCAAAAAGTTTTGAAATCCAGATATATTACAAATGAGTGCTACACCAATACCAAGATCAATGGCTTTAGCATTTTTTTGAGAATTTGACGTTCACATTATAGATGAATTACCAAAATGAAGAAAACCAATAACAACAAAAATAATTTCTGAAAACGAATATAAAAAATTAAAACCACGAATTGTTTCAAAAATAAAAGAAAATCAAAAAGTTTTTGTTGTCACACCTCTTGTAGAAGAATCAGAGAAACTAGAAGAAGTAAAAGCAGCTACATCAGAATATCAAGAAATAAAAACATTATACCCAGAATTAAAATGAAAAATATGATTAATTCATGGTAAAATGAATTCAAAAGAAAAAGAAGAAACTATGATAAAATTCAAAAATTGACAATATCGTCTACTTGTGTCTACAACAGTAATAGAAGTTGGTGTTGACATACCAGAAGCCACAATTATGATTATCAAAAATTCAGAAAGATTTTGACTTTCACAACTTCACCAATTAAGATGAAGAATAGGAAGGTCAGATTTAAAATCATATTGTTTTCTAGAAACAAAGAAAAAAACATGAGATAGCTACAAAAGACTTCAAGCTATGGAAGAAACAAACGACTGATTTAAATTAGCAGAACTTGATCTAAAAAACCGCTGACCTTGAGAAATACTTTGAACAATTCAAGCTTGACAGACAGATATTCCAATAGAAATTTTATCAGATTTAAAATTTATAGAAAAAATTCAAGAATGAGCAAAATATTTATTAACAAAATACCCAAAATTAAAATGATTAGACAAACTACAAAGATATCTAAATGAAAAAATTTGAGATATTTTAGCTTAATTTCCAATTTATAGGAGTTTTTCAACAAGAAAACAAATAATCATTTGATTTTGAAAAATGTTTACATCCAAAAAATCATTTATAAGCAGAAAATGGTGAAGGATGTGCAGCCTGCAACACCAAGTGTTTATCTTGATTTATCAACTCAATTTTCCCCTGCGCATAAGCTCCCCAAAGAATAAAAACCAATCAAGTTTTTTCATCCGATAACTTTTTAATAACCGAATCAGTAAATTGTTGCCATCAAGCATTTTTATGTGAATTAGGCGTATCTTTTCTCACCGTCAACGTAGCGTTCAAAAGAAAAACTCATTGCTTTGCCCAAACAGTAAGATTTCACGAAGTTGGTGGTATAAAACATGGTATATCATTTACCAATTCTTTGAAAATATTTTTGAGTGAAGGGGGAAGGCGGATTCCATGTTGCACAGAGAAACAAAGACCATGAGCTTCCCCCTCTCCATGATATGGATCCTGTCCCAAAATAACTACCTTTACATCACCAAAAGGAGTCTGATTAAATGCATTAAAAATATCAGAAGATTTTGGATAAATTATATTTCATTGTTTTTCTTCCTTCTTCAAGAACTCTTTAATGTTTTTAAAATAGGGTTTTTGAAATTCATCGCCAAGAACTTTTTTCCAAGAAGAATGAATTTGAATAGATTCGAAATTAATCATAGAAAAAATTATTCATTAAAACAACATCATCAGATTACTAATCCAGCATTTTTTTACAACAAAAAAATAGCTACCCATCATCAATGAATAGCTATTCCAATACTTATTTATTTTTTACATTTACAATGAGTCAACTCTGCGTAAGCAACAAATACTGCTGAAAGTCAAACCAATGAATATACCACGCGAGAAAACACTGACATATCACCAAATATCCAAGCAACCAAATCAAACCCAAAGAAACCAACCAATCCCCAATTAAGTCAACCAACTACCAAAAGTAGTAATGCGATAATATAAACGTTTTTCATAACTATATGTATTAAAAGATAAAAAACATAATAATTGTTTTTCATCAAAGATCTAAGCTAAATCAAAGATCATTGTACCAACTTGTAATTCATAATAAGATATGATTATAAAATCAAAAATCAAAAAAAAAATTTAATTTACAAAAAAACAGGGTATGAGGGATTTGAACCCCCGACACGTGGCTTTGGAGACCACTGCTCTACCAAACTGAGCTAATACCCTATTTTTATTCAATCCAATAAGCCTGATTCTGTAATATTTGGAATTTATCTAAGCCAACATATAGTTAGCATCTGCACTTCCACGCAATACTGCGCAACAAGCTTGCACCAGCTATGGTTTACCACTCGAACACCTATCAGGTGAACTGAGAAGAAGTATCCCGCTTTAGCGGGAATCTTCACGTTGCATCTTTCCCCTGCCGAAACAAGGTAGTTTTCGTTTCTGTGGCACTTTCATTTAACATGATTCAACACCCATAAGGTGTTAGCTTTTTTATGGTGTCAGGACTTTCCTTCCCGCTTTAGCAGGATACCAAATAGACTGAACAAAGATGACTTTTAAGGAATTACAAAAAAAATGCAACAGAAAATGCGGCATTAGCCGCATCTATAATTATTCCAATATGTTTTCACTATTTTCTGGTTTCATCAAAGGAAACATCACCACATCTCTCAAATTATCTTGCTGAGTCAAAATAGCCAATATTCTCTCTAATCCCATACCAAATCAACTTTGTGGAGGCATACCGTATTCCATAGACATTACAAAATCATCATCCCCTGCTGTTGCTTCTTCGTCTCATTTTTGTGCAGCTTCAGCTTGCTTATCAAAATTTTCTTGTTGTAAAATTGGATCTACTAACTCAGAATAAGCTTTACAAATTTCCCATCAATTTACCAATAATTGAAACTGTTCGACAATACCAGAATCCTTATCAGAAATCCTAGCCAAAGGCTGCATAATTACTGGATAATTATAAATAAATGCTGGTCAAATAATTTTTGGTCTCAATACTTTTTTATATAAATAATCTATCAAAGTAGTTGTTCCCATACCGTCCATTCTCTCAAATTCAATTCATTTTACTTTAATATCAGCCCTAAGTTTATCAGAATCATCCATTCAATATTGTGTAATATCAATACCTGAAGCTTCCAAAATTCATTTTGTATAATCAATTCTTTCCCATGGAGTTGTAAAATCAATATCTCTTATTTCTCACTCTTTATCCTTTACCTTTAAAATTTTTGGTAATCCTAATTTTTCAAAGAAATAATCAAACATTTTTTCTGTAAATTTCATATTATCTTCATAATTCCAATACACAGCATAATGTTCTACTTGAGTAAACTCTTGAAGATGAGAAGGATCAGAACCCTCATTTCTAAAATCTTGTCCTATTTCAAATACTTTTTCAAATCTCCCTACCGTTGCTTTTTTCAAAGAAGTCTCAAAAGCTATTCTCAAATACACATCCGTATCATAATCATTGTGATGAGTAATAAACGGCTTTGCTGCTGCCCCACTAGCAGCATTTCCAAGTATTGGAGTCTGGATTTCTACAAATCATTCTTGTGTATAAAAATCCCTAAGTGTTTTATAAAATTTTGATTTAAATAAAAATCTCTGATAAGATTCTGAATTCATTGTCATATCCAAATATCTTTTTCTATAAATATCTTCTTGGTCTTGTAATCCATGAAATTTTTCTGGAAGAGGCCTAATTGCTTTTGCCAAAAAAGTAAAAGCAGAAACAAAAATAGTTAATTCTCATTTATGTGTTTTAAAAACCTCTCATTCGATTCATATAAAATCTCAAACATCTACCATTTTTTCCATAAATTTATATGCTGTCATTCAATCTTGACTTCAATCCTGTAATATATTTATTTTTTCTTCTCATTTAATAAAAAAACAATTTTCTCTATGAAACATTAGTTGTATTTGCGCAGTACTATCAAGCAATTTTACAAAAGCTAATTTTCCATGACTACGATAAAGCATAACTCTACCAGCAGTTTTTACTTGCAAAACAGGATTTAAAATAACATCATTTATATCACGCAATTCTTTATTCTCATATTCTTTTATAACATCAGAAACAAGATTTTTTTTATCAAAACTCTGTGCATAAGGAATAATTCCCATACTTTTCATTTTTTCAACTTTAGCAATACGAACATCACGTTCTGATTGTTGTAAATTTGTCATAGCAATATGTATATCAATAAATAAAATCAGATTTAAAATTATATTCTAACGATTGTATTTAGTAGTAAATGTTGTTTGTAGTGTAAATTGGTAATCACTTATAGACCCTTTCATTTTCTTTTGCCAAACTCAAGCATATGGTTTAGTTTTTAATGAAATAGTGAAATATGGCGCTATTTGACTTTCTCACTCCATCCAAGCTAAATCAGGATCTTTTGTTGGATAAATAACAATATTCCAATCAGTAACAGTTATACTATTATCAAATAGATTTACCCAACCTCAATTATATTCTTCTTGATTTGTAGGAAAACGATATCATGAATACAAATTTCCCAGATTATTTCAACTACAAACAAATCATTGTGAATAGTCGCATGCCCAAGTATCAACAACATTATCATAAACACCAGAAGATGTATTTATATCAAAATTATGGCTATTTCAAGCATCAAAAGACCTTAATTTCAACATTTGCAATGTGTATAAATATTCATTATCTCCAGAAACAACTCAATCTCAATTAAAATCTCAACTAGCAATAAGAGCTCTTCTAATAAATACCCTATATTGTTTATCTTGAGAAATCAAATAAAGCTCTTGAACTCATGTTGAATTTAAAACAGCATTTGGTCACATTCATAAATCAGTATCATCAGAATCACCAACTACAGATGGTATATAATCAGAATTTTCTTTTGTATCCAAAAACTGCAAAGAATACTGTCAAAATGATTGAAAAGTTCATGTAGCACATCATGTAGAAAGACTTGGTTTGTGAATAACATATTCGTTATCTAAATAATATCAAGTAAACGAGCTACAATAATAAAAAGAATGTTTACCAATATCTGACAAAAAAGTATTCTGATTACCAAAAGCAGTAAACAAATCACAATAACCATTTTCTCAAACATCCCAAGAAAAATCATCACTAGTATCACACCCAACACGAGAACGATTAAAATATTCTTCATAATCTATATCATAATCTCTCAACAGCAAATTAACTTTCTCAAACATATAATAAGTATTTTCTATCAACTTTGATCTAATCTGAAAAGAATGTCTAAATGTTATAATTCCCAAATAAGCATTTATAACAATAGTCATTAACAAAAAAAATCAAGTAACAGACAATAATATTTCCAACAAAGTAAATCATTTTTTTTTCATAAACAAAATCTATTATAATAAATTATTGCAACAAATCTTTATTTAATTTAGCTCTTGTAGCTGGCCCCATCCATCACCAAGTTTCTGGTCTTTTTTCATATCATTTTAATAGTCATTTTGATAACTGATATTTATGAACAGCTTGTATAGTAGAAACCGAATATAAACCATCAATTTCATCAAAATAATATCATAATTTATTTAATAATTTTTGAAGAATTTTAATATCAGAGTCATATTGTCATTTAGTAAAAGGTTTTGTAAATTTAAATGTAGGAGAAATATCTAATCAAACATTTTGTTCTTGTTTTGGAATATCGGTTTCTTGAGATTTATCTCTAGACAATTGTAACAAATGATTTCTTTTTTGAACAACAGCGTCTGAAAAATCTTTATTAATATCCTTTTGTAGCTGAATAACAACAGGAATTCGTTTCATAACTGCATCTTGAAATTGAGAAGATTTTATATCTCAAGAAGTATTATTTGAAGAAAAACTTTGATTAAATGAATTTATTTTTGACAATAAACTAGCAGCCTCTTCCAAGAATCAAGGAGAATTCAAAAATAAAGAACACTGCATTTTTGATTTAGGATAATACAAAGTAAGAAAAGATTGAACTTCTTTTGTTATTTGGGTAAATTCTTTATTATCATATCGTTTTTCAAGAAGAAAATTTGTTTTTTCATCAAATTGCATTTCATAAAGTCATAGTGCATAATTTTTTTGTTGTACTAATTCTTCTTCTAAATTAGGTAATATCCTATATCTTCTAGTTTCTCTATCAATAATATATTGGAATCAGATATCTAATCACGAAATAGATGCTTTTTTGAGAACATTTAGTTTGGAAAAAAACTTTGCTCAACTTCAAGCCAACTGCATTTGATATTTTAATAAATCTGATGTCAATTCCTTATAAGCATTTTCTATTGCCAAAATAGATTGAATTTGAGTAGACACACTATTTAATAACGTCTTATTTCTTTGTGAATAATCTTCAAAATCAGCAACAAATTTATTTATTTTTCACTGATATTTTGTTACAAATTGATTTGATAAATTATTTTGTCCTGTAATTAATTGATTAAAAGAATCTAAAATACGATTCTTTTCTTTTTCATAATCAGATCAATTTGGAAATAAAGAAACATTTGTATCTTGTAAAATACGTTTTTTTTGTTCTACATCCAAAGCGTCTGCATATATATTAGCATATGAATTTAAAAATCAAATTTTTAAATTTTTAGAATCATTTTGGATTTCTTGCAAAAGAATAGTATCATCAATAACTCAAAGACAAACAAGTCATTTATAATCCAAAGAACTTAAAAATCATCAAACAGAAGAAGAAAACATATTATAAACAATGTTATACGATTGATCAAACATAGACTCTATCTTTATTTTCTCTTCAGAAAGTGTTTCCAAAAATGTTTTTTGAACATTTGAAGCATATACAGAAAATCAAAAAACGAAAACAACAAAGACAAATAATGGTCTGATAATTTTATTCATTACAAATTATAATAAAATAAATAATCTTACAAAAATATAGGATTACCTTGCATTATTTCAAGTTGATTTTGTTGTATAAAATAGTAATATCTTCAAAAAATATAAACTTTTAATTATTAATTATAAAATCTAATGACATTAGTTCCAAGCGTAATTGAAAAAACAAAAAATTGAGAAAGAGCTTACGACATTTACTCTAGACTATTGGAAGATAGAATAATTTTTGTATGAGAACAAGTACATTCTGCAATGGTAAACACAATTATCGCACAATTACTTTATTTAGAAAAAAAAGATCCAGATAAAGACATAATAATGTATATTAATACACCAGGATGAGAAGTTTACTCTGGTATGGCTATATATGATACTATACAATATCTAAAATGTGATGTATGCACAATTTGTGTATGACTTGCAGCATCTATGTGATCAGTATTGTTGACATGTGGAACAAAATGAAAAAGATATGCACTTCCTCATTGAAAAATAATGATTCATCAACCACTTATTTCTTGAGGTGGTATTACATGACAGGCTACTGACATACAAATTGAAGCTGAAGAAATGCTAAAAGTAAAAGATATGCTAAATTGAATTATTGCAAAACACACATGACAAAAACCAAAAAAAGTTTGACAAGACATGGAGAGAAACAAATGGATGACACCAGAAGATGCATTAGCATATTGATTAATAGATAAAATTATTTCTTAAAATCCATATTAATATTTATAAGATAAAATATTAATTTAATAATTCGAGCAATAAAAAGAACAAATAAAAAAAGAAAATCATCACAATCAAATTGTGAATTTTATTTGTTTTTTATTGCGAGATAACTTATTTCTTAATTTCAAAAACTCTTATGAACGACTATATATTAACAATTTGACTAGAAATCCATCTAAAATTAAAATCCGAAAACAAACTTTTTTGCCAATGCAAAAATCAACAAGACTTCGAAAATACAAATCCTAATACAAATATTTGCCCTGTTTGTACATGACAACCATGAGCTTTACCAACATTAAGCCAAGAAGCTTTATATAAATGACTAATTTTATGAAAAGCATTAAATTGTACAATAAACAAAAAATCTAGTTTTGATAGAAAATCATACTTCTATCCAGATCTCCCTATGGGATATCAAATAACACAACTATATAAACCAACAAACACCAATTGAAGTGTAGATTTTTATATAGACAACTATAGACAAAAAAAGACAATAAAGATATTAGATGCTCACTTAGAATCAGATACCGCAAAAATGATTCATGAAAATAAAAAAGCTTTACTTGATTTTAATCGCGCATGAACACCTTTAATAGAAGTTGTTACATGACCAGACTTCAACAACTCTGATGAGGTAATAGAATTTCTAAAAGAACTTCAAAGAATAGCTAGATTCAATAACATATCAGATGCTGATATGGAAAAATGACAGATGAGAGTTGATGTAAATATTTCAATAAGAAAAAAAATAGAAGATAATTTATGAACAAGAATAGAAATAAAAAACATAAATTCATTTTGAGCAATAAAAAGATCTATAGAAAATGAATTTATTAGACAAAAAAATCTTTATGAAACCAATCAGAAATTTTCTCAGCAAACAAGACGTCGAGACGACCAAAATAACTGCTCACATCTTATGAGATCAAAAGAAGACGCTTTAGATTATAGATATTTTCCAGAGCCAGATTTACCATCATTAATTCTCAGTGATGAACTAATAGAAAACATAAAAAAAACAAATCTAGAAATACCCTATATATTTATCAAAGAAGCAATAGAAAATTTCTGATTCAATAAAGAATTTATAAATGCACTTATATCAGACAAAGAAACATTAGATTATTTTTTATCCATAGAAAAAATAGATCCAAAAACAAAGGCTAAACGGATTTGTTGACCTATAGCAGCTTGGACAAAAGAAAACTATAAAACAATATTAGATTTACCTTTTTCAAAAGAAGATTTTATAGAATTTTTAACCAATTCAGAAGAAAGAAAACTTCCAGAAAATCAACTCAAAATAATTATGGAAGAGATGCTTTCCACATGAAAAAAGTGCAAGCAAATAATTAAAGATAAATGATTTGATTCACCCAAAATAAACGAAAATGAAATAGAAGAAATAATAAAATCAACAATAAAAGAAAACCCAGAAATTGTAGAAAGTTATAAATGATGAAAAACCACTACCCTATGATTTTTTGTCTGACAAGTTATGAAAAAAACCTGATGAAGAATAAATCCAAAAACAGCTGGCGAAATGATTCAAAAACTATTATGATAACAAAAAAAGCTGAGAACATTCTCAGCTTTTTTGTTATTTTCTACATAGTAACCAAAACATACACTCACAATCATAACATCAACAATCACACAATCAAATGAATAAGTTTTGTATTAGTATGCTTAAGTTTTGCTAATTTATCTACAGTACTGTATCAGAAAGCAACCAACAAAGCAATTATAACCATAGGCAAAACAAATATTAGATTATACACCAACAAATATATATATCATCGAGTATGCAATTCCTTACTTTCTGCGCTCAAATATCAAAGTATTGTAAAGTAAGGTCAAGAAGAACAAGGCAATAAAAAGATACTAACCAAAAGTCATATAAAAAACGCTCACCAAGGAGAAGAAACGCCATGTATCAAATCCTGCATTTTTGGTCTCCATGACATAGGAACTTCCATTACAAACCATTTACCATACCAAAAATAATCTTTTAAATTAGCCAATCAAACAAGGATACCAAGCGTTCAAACAATTATTTTCAATATATAAGTATTATTCATTGTTGCCAAAGCTGAAAACAATCACAATCACATAGCAAAATAACTAACAAAAACCGCCAAAGCAAAAAGCAAACCAGCCAATAATGTTTTTCTTCTACTTTGATGCCTACTAAGTATTGCTGACAATAAAAGCAACATAACAGCAAATGCACAAGGATTTATGCTATCAGCCAAAGCTGCTGGCATCATTATACCAAAGAACCCAACTCTCTTACGAAACACATCTTTTTCATCAACAATATTTTCTCACAAAATAATTTCTTCTTCCGAATCCAAAACATCATCTATCTCATTGCCTACAATATTTCATTTTTCATCAACATTATTTTCAATTTTTTTCTCTATTTTTTTTGTAGAAGTTTTTATTATTTCTCATTGTTTATCACAATTATCATGAGTACAATCTTGTTGATCACAAGCCATAGGCTGACAATCATCAATATTATCACAAAAACTTAAATCATCTATTTTTTTTTGAAAAAAATCAATAATAGATTTATCTCATGCAAGATAAGTACAAGAATCTAGTTCTCAATCAATAATCAACATAGGAACACCAACTTGATTGGAAGGTAAATTTAATTTTTTAATATACTCATTAAATTTATCTAAATTATTTCTATTAAAATAAATTTCTTTTTTCTGTAAAGAAAAATGCTGATCAACATTATTATCAATAAAAAATTTTTCTACCTTTGTGCAATGGGGACAACCATTTCAATAAAAGAAAATATAATCTTGAGCAAAACCAATAGAAACAAAAAATCCAAACACTAAAAAAAATCCAAACAATAATTTTTTCATAAATATAAAAATAATAAATAAAATTTCTAATTATCTATAACAGAAGATATAACAATAGAATTAGCTATTTTCTGATGCTTTGTATTTCTAAACAAAATATCAAAATCCTTATAAGAATCAACTCAAGATATAGTTTTTAATTTATTAGAATCTATATTATAATCAACCGACTTCGTCTGAATATCTTTTAATTTTCACAAAAAATCAACAATAGTTGATATTTGATTTCAAAGTTTTTCTGTCTGATTTTCATCCAAAGATATTGCAGCTAATTTCTGTAAACGCAAAAACTCTTCCTTATTAAGCATCATATAATTTATGATTTAAAATCATTAATTGAGCAATAAAAAGAATAAATAAAAGAATGAAATCATCACTCAATCAACATCATTAGTAATCAAAAAGCAGCAATACAATCTTAACAAATTAAAATAATGCCTTGATGACGAATGAATTTTATTTATTTTTTATTGCTAAAGAATACTAATATTAATTAACTTTTATATTAATATTACCCTCTACTTCAGGTTTATCATCAAAAGCAACTTTTGCTTTGATTGTATAAGTACCAGGAGTATCATATACAGTCGATGTATTTACACAATCTCTAGCATTACACTCCAATGTTTTACCATTACCAAAATCCCAATAAACTTTTTTTGGTAATCAATTTATAATCAAACTCATAGGAACTCTATCATTTACTTTAGCTAACTGTCCAGGATGTGAATCAAGAACAATAGACAATTGCATAGTTGGTTTTTTCACACTAATAGGCACATCCAAAGATATTTCTTTTGTTATTCATTTTTTTGTGGTAATAGTTACTTTTGGATAATAAACACCAAGTTCTTTAGTCTGATCATAATTATAAGTATGTTGCATAATAGATTGAGAAATATTTTTTTTGACTTCTCAATCACCAAAATCTCGCGTAAAATAAACGATTTCATCTGTAGGGTCATTCAATGTTGTTGTTGATGCATCCAAAGTAACAAGAAATGGAGACATACCAACAGAATCTGGTTTTACAGTAAGTCTACCAATAATAGAATCTCTATTTACATAAATAGAAAAACTTTTTTCAGTTTTAGCGTTTGTAGATGGGTCTTCAACAATAATTTTTACATTTTGTTCATTTGGTGAATTTATAGTAAACTCAAAATTTCTATTATCCGAAGACAAAACAGGCACATCATTTACAACAACCTTTTTGGATGCACGAGGATTATTTGGAATAACAGAAATCAAATCCAATTTAACAACAGTTGGTATTTCAGAAATAGTAACAACATCTCAATCAATAGTATTTAATCATGTTTTAGTAAAATCAGCAAATCTTGGTGATCATGGAGACTTATATTGTAAACTATAATTTATCTCAAAATCAGTTGCTCAAACTTCTATATCCTCACTTTCACACGATCATCTTTTTCAATCATCAGTAATAAATTCAACTTTCAAAGAATAGGTTCATTTTGCAGGAAACTCATATTCATAATATTTTTGTCTAGATTTTGTATTTGCTAATTGATTTTTACCATCCAAAACAAAATACTGATATTCTACTACATTTGCATTTGATTCCAAGAATTGAACATTGAAACTATATGCAGTACCTTTAGTGTTTGTTGCCAAAATTTCACAAACAGGCAAATCTGATTGCTCTACTCTCAACGGAAATACATATCAATATTTACTCAAATCTGGAAATCTAACTGTAACAGTATATAATTTAGCTTGTTTATATGTATATGTAAAACTTGAAGCATCTTGTTTATCTGCTTGACCATCGCCATCAGCATCCCAAATTATTTTATAATCTTGCAAAGAAAAATCTCTAAAAACACTTGAAGCATCAAATCTAATTTTGCTAGGAACTTTTCAAACTATCATTTCTGTTTGAGCATCATTATAAGTAATTGATCAATCAACTGGACTTACAGAAACCTCTGAAACAAAAACCAAAGAACCAGCAGGAACATTTTTTTGCAATCTTTCTCATGTTGGAGTGTTTATATAATCAACCTTCAAAGTCATAATATACTCTCATTTCTTGAAATATATACAAGATCATTCAAACCTAGCTGTAGACATATTCATATTTACAGATTGCCCATTTCAACAATCCAATACTATCTGATTAAATCTAGCTTGTCCAAAACTTGGCAATATCTGTCCATTAAAATATGTGGTATTAAGAGAAAAAGAAACTAAAGATGGTGCGATAAGACTAACTCATGGAGCATTTGTGTTTACATATCATTCTTTAAAATAAACACTTGACAATACAAGTCTATTGCTGTCTACAATATTGTCTACAGATATATTTTTAATCATATTCAAAACCCTTGATCAAAGGAAAATACCACCAATAAACAATACAAAACCAAAAAACAATCAGATTCAATATCATATTTTTGATTTATTTTTCACACTAACAAGCCTATATCAGTTAACTATCAACATTCACATAGCAAAAAACACAAGCAAACCAAAAAATGTAACAGCAAAAACTTGTAATAAGTTTCTAGTTGTCTCTGGATCCAAACCTACACTAGTCAATTGTGCAGGATTATTTATAAGATAATAAAATATTCACACAAGACCTCAAACAAGAACAATAAGCAAAACAAAACAACCTATCAAAAATCATTTCATAGAAATTTTTGATCAAGATGTGTTTTGAACCACAGTTGGCTTGTTTACATGATTTGGATTGTATCACAAAGCTTCTAAATTTTTATTGTTTTGTTGATATTGAGCAGAAATTTGTTGAGCTTGTTGATAAACTTGCTGTTTCTGTGCATCAGGAAGTTGTGGCTTTTGAAGCATTGCAGCTAGCTGATTATATTGCTGTTGCAATAATTGTTGCTGTTGAAGCAATTGTTGTATTTGTTGTTGATTCAAAACAGCATCAACTTTTTGAGCTGCCTGAGTATTTGTTTGTTGTTGCGGAGCTTGTTGTCATGTACTTGAAGACTGCCCTGCTTTTTGAAAAAACGGATCAACCATGAAATAATATACAATATAAAATTCGCACGAATGATAACAATATAAAAAAGATTTACAATGCAAAATTATACAAAAGCAATTACCAAAAAACTTTAACCAAAAAAGTCAAGTCAAATAAACAAAAACACCTACTCTTCCATTGTATTTACAAACAAAAAATTTATACATTTCTAATGAGATTTTTTACGCAGAAAACACATTATATGTCAAAGCAGACCGATTATCTCTTCAAAAAATTGTTTCATACAAAACATATTTTAATTCACATCTTTATAATCATTTTAGTATGATTATCTATTTTTGGTATAATCCAAAACATATCAGCACAAGAATGATGATGAACTCCACCACCTCAACCATTTTCTGTAATAAAAAACGAATTCACTTGAATAAACATATGAAACTATCTAACTAAATCAAATTTCTGAACTATAAAACTCTGAGCTTCTTGATCAATTGACTTGTTTCAACGAAATCGAAGTTGAATAAACACAAAATTATACGATGATTGAACAAATTTAATCTATTTCAACAATTTCGACTCAGAGGAATCTTTGGAAGAAAATTTAGTACCTTTGGCTGATTCTATTAGAGATTTTTCTAATGTTCAATCATGAAAATGATGGAGTTATTACTTTTGATATGATGCTTGATGAGAAATTGAATTATATGGTCTTGTACATAACAGTATTGATAATATGCGAACAATTTGAACTTGATGTGATCTTAATCAATCATGACCAATACCTATAACAAATTATTATTTTGCAAACATTTGAATAAGATATACATATCCATGATCTTGAAGCATATGTACATTATCATGATGACCAAACACACAATCAAATAATATATCAATGATTAGAAAGCGAACAAGTCCAAAAACATCTAAAGTAAAAATTTTACAAACATTAGAAGATAATGAAAACAATTGTTGATCGTGAATTAGTTATATGATTTTCACTTGAGATGTTTATATATCATCAAACATTGAAATATTTGATTTTTGAGGTTTAAATCTAATAACAGGTTGAACATTAGAAAATAATTTTGAAAAGACAACAATAGAAAAAGATATAAATATTCAAGAACAAGAAAATATTTATTTTTTAATAAAAAATAATTGAAACAATGAATGTAATGCTACATATAATCACATTCAAATTTATGACATCACAAACGGAGAAGAGATATCTTGACCACCAATAATCAACTCAAACGGTAAATATTGATGAGCACTAGAATTTAATTGAACCCACCAACAATATAGTCTCTGAACATGAGTAAATCAATGATCTGGTATTACAATTTCAGCTCGAGTAAAAACAAACAATGCAAGTACAACACAAGCAATAGTTACAAAAAAAAACTCGTACGGAATTATCATCAAAGATGGAAAAATTTGGGTTTCACCAAGTACTTATTGGATGTGGCACGACACATGAATACCAATAACAACAGATCGAACTCATATTACTCGAACATATGATGGTCAGCAAATGAATGTATATAAAAACGGTTGATCTTGAAATATATTATGATGATACCGATCTTACAACATCAATTGACCACTAAATACATGAAACAACTTAACTTTTATAGGATACGACGAAATAAATACTGAACGATGACGAAATGGTCTCATAGATGAAATTCGTATGTACAATACAGGACTAACATCATCACAAGTTCAACAACTCTACGAATCAAACCTCAAAATAATAAAATGAGAAAATTCATATCGAGAATTTATAACTTACAAAACATGATTAGTTGATTGAATATACAATTATAGTTGATTTTGGTTAGAGGAAGAGGATGAAAAAAATATAGAATGACAAATAACCATAGATAGCGGATGACCAACAATTCATCAAATATCTTGAACAACATGATACGAATCAAATGACTTAACTATAAATATCAGCTGAACAGATACTAGTTGAGTTAGTTGATACCAACGAAGACGATATCTTGATTGACAACGAACAAATCGAAGCAGCTGGAAGATGAATTCTGGTTTTACTATACCAGCAAAAGACGAACCAGCTACATGATTTATAGATATAAACGTCAAAGATAGGATTTGACAAATAACAAACAAAACTGGTACCATACAACGATTCAACACTTGACCAGTATTACAAGCAATTGGTTGAAAAAAGACAATCACTTGATATATAGAAGATGAATTGACCTTTTCTGTAATAGCTATAGATACAGGAAGTTTTATAACTTATCAACGATCAAAAACTTGTTTAGACATAGAAAGCAATGATCAACAACTTGGTGCTTGTTATGATCCGACGTATTTTACAAATATACCATGAGAAACGTGATCATCTTACACAAGGATAAGAGATTTTGAAACAACATGAACATATAAAATTACAGCATCAGACTCTCAATGAGAAAAAAGCTCTATAATTTTCACTGGAAAGTGGTTAGAAGTTGATGAATGAGAAATACCTCCATCATTAAATAAAATAGACGATTTAGATTGAGATCCAAGTTGATTTATAGATCAAGATTATGATAGTATTATTAAAAACTGAAAAATATGACTGTGTTGAAGATCCATAACTACTATTGATAATAAAACATATTATAATTCTACAAAAATTTGAAACGACTATTGTATTATATCTTATTGATGAAATCAAATAGTCCTTTGATGGTACTGAATCAATCGAAATAAAACATTGTTTACCCTTACAGGCAAAAGAGAAAATCCGTATTTAATAAATCCAGCATCTGATCAATTTGTTTTTGAATTTCAAAACACTAATCTTACTTGATTTACTCGATATATAAGCGGAACAAATAATCCAAAAGAAGAGATTATTAATATTTTGGATAACAATCTATTGTGATTATATAATTTTGATAAAGTTTTGATTGCTGATTCCTTGGTTGATTTTATGCCAATTCAGTCTGGCAAAAATCGATCATATTTCAGAAGACCTAGAGGTACACAGGAGTATTCAGAACTACAATACAATGTTACAAAAAAACAACGAGTAATATGAACATGAGAAAATCTATATATAGACGAAAAGACAATAAATCCTGGAAATATGTATGGTGATGCGGTTCTATGACGAACCAGTCCAATAAACGCCAAGGTTTTGGTAGAATATTCTTTTGAGTTAGACCCAAACAGTAATCAAAACTGTACTGGAAATTGAATAAAATACACATTTAAAAAAGAAAATTCTATAATTTCTACATGAGAAATACTAAATTCGTGAGAAGTAATAACAGATAGTAAAACAATAAATATAAAAAAATCAGATTCTATATATTTTGAAATAAACAGCAAACAAGACAGTACTTGTGATATCACTATATATGATATAAAAGTACATCAACTTCCAGAAACAAACGTTGCCACTTGAACAAATCAATGAACAAATATCTGAGCAAATTATATCGAGCTTGGTAGATATTGATGAACTTTAGAATTTTTAGAATCACCTCAAGGCCAATATGTAAGTGCTGGTACTTGATTATATGCGCCCAAAATGAGTATTAGTCTACGAGCATATAAAACATCAGATAATTCACCTCAAACAATTATAGAAAAACGATGATCTTATTGATTAATTATCAGTGGAAATAAGTTGCATGTAGTAGATAATTACACCTTACACAATACACAAATAGAAATTCCAAACAATACTTGGACTCATATTGGACGAAGCCATAGCTGACAAGAAGCAAAAATATATATAAATGGAAATCTAGAAAAAACAATTTCTGTAAGCAACTTAGTACCAAACAACAATTCCACACAAATATGATATCTATATCCACATTGACAACGAATTGGAATGCTGGATGAAATTTATATTTACAGCTGAGCAATCTCTAGCTGACATTTTGCTACATTATACGAACACAACTTAAACAAAGTTGCTTGGGATAGATGGAAATGGGTAAGCAATACAAGTTGAGCTATTCATGAATGAGATTTTAATTTTATATGAACATCTACTTCATACAACTGAGATGCAGAAGAAGGAACATGAGAAATAAGAAGAGATTTTAATCCACCAAATTTTGATAAATGGACTTGGATTGTGAGTGGTAGTCAAACAAACTGAGAATCAACAGATAAAATAATTATATTTGAAAATCAAAATATTTTGTTATCTTGAGTTTGGTTATCATGAGCAGGAAAAGCTATAAATACATGATCTTATGAGCGAGATATTGATAATAATTGAATTATTGATGGCACATGAGATACTATAACAATACCTTTTGATGGGCAACATTCTCGTATAATCAAACGAAGTGTAGAAGATCATGCTGGAAACAAATGAATAAAAACTTGAGAAATTATATGGAACAACGTAATTCCTCCAGTATTTAGTTGATTTGTTATAGATGGTGATGATGAAAATATAATTACATGAAATATTGAAATAATAGAAAGTCATTCTGCAACAATAACTCGAGCTTGATACGATGAAAACGATTCATTAATAGAAAATTGATTTGAATGGATTATAAAAATTCCGTGAACTGGCGATATCGTACTTACATGACAAACAGATACTATAACAATACCAGCACAAGATGAACCAATTCAATGAACTATAGAAGTAACAGCAAAAAATATTTATGATTTCAAGACAATATCAACAGCCAATCTGATCCGAACAAATGTTTGACCAGAATTAAACGACCCAAAACCTGAATATACATGACTAGTAGAAAAACCTATAACATTTACAATCACAGGATTTGTCGATACAGGAAATAATTTAGAAGAGTTTACTTATCAATGGTATAACTTAGAAGATTGTAATGTTTCAAATACAATAACCTGAGAAACAAACAATACATATACAATTACAAAAGATGAATGAGAATATAATTTTTCTTATAAGGTTTTTGACAAACAATTATCTGGAACTTGTCATGATTTTGTTGGAAAACGAGAAACTTTTACAGAATGAACACCCCCTATTATTAATATTTGAAATTCTTGAACAGATTTAGAATGATCTGACACAGGAATAATAGATATATGATGATCTGTTGCACAACAATGAACTATAGGGATTTGTACGTGATTAGATACTTCTACAAATTATTGATCAACAGATATTTGAAATGATTACTGTATTATTCAAACTTGATGAAATCAAATAGTCCTTTGATGGTATGGGGTTAATCGATATAATACTTTGTTTAATTTGACAGGTACTATAAAGAATCCTGAAGATACATATTATATACTAAGCTCAAAAACAAATCCATTCGAAACAAAAATTCAAAACACCCACCTAACTTGATTTAAACGAGCTATAAGTGGAACAAACAATAATACAATATGAACTTACAATATTTTTGATGATAGTCTTTTGGGATTATACAATTTTGATGAAATATTGTTGGCTGATTCTTTGGATGATTTTACTCCAATTCAGACAGGTAAAAACCGATTATATCTCAGAAGAAAACCATGAGAATCTGATTATACAGAACTTCAGCATCATCCAGAAAGCAAACAACGAATTGTTAGCAATCCTATACAAGAATTTGATTGACTATTTATAAGTAAAAACAAAATAAATCCTTGATATAATTATTGAGATGCTGTACTTGGACGAACTAGTCCAGTAAGTGCAGATATCAAAATAGAACTTAATTTGGTCGATGACAATTCTACTTGTGGTGATGGTATAACATACAAATTATTTAACGAAGATATAGAAATATCTTCTGGTACATACGGAAATCACACAATAAACACAAGTATCACAAAAGACAATAATTTATATTTTAGGATAAATAGTAATCTAGACAACGACTGTGATACTACAAATTATCGTATCAAAATATATCAACGTCCAGAAACAAATATAGCAAACAATGTTGGTGCTACACCTACATTTGGAATCAATTCATGAGCAAGCTATATTCAGACTGGTAAATTTTGATGAGCTGTTGAGTTTACTGAAAACAACAAATTTATTAATCTTGGTAATTGATTATACAATACTTCAAGTATGAGTGTTAGTATGCGATTATACAAAAAATCAGATCAAGCAAATCAAACAATTCTGATCAAAACAGGTTCTTATGGTATTGCTATATTCAACAATACTCTACAAGTCACAAACAAAACTACCCAACAACGATTTGATACACAAATAGAAATTCCAAAAGATACATGGACTCATATTTGACGAAGTTATGATTGATCTACAATACATATATATATCAATGGTAAATTAGAAAAATCTCAATGATTACAATGAAGTATCGCCCAAAGTTCAAATCCTACATATATATGATATAGTCCTTCAAATTGACAATTTATAGGTAGCATAGATGAACTTTATATATATAGTTGAGCAATATCTAGCTGACATTTCGCTACTCTTTACGAACACAATTTAAACAGAACAGCTCGAGACAAACGAACTTGGACAAGCAATACATCTTGATCAATAAACGAATGAATATTTGATTTTACTGGTATGGTAACCTCACAAAATTGAACAGCAAACTATACATGATGAGAGATTCGAAAAGATTTTAATGGTCCTCTATTTTCTTGACGATCTTGGGATATTAATTGAACAAATGATTCAACGACATGAAATATTATAGAAATATCATGAAAATTTTGAATCACGCTTTCTTGAATACGAGATGATAAATTTTGACTATGAGTAGATACATGAAGTTATTTACGAGATATAGACGATAATGGAACAATTGATGCTACACAAGAAACTATTACAATACCAT
>Ga0334893_1001028_pt1 | contig 30269 bp, 16 predicted proteins | sample GraSluR3_MG_5_FD_207218 | JGI IMG/M metagenome (GOLD analysis project Ga0334893, IMG submission 207218) | Sludge microbial communities from methane-producing bioreactor in Wageningen University, Netherlands - Granular Sludge_09_05-R3 | ecosystem: Engineered > Bioreactor > Anaerobic >...
AAATCGTAATCAAATTAATGTAACAATTAACAATCAAATTAATGTTTAATTTTGGTCTAGAATTTATGCGCGTTTACACTGGCACAAATACTCCGGTTTAGCTGGCACACATTGGCCGGTATATGCAGTATTCCCGGGTATTCCATTTATAAATATGGTTTTAGTTTATGCTTTATCAGGGAATTGGTTTAAGCAAAATGGGGTGAAGATGGCGTTGTAGTTAGCTTTAAAAATTGACAAATGATTTGAGAGACTTTAGTGAGGATTAGTTGGTATAGTCATAGAGCTGGGGACAGATTGGTCGACGCAGACATAGACTCCGAGCGATGGGTTAGGTGAATTCCATCATGTTTACTAAAAATCAACCTCAAGAACACTACCGTGTTTTTTTAGCCAATTTTTTGCTTTTTGGTAGTTTGGCACTTGAATAGAAAGTATATTCCAGAATCTTGGTGTGTGGTTGTTTTCTAATAAGTGAACTAATTCGTGGGCAACCAAATATTCCAGCACATACATTGGGGCTTTGATGATTCGCCAATTGAAAATAATGTTGTTGGCAGGTGTGCATGAACCCCATCTGTATTTCATTTCGGAGGTCTTAAACTGATTGTATTGAACACCTAAACTCTTTGCGTATTTGGTGGCTAAGGGTTCGATTTTTATCAAGGCTTGTTTCAAATACCATTTCTTGAACAATTCGTTGGCTTTGGGTTGATTGGCTTTTGAAATTTTGAAGCGTTGGTCAAACTGAATGTCTTCAAATTCTTCATCAACCACCAACAATTGATAGTTTTTACCCAAATACATTAGTGTTTCGCCACTTACAAATTCTTTGCTGTCCCCTACCAGTGGATATTTCTGAGTATGGTTGAGTTTCTCTTTTATCCATTGTCTTTTTGACTGAACGATTTTATCAATTTTTTCGGCGGTGAGGTAATGTGGAGCACGGACAATAATACTCCTGTCCCTTTCAACAGAAATGTTGAGGGTTTTGCGGTTGGAATATTTAATTTGATACTCTATTATCATTACTCGTTCACAATTTTGAAATGATTGGTTTTTGCCAGTTCCATTATTCTTGAAATGATTTCATTTCGCTTGATGATGATATTCGGCAAGTCTTTGAATTCAGGCGATAATAATATCTTCTGCAATTCAGCTTTTAATTTTAGTTGTGCTGGGGTAGCATCCCAAAAACCCGTTAGTTTTATTTCGGTAGCAACCAAGTTGAAGATGTGCTGTGTCAGGTTCACATTTCGAGCAATTTCATCTTCGGTTAGATCCCGATTGTCAAACAACTCGGCTTTGAAAATGCGGAAGAATGGCATTTGCTTTTTGCGGTCTAAGCCATAGGTTTCTTCCTTTTCCCGATTCCTTATTTTCTCCCGTAGCTTTTCTAATTCTTCATAAATCAGTTTCCAGTTTCCTTTGAAGTTTTTTAGAATTTCTTCCAAGGCTTGGGCAAAGGATGCAAACAATTCCGGGTCTTCGTCAATGTTCAAATTAATGAAGTGACGAATGGCGTGTTCTACTTCGGCTGCTTTGGTCTTTTCCCGTTTTTTGGTGGCGACTACTTTATTGAAAAAGTCATCTGCAATGATGGAAATGGGAGCTACTTGCTGTTCAATCCCTTTGGAGATTAAATACTCGTCCGCAATGGCTCTCAGTTTGGGCGGTATGCCTTTCATACTGAATCTGCCATCACGGAAATGCTTGTTTGCCAAGGCATTGATTTCCGTAAAGGCTTTCCAGTCATTGAAAAACTCCAGTGCTTCTTTGCGTGGCAATACGGTATTGAAACAGCTCGTCAGTGTGTTATATAGTTTGATGTATTCAAAGCGGATGTCTTCGTCATAAAACACGTCAAAGAAGGCGTCCGAATCCGAAAGGTCTTCCAGTCCATATACCTTCAAGAAGTCCCAAATATCTTGATGGGCTTTTATCAAATCGTTCAGTTCGGCATCATCATCCGAAATACAATCCACAATTTCCTGCAATTCTTTCTCGGCATATACATCCAAAGCCCTTTTGAGGTGATGACCTACGCCTACATAATCCACAACAAAACCTTTATCCTTGCCTACGGGACCAACACGGTTTACCCTGGCTATGGTTTGCAACAAGTTGTGTGCAACAACAACCCTGTCCAAATACATTACTTGCTCAATGGGAGCATCAAAGCCTGTGAGCAGCATATTGTTTACGATTATAATACCAACATTGCCGTTCAGGCTTTTGTCTTCTTCGTCTGACTTGTCAAAAGGAAGTTTAAAGCGTTTGATGCTCTTTTTATGATAATCGCCATTGGTATAAGCTTTTATTTCAAGTTCGTCATTGTGGCTGCCCGAAATTACTACTGCGGTTTCCAGTAGTTTCAGGGTGTTGATGTCCACCAGCATTGGATTATTCACTTCCAACTCCGCAATTTTAGCTTTGAATGCCGCATCAATTGCGGCTTTGTAACGAACGGCTGCAATCCTTGAATTTGCTACTATCTGCGCTTTAAAACCGCCCGAAAAAATATGTTCTACATAATGGTTCACCATACTTTTAGCTTTGTCCGATATGGTGCCCATACTGTCCAAATAAGCATCACGGCTGCCAAAGCCCAATATCTGCAAGCGTTCGGTAAGCTGATAGTCGCTGAAGACATCAGCAAACTTATCGTCCATTCCTTTCCTGTCTTCTACTTCGGCATTGTGGGTAAAGCCTTCATAAACAATTTCTAAAGTAACTCCATCATCTATTGCCTGGCGCATTGTGTACTTATCAATATAGTCTTTGTATTTCTTTTCAGCTTTAGCCGTAGGAGTACCTGTAAATCCTATTTGTGTAGCATTCGGCATTGCTCTGTCCAAATTAGCTGCCAGAAGCGAATACTGCGACCTGTGAGCTTCATCAGTCATCACAAGAATATTACTACTCTTGTTAAGTTCAGGGAAGATTACCAAGCCCGTTAAATCTCCGTTTTCCTGAAACTTATGAATCATTGCCATCACCAAATCGGAATTATCGTTACGCACCAGCTCCTTTAAACTTTGTCCGTTGGGCGGATTTTTGGGGTTGATGAAATTAGCCGACTTTATGGTGAAACCAATGCTTTGCCCTGTTTCAGAAAGCTGCTCTTCCAATTGCGTTCTGTCGGTTACAAAAATGATTTTCCACGACAGCAATTCGGGGCGGAGTTTCATTTCCCGAACCATAAACATCATAGTAAGCGATTTGCCCGAACCTTGCGTATGCCAGATGATGCCGCCACGTTCCGAAGGGCTTTTACCTTCAATCAGGCGTTGGGTAGCAAGCTTCACGGCACGGAATTGTTGGTATCTGCCTACGATTTTAATCTTCTGCCCTTTGTCATTTGTTGAAAATACGGTGAACACCCGAATGATGTCAAGTAAATTCCTGCGATCGAGCATACCCGCCACTAATCGCTGTTGATCATTGGGTGAAGATTGTCCGTGTGCCAAATCATTCAGTGTTTTGGGGTAGGGATCAGTCCAACGGTAAAAGTGTTTTTCTATGTGGGAGGTAATGGTGCCAAACTTCGCTTCGGTGCGGCAGGTGGTTACCAATATCTGATTGTAATAAAACAGTTCTTTGTTGCCTTCGCCTGTGTCGCCCCGCTGCTCGGAGTAGCGCATCAATTGGTCTATTGCCTCCGGGATGGGTTCTTTTACTTTGGACGACTTGGCTTCTACCACTGCAACGGGCAAGCCGTTGATGAAGAGCACCATGTCGGGAATGATATGATGGTCAGTTCCCGTAACATTTACTTTGAACTGCGAAATGGCTACAAAGTTGTTATTCTCCAGATTGTCAAAATCAATAAAACGTACTGTAGGACTGAGTTCACCTGTCTGCTCATTTTTTGAAACGGTTGTGTTTTCCAGCAGGTAGTGCAATACTTGTTGGTTGTTTTCCAGCAGGCTATTCTTTTGGAAAGTGGTGATTTTGCGTTCCAGTTCGTCCACCTGTGCAGATGTGAGAAATGGGTTTATTTTCACCAATGCTTCCCGAAGCTTGGGTTTGAGCACAACCTCCGAAAAAGAGTTGCGGTAACTCTGTCCGGGCTCTTGCTGCATTTGCAGTTCCAGCACATCCCAGCCCAAATCTGCCAGTTGCTCCAAAAAGGGTTTTTCAACGTGGCTGTATTCGTCCAGCTTGAGGGTGCTGCCCAGGTTGCCCCTGTATTTATTGTCGTTGCTTAAAATCATAGTTCTATTTCCTTAATTGAATATCAATTGCAGTAGCACCTGCTTTTATGAAGTAGCTCATTTCTACTTGACCAAAGACGTTTATGTTGTCATGCCCCGTTAAATAGGTATTTCTTAAAATGTAGTCTTTCTCTCCAAATAAATATTGTTCCAATTTGTCAGCTTGAACCAATGTTTTACTATTGCCGGCAACTTCAATTAATTTATTTACATAGGTGTTATTATTAATTGCTTTGAATGGACATATAATCCATAGATGATCTTTAGCTCTGCTTATTGCAACATTGTATATATACTCTTTGGACAAAAGAGAATTAGGATGCCCTGTGTAATATGTGTTATTTGGATTTACAACAAAAAGAACAATATCACATTCATCGCCCTGAAAACCATGAACTGTATCACAGAATACAGTTATGTTGTTTGATATTCCAGAAGATGTAATAAGCTTATTCATTAACATCGCTTGTGCCTTATAAGGGCTAATAATGCCCACAGTATATTTCTCACTGTTATCTATACATTTATCAAGTTTTGAAATCAACTCAGAAGCAACAATTCCAGCGTAAACGTGGTAAGGGCTATACAATAACTTCTTAGGTTCCATAATTGAATTGCTTACATCGATTGGCAAATCAATAAATGAAATCTTTGACTTAAGCGGGGCATAGAAATTACTAGGAAGTTCTTTTACAGGCCTTTCTTCAAAATCCCGACCGTGCTTTAAAAGTGATTTATATGAAATGGTACTGAACAGATTTCCTATTACCTCAACACTTCTAAATTGAATTTGCAAATTGTCAATGCTATCAATGCTCCTTAAGTGTTGTTCATTGGGATCAAAACTTTCTATACCTAGCATTTTATAAATGCTCTCATCTCCCATAGCCAGTTCTTCCAATTTTTTATCAGACACATCCACAACTGCCGGTATTTGTTTTGGATCACCTGCAATGATAATTTTATCTTTAGCGATAAGGGCATGTAAAGCGAAAGCAAAATAGGGGAGTCCAATCATTGACGATTCGTCAAATATTACTAAGTCCCAAATGGCTTTTTCTTGGTCAAATAATTTAAAACTTGCACCATGTTCAACAGAAATCTGATAATAAGGTAAGCGATGAATTGTTGTGATAATAACATTGTTGGAATCTAACATATTCTCATCAACGGATATCTGATATATATCCTCATCAATTTGTTCAAGTTCTGGGTCTGTTGGGCCACCAACTCGTAAAACTCCAATTTGTGAATTCTGTTGAACCAACCTTTTTGCAAGGACATCACCGGCTTTATTTGTTGGCACAAGTATCAATGCTTTAAAGCTATAATCTTCCTCAAACTTATCGACAAGGGTGTTTACCAACTTTGTCGTTTTACCTGTTCCTGGAGGCCCATAAATGAAATGCAGAGGTGGTAATGAGTCTTCAATACTTTCCCACGGTGCAATTACTTCTTTATTTGAAAATGCATTGGCTAATCTTTGCAATAAATCAAGAACCGGAGTAAAGTTGATAGAAATATTGACTACTCTATCAAAATTGATTATCAATTTTTCATCTATACCCTTTGGTACATAAACCAGTAGATCTTGTCCTTTCTTGGAAACCCCTTCAACTAGGATGTTCTCACGGAGTTTATTCGAAAAAACAAGCGTGATACTAAAATTTTCAAATACCTCTATGTTCAGTGGAATTAAGCTATTCGCTCCTTTTAGCATGAAGTATTTTTTTGATGGCACCCCATCAATATAAAAACTTTCGATTCGTTGGAATGAAATTGATTTTTGTGATATTGTATCTGATAATTCTTCAAATGTGAGCAAATAATTGAGGTAGCTAACAAACCAGTTGTAAGAGTATTTATCGTTAGATTTTATCTCCTCAATTATTTCATTTCTTTTTTCATCTAAGCTTCTTTCATTTAAAACCTCAAGAATTTTTTTCGTATCGTCAGAGTCAAAATCATCTCTCCCGCTGGAGGTAAGTGCATGATAAAATGAAGATAGCATTTTATCTTTTGAGTTTATTAGTTCATCAAGTAATGCGGAATCATGCGTGTAGCCAAGCTCATTTAATTCTGCCGACAAGTTTTCAAGTGAGAGGCTTCTTTCATAGTAAATAATGGTTTGCCCATCTTCATCCTCTTGGATTTCAACATTCCTATATTCAATAATGCCAATTGTTGCTTTGCTTCCATCTGAATCGATGCTAAGTTCGAATAACAACTTATCGCACCGGAATAGTTTGAATTTATTGTCCCGTGACCAAGAAATATAAAAAGGCTCATTATGTTCGACTGGTGCTTCACAATCATAAAAATCAATCTGATAATCAAGTTTAGTATAATTGGATTCAGCAAAATCGTTATAGACCTCAGATGGATAAATAACTCTATACTTCTTTATTAATTGACTAAAGGTGTTTTTATTTTCTCCCCTTAAGAGTAAAGCAAAGCTTTCACTATCAAGATGAAATGGCCACATTTCTGTTTCGTCACCTAAAGAAATGCTTGTTTCGCTATGCCAAATAGGTAATCTTATTTCAAGCGATTCCTCACTATCCAACAGCTTTCCGATGAGTCTTTCAATAACTTGATGTTTGTAGGATCTTATATCACATTTAAAGTTTGGGCTTTGCTCAAAGAATCCATCAGCAAGACCCACTAGTGTGTTTGAAATTAATTGCAAGTTTATTTCATCAACCGAAATCGGACTTAGTAGGCTGTCTGGTGCATTCAAAAGCCATTTGCGAAACTTTACAATTTTACTATCACTGACGTGTAGCCCGATATAACTCAGGAATCGTTCTTTCTCAATTCTTTCATTTTTTGACCACTCTAAAATTGTATCATCAACTAACTCTGATTCTATAACTTCGTTAGCAATAACTTTTAAAGAAGGATTGAAGCCCAATACATCCTCCCAAGATATACTATCCCGTTTTACCCTTTTGTTTATTGGGGTCTTTTTCCATAGCAAGAAGAGAAATTCAATTAGGTCTATGACGTTCTCACTTGGTTTAAGTATATCTGAGGATACACCATTTTGAAAACTAAACTCACAGCATATCAAGTTATTGTCTTGCCCGTTACCATTCTCTTCTTCAATATTTGAATAGACATAAACATTTCCCGAACGAAGGTTGAGTTTCCTATCTAAATCACTGTATCTACTCGATAAAAGACGCTCTTCATTGTAAAAATCTGATTTGTCTTCTTCATCCAGCAAAACATAGTTGCCTGTTAGCGGCAGCCATTCATTAGATAGAGTTTCCACATTGTAATCATTCAAATTACACTTTCCTTCAGAAGTCGTATGAATCAAAAGAATTAGTTGATCTGTATTGTTAATCTTATGGTCATTAACTTCAATTAGATTTATCACACGAGTGACAAGTTCATCACTGATATTTTCACTTGATATCTTGAATAATTTTTTAGCAGCTTTTTCTGTTAATAAAGACTGCTGAACTGCTAATTCAGCAAATGACAAGATGGTTGGAATTGACTTCTCATTTTCCAAATTCAAAAGCTTACTTCTGGATAGTTGAATCTCATGATCATCATGATGAATGATAATCTGGTCGTTGGCAATATCTATATCAGCCAGTGCGATTTCATGGGTATCAGTCTTTATGGAGATTTTATCTTGAACGTCTTTGAGTACTAAACCGTCATTACCAATTAATTCAGATAAGAATTCAAGTTTTACCTTATTTTCAGAAAGGTCATCGGTCAGGTAGTCGAGAACTACCTCATTTAATTTATTGAATAGTTGGATTTTAATATCCAAACTGGCAGTGCTAACAACTTCAATAAGATGTTCGGAGTTTTCTCGAGTTGAAAGTTTTACTAATTCACTATAAAGCGTTTCATTTCGGTTTGGAACCAAGTTGCCGAATTCAGATAATGAATTAGGAAGCTTAGCGAATATTGTTCTATGATGTCTTTCTATATAGGCATCAAGTTGAATATTGCCCTTTGAAAAATAGTTTTTTTCAGATCCTTTAATTATTGTGTAAGCCTCATTTTCTTCTGTAATATGGTAATTATCAAAAACATCGATACCAACCATTTCTACGAATTGGAGGAAGTAGATTATTTCTTTGCTACTTAAAGTGTATTTGCCGCTTGTTAAAACCTCAGCATTCTCATCAATTTTAAGGCAATCAAGCTCGTACCCAAATAAAAATTCTCTATCAGGTACTTGAACATCAAAGGTTTTATCCAAAAGTGTTTGAATCTCATCATAACTATCAACATCCAGATTGGACAATTGGGGGTGGTAAAATGGAGACGACACAGCTTTAATTTCGCCTTTGAAAAATAAAGTATTCGTTGCTGTGCTTAGGTTTTCGTCTTCTTCAACATTACCGTTTTTAAAGAAAAATTCAACATCAGAAAAGATAGATTGTATTTCAGAACCAGTTAATGAAATAATCTTATTGGCTATATCAAGCCAAAATGGTCGGATTACACTAGTAAATACTTTTGACTTATCAGATTCAAGATAAAATTCGACCTCTTTAGATCGCTCAATAGGATTAATGATATATGGAGATAGCCATGATTTATCAGTTGACTTTAAGAGATGCTTGATTCTCACACAGTCACCCTTAGTATTCTTGAATAATCTTAATTCAAGCAAACGTTCTTTACGCCTGCCTTCCTCTATCATGTCTCTTAGTACAGTAAAAACGGTTTGCTTCTCGGAAGGACTAAGCAGGTCAATTTGACCACTACTTATAATCTCAATTATTTTTGGTTGACTCCTTAACTGACCGTTTGTATTCAAATAAGGGCTGTAGTGTCTGAAAAAATCGTAATTATCAAGATTGGTCAAACTTGTTTTTAAGCCAATCTTTTTAAGATTATCCTTTATAGTAGCCAGGTTGTTATGAATAATCAAGTAACCATCATCTTGAACTTTGGTTATCTCATTGTCTGACAACAGTTGCCCATCATCAAAATGGAATAGTTTTAAGGCTTTAAGATTGTTTTTGAAATTGTCAGATTGGACTCGTTCTTTGTTGAAATATTGTAACTCTTCAAAAATTAGATTTATTCTGGTTGTGTCTGTTTCTATCCATTTATTTACATGTGTAGAAATATCTTGTTTTTGAAGTAGTGTGAAAATATCAAAGGCAAGTGGGTTCAGTTTTTGAAATGCTTTTTCTCTTATGTAATCCGGTGATTCAGGTCCCCAATAAAACCAATTAAAGCTTGAAACGCCATAAATTTCCGGAGATACTTCAATGTTTGTTTTTTTTATCTTCGGTTGAAGATGTGTCAAAGTGAAGAGGCTGTCCTGCATTGATTGTCGCACAGGAATAAGCTTTTTTAATACCTTGGTTATTTCATCTATGAATGGTTCTTTAACCCATAGTCTTTCATAAACAAGACTTTCACTGGAAGTTAGTAGTGCAGCATATAAGTCTAAAAATTTGTCATACTCCTTATTCTCATAAATAGAAATTAACTCTATTTCAAGCCGCTTGGCAATTATCCTAAGGAGACGTTCATTAATGCCGTCTTCCCCTTGGGTTCCCTTATGAAGGAACGTTCTTGAACTTGCTTTATAAAAAGCATTGGAGTGTAGTACAAAGTTGAAATTGTGAACCTCTTCACTTAATGGAAAGTATAAATAGAAGTTTGGAGCACCTTTAAAGTAGTCACCTATTTGGTCATGCCCCCTAAATCCAAAGAGTACCTCGATATCATCCTCTTTTTCAAATTTTGCCTTTTGATCATTCGTGAGTTCTTCCTTATTTCGAACTCCAAACCTGACAAATAAATAGTCTTCTTCGTGTTCTTTTTTAGTTATTTTGAAATAATGATAACGTAGGTCTGGTTTGTGTATAGGCTCATCCTTATTTAACTGAACTGTAGAAAGAAGTTGGTTAGCCTTTTTATCTGCTTCAGCCGTTTCTTGAAGAATGGCAAGTGAAAAGCGAACACCTTCTCCAAGATTTTTGTCGGCTAAATCATTTTCCTTTCCTGAGCCGAGCTTAATAAAAAATAGTGACCCTTCCTTGTATCTTTCTTCATTTAGAATCTCCTTGTAGTTTGATACCCATCTGTGCAATGCGCTGAGTTCGGCTTTTGCAAAAACAGGAGTTTTTGCAAGATTTCCATCAGTCAATAAGACATTTTCGGACACTGTTTCATTTTCAGGTAATGCTGGAAAACAAGTGATGAGAATTTTGAATAGCCAAGGGTAGTTATCATTTAATTTGACCTTATTATTGGATGATTCAAAATTTATTTCAACTGGCTCTGGATTCGGATCTTGTTTAGCAAGTTCCTTAATATCACCATTCTGCCAACTGAAAAGAATTGGTCCAGAAGGTTCCGTGCTGAGTAGCTCATCAAGTCCATTTTCTTTGCCTACTAGTCTATGTGCTAGTTTAAAACCTATTCCAAATTTACCTATACTTTGACTATCTGACGTTTTTGTTGAGGAGCCAACGTTTAGAATAGAACGAATACTATCAAAATCAAACATTTTACCGTTGTTGGCAACCAAAACATAATTGTTCCCATCAATCTCATCTTTTCCCCAAGCCATCGTAAAGTGACTTGCACCAGCATCAACTGCATTTTGGAGAAATTCATAAACGGCTTGCCCGTCTTTCGCCATGTCCAGGAAACTTTGTAGAAAATTCCCAATGCCTTGCTCTGCCTTGCCATAACCTTCTTTGTCTCCATGATACACTTCAAACCAACCAAACTCTCTTTTACCATTCTCATTGATTCGAAATGTACCCATGTGGTGCTCATTTCGGTTGGGTAGATCACGAACATTCTCTTTGTAAAAAGTTCTGTATTGGCGGATATTCTTGATTTTCATCGCTAAATCATCTTTTCAATTTTTCTAATCACTTCTTCAATTGCTAAAGAATCTATCCCACCTTTTTCGCTTTCTGTGGTGGTAAAGAGATTCTCATCTAGCTTATAGCCATTATCCTTATAGAATTGAAGTTTCTTTTCCCAGTCTGCTTTGTAGCTGGGCAAAGACATCATTCCTAAATGCTCCAAAATCACAATATCACCCGCAGCATCAATGAAGGTGAAGTCAGGGATGCGTTTCTGTCCGTTCTTGCCCAAAAACTCTCGCTCATACTCAAATTCAATTCCCTTTTCCACCAGCATATTGGCAATAATCACTTCTGACTTGCTGCGAACCAGCAAGCCTTCTTTTTTGGTTTTATGAATAAGCCCTTCCGCAAATGGAATACTATGCTTTTCTTCTCTTACCGAGTAAGCAAACAGATGGGTATTTCGCTTTGCAGTTTCAGAATATTGTGGTTTTGATAGGTTGATGATCCATTGTGGCGTATCGCCTTCAATTAGTAGGATTAACTGCTTTTTAGCCCTTGTTAAAGCGGTATAAATCAATTCGCGAGAGATAATCCTACCCGTTTTAGGAATCACCAAAAACACAAAATCAAAATCACTTCCCTGACTTTTGTGCACGGTAATGGCATAAGCCAGTTCAAGGTTACTTGAATCATTTTCGGCTTGTCCCTGCCCCCTATATCCAAAAGTGATTTTATCGTCAACACCCGCAAATACTACATTGGCAAATCCTTTATTCGTTGCTTTTACTAAGCCGAGTTGCCCGTTGGATAATTGATATTTTTCGTTACCCGGAAATCCTTCTTTCCATTCGTTTACTGTCTGGATAACCTTATCGTAAAGACCAATCTGATATTCGCCAATTGAAACTGTTCCTTTTAGGCCTGTTCTGAATTGCTGTTGAAAAATCCGATTCAAATTAAACGAACCCCAATATGGAGCTTTGACCGGACTGAGCAATTGAAACGCTTCAATCTTCCCTGTATCAATTTTTCCACCGTTTACACCCAAAAAGGCATTGAGCTGCACATAGTCCTTTTCATCTTTCAATCCAAGTTTGTCAATCAACAAGGAATTGAGCGCTTTCACCAATGACTGCTCATCTCCCCAGGTTGCTACATGCAAGTCGTTGAGTAATGAATTATCTCCCAGCTTTTGGAATATGGAATCGGCATCTTTGCTCGGCTTCAATCCTGAATACCATGAAGCAAGAGTCAACGTATCTGAATTGGCTCCATTAACGTTTCGCACCACTTCTTTCAACCTTGCCAAAGCTGCGGTAGCTTCATAGTCTTCATGCTCAGGCTCCAGATTATCAAGGTAGGTACAGAAATCTGCGAATGGTCTTCCGGCTCCAATTGGTGGTAGTTGGTACGGATCACCAACGAGAATAAGCCGTTTGATGTGCCCCAAATCCAATGCTTGCATCAAGGCATACAAATCATCTTCTGTAAGCATGGAGCATTCATCTACAATTACATTTTGTTCTCCTTTATACTTCTGCGGCCCTGAAAAACGTGGCTTCATTCGGTTCCAATCAAAACGCTTCTGTTTGTTTAAAAACTGAGCAATGGTAAAGGCTTCTCCACCGGCCATTTTGCCCAACTTCACCCTGGCTTTACCTGTTGGTGCCAAAAGAAGTATGCCTTCGCTGGTAAGGGATTGGCATCCGAATAGTGCTCCCAAAACAGTTGTTTTTCCAGTACCTGCGGGACCGTGCAACACAGAGATTTTTCTTCCTGTGATGCGCTGAAGTGCTGAAATCTGATCCGTAAGTGCCGCAGCATGTTTGGGATTGCTTGCTTCGAAGGTGATCCCATTGTTTACAATTACCTGCTTGATTAATTGTTCCCAGTTTTCATCAACAGGTTCTAATTCCTTTTTAGCCCGGGCAATCAACACCTTCCTGAAATAGGACTCAATGTCATTGTACTTGGCAAGTTGAAGGGATTGTATTCCTTCTGAATCAATGAAACTGATTTGCTCCTTGATGAACTCAATATTGGTGACCACATAGTTGGCTGGAAGCACCGTATTGCGTTGCAGATTGAGTGTGTTGATGGTTTCTGTAATCTCGTTCACCGACACCAAGGTGTCTCCATTTTCTGCGGCTCTTTTCAAGACATGGGTGATGATGGCTCTGATGCGTCTTTGGTCAAGTGGAGAATCCACCAATTGGGGCTTCTTGGGCACATGCTCGCCTTGAATGGCTTTATCAGCAAACAAACCATTATCCAGAGTTTCTACAGCTATCGGATAGTTTTCAAGGTCACCTTCGTCCAGTTCTGCTATTCGGTAGGGATTGAGTAGCAGTTCAGCATCAGTTGACTTATAACCGAGTTTATTGCGGGTGTGACCATCAAACCAATTTTTGATTTGTTTGTCTGATAGCTCAAATCGGGAAAGCAACATCAACAAGTTCTTGCGTTCGGTGCTTTCATTGGTCCATATATCTCTGAAATGCGGCAATTCAGCAGCATAGGGTTTCCGCCCAATGGTGATGCGTTCATAAATAGCATCTTCCCAGGCATCCCACGGATTGTCTTTGGTACCTAGGTGATTTTCTGCCCGTAAATCTTCTTCCAGTAAGTGACCGTACTGAAAACCTAGTGCCAGAAGCGCATTGCCAAAAGAAGGGAATGGCCCCATGCTTTCCTTCACCTTGCCAATTTGCTTGTCTATCCAAAGTAGATGTTGATCCCAAACATCCTTTACAATGCCATGCTCTTTGATGCGCTCAATGATGCTGCGCAATTTGCCTAGCACCACCAACACAGAACTGTCATTTACGTGCTCACTGCCATAGGCAAATTCATCAATGATTTCCTGCCTGCTGGCGGTTTCCTGTAAGGTGAGTTTGATTTCATTCAGCAGATCCTGCTTATTCTTTTTTCCTTCTTTGGTTTTGAGCTGAAAGTCATCAGGTAGTTCCAGATAGTCGTGGTAGGGAAGTAAAATCCCTTCACTTGCTGCATCATTCGGACGAATGCCGTGGGTTATCAGTCTGTCCCAAAGGGGATAAGTGTAATCCGCTGTGGTATCGTATTTCAGAATCTTCGATTTGGTTTTAATCGACCCAATGCCCACAATCAACCTGCGGCTGTCTTCATCTATTGGGTTTGCCCCTTTGGCATAAAAAATCACCAAGGATTGATCTTCTTTGATGGGTTCGAAGAAGCGTTTCAATAAGGCTTCCTGCGTCTTGCTGGTATAGACCCAAGACGAAGGGAAAGGCGGATTTTCATCATGAGGAATATCAGGATACCATTCCCGAATGGTGGCTTGGTTGCCCCTTAACATCCACCAAAAAGGCACAGCAAAGCAGCTATAAGGTGGTACTTCAATGGTGGTAGGTTTGAGTTTTGTATGTGGAATATCTTTCCAACCGGGTTTATTGTAGGGATGGTTGAACTGCCGGGCATATTTGCGGGTGCTCATAAAACTGCCGCCTTCTGCTTTACAGGGCGGTAACTGTTTGTCTTGCAATTCTGCCCAATGTTTGCCGGCCAATGCTTCTTCTGCCTTGTTCTCTTTTTCCTGATAAATTCGAGGCAGGTTAAGGCAAAAGGCGTTCTGAGAAGGGTGTTTACACACTGCTCCGTTCCATTTGCTGTCGTGCCAGGCTACCCTGATGGATAGATGTTTATTCATAATTTCACCCTTTCACTTATCGAAGTAAATAAAAAAACATTGTATATCAATATGTTATATTCCGTTTCCATTTTCTAATTAAATAAAACTAAGATTTCCAAAGGGGTTCGTTTTGCCAATCCAGTAAGTTTCCTTTACCATCTGATGGAATACCCATATATTTTATTGGAACATTTGGATATTTATTTAATAAAGCGACCAGTTTTTCTTTAAAACTGTCATTGGGGTTTACTCTTGTTAAAAAGTATTTTAACAAGCATATGAAATAAAAGACTCTTTTGTTGTTATTATTGAAATTATTGCTGACCCAATTTCCAACTGGTTTGTTAAGCCTTGCTGGTTCTACTGCCAAATCTTTGTTCCAGAGTCTTGAGTGATGTGCGCAAATATTCCTAACGTAAGTAAGTGAATGTAACCAGGAAGCAAATACGGTGAAATGCAAATCGAACTCATTAGCTATCCTTTTTTTATCTATTTTGTTTCTTAATCCCCTATAAAAATTGGACATTTCGCCAATCGTCAATAATTCAAAGCACATCCAAGACGGAGGGTTTGATGGTTTGTAATATTCATCCATATAATGCTGAATAAATACTTCGGGTGTTCTTGCTGTTTTAGCTCTTGATATGATGTTTTGAAAATCGGAATAAGGGTCAACTAAATTTCCTATGTTGTTGTAAAAAGGAGCGATGAAATATTGCTTCTTATCTTGCCAATGGCTGTCATTGTAATGCGTAGCCATTTTATAAATAAACTGTGTTCTTATGGACACTTCTATCCGTTCTATACAATCAAAAACTAATAAGCGTAATTCTCTATCAAAGGAATAGGTATCAATAATTTGTTTGAAGGTAGTTCCATCATCAAACCAGTCTTTTTTTGATTGATAGGGTAGAAAATAAGCACTCAACCTATAATAGCTGATATTGGCTAAAATAGACAATGCTTTGGCATCATCTTCTACAGTGAGATTGCGGTTTTTGAGCTGTTGCAATTGCTCTTGAAAAGACTTTGGCGGCTTATTGTAAATTCTTTTACTCATAGCACCAAATGTTTATAAAAGAGAAGACCCCCCAAGTGTGCTACCGAAGTAAGCCTGGAGGGTGTATTATCTTTTGTTAAATGACTGCCTGAGTATAAGACCCACTTGCTGATCTCACGGGAAGCAGAATGGGTACCGTTGTTGCAAAGGTACATATACTTTACCTTTAAAACCAAGTTTTTTGTGAAATTTAATATGTTAATATTATCTATATTACTGAATTTCATACGCTTGCTGTTTCTTTTATGAGGTGGTTTACTCTTACCTTGCCGCCTAATAAAGTGTCAGAACCACTGATTCTTTCTGATTGATATGATTGCATTGATTACCAAGTTTTTATTTTGTTAATCAATCGTTTAAACTCCAAGCTTTTTGTGCCAAAGTTTATAAGCAGCCCAATTTCAATATTGTATGCTTCCAGATAATTGATGGCTTGGGCTAAATGGACATCTTCCAACTTGGTCAGTGCTTTCAGCTCAACGGAAACATCACCTTCAACCAGGAAATCCACTCTTCTTGTACCAATTTGCTCAGTTCTGTAAAAAATCGGCATTTCTTTTTCACGCTCATAGGCGATACCCGAATAGGCTAATTCTATTGCCAGTGCCCGTTGGTAAATCACTTCCTGAAAACCATTGCCCAATACTTTGTGCACCTCCATAGCACAGCCAATAATTTTGCTCGTCAGTTCAGAATATTTGTATTGTTCTTTAATCATAGTCTATCATTTAATCAGGGTTAATCATTGGTTCAGACAATTTACCCGCACCTTACCGCTTAATAGATCCTGCATTAAGCCTGTTTTGAGGGATTGGAGTTTGAAGAGTTTAATTTCTTCATTCTTAATGTGATTAGAGAGAAATTGCCATTTTTCGCTAATCCTATTTTGTTCATCAATGAGAGGATAAATGAACTGAAGACTTAGGACTATTTTTTTATTCAGAACTGGCATTGTTCCACCTGTAGCCAGATTTATTAATTGGGAATTTATTGAGCTATGCTTCAGATATTCTGCAAAAAAATGAATGTTCGTTTTTTTCAAATCAAGACTAAACTTGATTAAACGGGGGTTGATGATGCCTTCTTCAAAGTCATCAGGAATAATCAAAACGCTACCTATAGTACCTACACAACTTAAAAGAACATCACCGGAAGCTACTCTAAAACCATATAGTGATTTGTATCTTTTCTCGTCAATGAAATAATCACCAGTGAAAGGGTCGTTTGCGATAACTTGTTCTTGACCATAAATTTTATAACCTAATTCAGTATAAAATTCCTTTTTCACACTTGACCCAAACGGACCAGGTTTTATAGCACTATCATGATTTTTAGTGAATTTAGTAATATCAACCACTTCCCACTCCTTCGGAATCCTGCCCAGCGGACTGTCTTTAAACTCGTGGGTTTCTTCGCTGCGGATGTTGCCCTGTTCGTCTATGCCTTTGGTGAGTAGGTCTTGCATTAAACCCGTTTTGATGCGGGTGTATTTGGCTATTAGTTGCTCGGTTTGGGCTATGGCTTCATCTACTTTGGAGAGGATGCGGGCTATGGTGGTTTGTTCGGTAAAAGGTGGAAGCACAACCTTTAATTTACTAAACTCCGAAATCCATCTTCTTTTATGGTCGCCACCAGTTTCACGAATTTTTAAGTTCTGTAAATGCCCAAAAATTATTTTAATATCAAACTCGCCAGGATTTTTGGGCTTTAAGAACTTCATTGCTGACGACTTTACCTTAAAAGGAAAATCAACAAACTTGCTGTCAGTCGTAAAATCGTCAAAAATGATAACAGGCGTGTTTTGGTAAATATTATGCTGTTCGGTGGTATATCCAAGAATAAAGGATTTACCAGCAGTCAATACAGGGATGCCTGACTTATCATTATAGTCTGTTGAATCAACCGTGTATTTATACGGCTGTTCATAATTCAGAATATTTCCCAAACTATCTTCAACCCACCCATCCGGAATATGCACTTGATTTTCTTCCATCAGCTTAAATAGTTTAGTTGGGTGAGAAAATCATTGAGTTCTGCCATTGTACTTTCCCGCTTTTGCTCTATGGCTTGGGCAGAGGTGTAGTATTTGTCAAAGAGGTTTTCGTAGGCGGCTACCAGTGTCCGTTTTTCGGCATTGAGGTAGCGTTGCAGTTGGTCGTTGATGATATCGAAATGCTTTTTCAGAATCAGTTTTTGGCTTTCTTCGGTGGTTATCATTCCACCAATTTCTTCTAATAGGGCATCAATGCTTGCCAACTTGGTTCGTAAAATGCCAGTGTCTTTTATGCGGGCATTGTAGGCTTTGGTAATTTCTTTGAATGCGGCAACTGTCTGAACCACTGATTGTAATGATTGATTTGATTCCCCTGATTTAACGGCTTTGAGTGTTTTTAGTAAATCGTTGGTTGATTTTTTAATGTCATTAAACGTATCAGTGCTTTTAAGTTGGCTTTTAAAGGGCGCAATTAGTTTTTCAATATCGGTATCCAGTTTTTCAATTTCTTTTGCGGTAGCAGTAAGTAAGGCATTGCTTTCGGCTTTTACATCATCACTGCCGTAGCGTTTCAGTTCTATTTTCAGTTCCAGTTCGGTTTGCTTTTCCTTGAGCTTGGCTTTGCAGTCCTTAATGGATTTTTCCAGGTCTTTTATTTTGGTTTCCTGCTCTTGGTAAGATTTGGCTTTTTCGGGCTGCTTCTTTTCATCAATGTAGAAGTCAATCATTTTACCCAATTCGCTTTTGGCGAGAGCAGGCGTTTGTTTCACTTCGCCTTCTTCTTCGTCTGCTTCAAACTCTACCAAATTGAGGGCTTCTTCTATGGCTTCTTCCAGTTGGCTTTCAAAGTCGGCTTGTTCAATTTCTATCTGCTCTATCTCGGCTTTTTCGGTTTTAAAAAACTCTTCAATCAGGTATTCGTCCGGTATCAGTCCGGCATCCCAACCGTTTTGCATAATGGTTTTGAGGTCGTACTTGATATTGTCCCACCAGTTTACAAATACCCCCGCAACCTGGAACTTATCGAGCACACCAACGGGCACAAACTTTTCTTTTATTGAATCGAGCAGTTCTTTACGCACTCTCGGGAATCTGTCGCCACCCAAACGGAGGTAAACGCCCATTGGGTCTTTCCATTCATTGTCTTGCGCTGCCTCAGCTTGAGATTGTTTAGGTGCAAGCGTAGAAAAATCTTCTTTTGCCAATTGCCACCAATCGGCAAGGTGAATGCCCAATTCGGTGAGGGTATTTATGACGTTTTGGTCATCTTCAATTGTTTGTTTGATGGCTGCTTTTTCGGTGATAGCAAAATCTTTGTAGTGTTCATTTTTGTCTTTGAACAATTGGTAACCATCAAAATCGAACTTGGGAGCTAAGGTTTTCTGTACGTTTTCAATTTCAATCACCGGCACACCACCTATCAAATGAGCTTTCACATCTTCGGGTTCGGGCAGGGGCGTATTGTCCACATACCTGCGGATGTTGAGTGTGTAATCGTTTTGGGCAATTGTTTCCAAATCCACCAATTTGGAGTAATTTGCTTCTTCCATTTTGTTGGTAAACACAAAATCAATTTTCTCAATATCTTCGGGTCGAAGCGTGTTTTGCTTTTTGCCTTCTGCAAAGTCTTTGTCGGCATTTACGATAAAGACCTTGTTTTTCAGGCTGTCGGGTTTGCTCTTGTTGAACACCATAATACAAGCCGGAATACCTGTGCCATAGAACAAATGAGGCGGCAAACTAATGATGCCTTCCAGCACATCTGCCTTGAGCATCTTCTCACGGATTTCCTTTTCCTTGCCCCCCCTGAACAAAACTCCATGTGGCATCACTACCACCACTTTTCCTGTGCGATTGCAACTGGCCAGCATATGTTGCACAAACATTAAGTCAGCCTTTTTTCCTGTTTCTGGCGCCCATCCATAACTAAAACGAGCAGGGAAATTCTTGTTTATTTCTGCTTTATTATAATTTTGAGAAAATGGAGGATTTGCAATAACCCTGTCGAATTGGATCAATTTGCCATCCTTAACATTAAGTGGCTCTTCAATCGTATCGCCATACTCAATTGTGTATTTAGTGATGTTATGCAAAATGATGTTCATTTTACAGATAGCTACCACCGTGGGATCATTTTCTTGTCCAAAAAGTTCTAAGTCGTCAGCATTTTGACCTTGCTCTTCAATATACTGATGCGATTGAATGAGCATTCCACCTGAGCCAGCAGTAGGGTCATATATTGACATCCCAGCTTTGGGCTTCATTAATTGCACCAATAACCGAACTACCTGATTTGGAGTATAAAATTGCCCACCTTTCTTGCCACTTTCATCTGCAAAATGTTTGAGCAGGTACTCATATGCTGCACCCAGTAGGTCAGGAAATTCAAAGTTTTCATTCACCAGCTTTGGGAACTCGTTAAAATGGTCGATCATTTTCTTGAGATCGGTATTTTTTACGATCTGCTTGCCGTCCACTTCTTTGTTGAAGTTAATACGCCCTTTAAAAATGCCTGAAAGCCTATCGGGGTTGGCTTCTTCAATAGCGTCCAAGGCCTTGTTTAGCATCTGACCTATATTATTCTGCAAGTGTTTGATGGGAGGTTGTATTACTCCATTCTCATCTGTAAATCCTTCGTTCCATCTGGCTCTTGGTGGCACAAAAAAAGTTTCACCATATGTCAATTTATCTTCAAGTATTTCGCTTAAGGTGTCTGCGTCAATATGTTTGTATTCTTTCTTTTTGAAGTATTCCCATTTTTGGTCGAATACGTCTGACATTCTCTTAAGGAATAACATACCAAAGATGAACTCTTTGTATTCGGAAGCATCCATTTTACCCCTTAAGATGTCGGCTGCTTTCATCAGGAAGCTTTCCAGTTGAGATAGTTTTATCTTTTCGCTTTTCATTAATACGATGTTGATTTTGATACCATTTGTGTAATCAAAGTTCATTGCTATTTTTTGGGCTAAGAACTCTAGAATTTCCCTAAATAAGAACTCTAGAACTTCCCTAAAATAGAAATGGCTAAGGTACCTAAAATGACTATTGCCCATGTGATGTAGGCATTAGTTTGTTGTTTTTTGGCAAGCGCAACCATTTGACTTTGCATGGTGGCATTGTTTTGGTTTATTTTATCTTCAAGGCTCTTTAGCGTGGCTGCTTGCTTTTCATTAGTTTCTTTTAGTTTATCTGCCATGTTACGGTCAACGCTTTCAATACGACTTTGGACATTTTGGATGGCCGAGAGAATTCCTGCAATGTTGGCATCCAGCTTATCCATTCTGACTGGAATGTTGAGGGACAGTATGGACTTAGCAGTTTCTGAGGCAAATTGCTTTGAGTTTTTCTGCAGTTCAGAAAAAGAAGTATAAAGTTTTTTGTTTACGCTTAGTATGAACTCGTCAATTTTTTCGGGCAGTTTTTGTTTCTCAATGGTTTTAGCAACCTCAACATTTGCGCTTACTGATGAATCAACAGCATTTTGCAGCTTTTTGAACCGGCCATCGAAGTCAGCTTTAACGATGATTTGAGATGCTTTTTTCAGTTCATCCAGTGTTGACTTCTTTGTATCGTTGAGGATGGCAATTGTTTCGGAAATAGTATTTTCAATACCATCCAGCCTTTCCGGGAAATTTATTGTATCAATTTTTGAAACAATTCTGTTTACTTCCTCAGTAAGCTTTATAAAGGCATTGTAGGTGTTTTTAAGTTCTTCGATTTTTTTATTGAAATGAGCCTCCGCATGGTTCACAGAAGCTACTGCTTCTTTGACATGTGCTTTAGCTCCATTGAGGTACGCTACACTGGATTTGAATTGTGTAAGCTCGTTTTGTAAGGTTTCTAATTCAGCATTTATCTGCTGGACAATTGGATTTGCCATATCAGGTTAAAATTTTGTTCAGGTTCTTTAATGTGCTATTAACTGACTGCAAAGGATTTAGCAGGCGATTTATCATGATTGCATCAAAGTCGAAACTAAAGCCGTAGTGGTCCATATATTGCTCTATTTCAGCATTTTTAGTTTTCAAAATTTTGGTAAAGGTGTTGTATGCCTCTTCAAGTTTATCATCGCTCCAATCGGGCTGCTTTTCCTGGATACTCGTGAAGGCATTGAAGATGAAGGTTTCCGCTTCGGCGAGGTATCTTTGGTTTTTATATTCCAGCATATAGAGTGCAAAGGCATTCAACAGCAATAAAGTATAGCTGTCAGGTTGGTTGTTCAACATTCTGGTGCAAGCGCCTCTCAGGTGCTTAATGTTGTCGATTTGTCCAGCTTTTGGGTCTTCATCAACAATTTCAGTAAAAAGCCAAACCCATTTAAGGTTATCGTTTTTACCGTTGTTTGTTATATCCGGTAAAGATGCATTTACTTCCTGGCCATTATCGTTGATATAGTAATAACCGTTTCTTGCATACTTTGAATTGAAATAAAGGTCGATATAGTCTTTCAATTCAACATTGTTTTTTTCAAGACCTATACGGCAGGCTGTTCTCATGTCGTGAATTGCCAGTTCCCTTTTCTTTTGGATTTCGGTGTACACAAAGTTCACCAAAAAATTAAGGGTTTTTCGCATAGGTGTTGGTTCATCAATTGCGTTGAGGTTTCGGATTTTGGCATTGGCGGTAGTGACAGAATAGTACTTTAAGAGATAGCTAATCAGGTTATTATAGTATTCTTTTGAATTCTTTTTTCTTCCTTTCAGGGTAAATGTATTTGATGAAAAGTTTACGGTGTAATCATCAATTATACCCAAGGTTGAAAGGCGGTAGATGGCTTTTTCAGTGTCCAATTTATCACGGTAGCCATTGAAATAGGCCATAAATGCTTTATATGTTGATCCACGAGGCTTACCTTTCGCTTTGTCGCGGTTTAGGCAATGAGATTCAAAATCGATTTGCTTGCCCTGGGTGAAACGTTCGTAATTGGAACATACCTCTTCGATAAATGCTTCGGCATCATTTGAATTTGCCCGCATTTTTTGTACTGTTTGCTCGTTAAAAAATGAGTGCACTACCTTTTTTAACCAGTTTGCGAGGGTTGTGACCCTTTCCTTGGTGTTGTTGTAAAAGCCAACTGTAATACTGTAGGGTTCACCTTCTCTTTTTGATTGGAGTAATCTTTCAATACCGATTTGTTTGTCGCTTCTTTGCAACCACAGGTGAACGGGTTCGTTTAGGTTGAGGTTGCTGATATAGGTATTTAATAAATCCCACATTTTTTCGGAGACCTCCGGAAGAACACTGTTAACTACTACACCTCCTTTCTTTGTGTAGTTTGTGTAGCCTATCATTTTATTCAAACTGAAATAGCCCAGAGGCTCATTATATCCCAGTTCGAAATAGAGGTTTTTGGAAGCGCCACCTTCCCAATAATTGCACTTGACATTCAGATCAAACTCATTGTTGATCAGGTTTTCCAATTCAAATGTTCTGTCTTGGAAGTAAATTTCTGTAAGTAATTCATCAAGAACAGCTAATTCCTTAGCAATGCCTTTGAAGGAATTCCTATGAAAATACATATTGATGTCCAAATCATGATCAATTGGTTCATCTTCATTTGGTAAGACCACCTTTTGTTCGTTGAACAGAATGCAGGAGATAGCAATTTTTCCATCCCTACCGGCACGGCCAGCTTCTTGCACAAAACTTTCAATTGAACCCGGGTAATTCAAGTGGATTGTGTATCTTATGTTTTCCTTGTCGATACCCATTCCAAAGGCCTTTGTGGCTACCATTAGGTTCAATTCATTGTTGATGAATTTGTCCTGGTTTTCAAAAGATTCCTCCTGTTTTTTAATGGCAGCATCCGAATCGTCGCCAGAGCCGATAAAATACCCGGCTTTTATTCCTTCTCGAGAAGCGAGATTGTCGAATATGCCATTACGCACAACAGGTAAGCCAGTCGAATTGATTTTGAATTTATCTGTAACACCAAAAGGACCTTGTGTGTGTGGGCAAAATATTAAGCCGGCATTTGTATTTCCATGGTAGAATTTAAGGGGATCGAAATTATCAATTTGGAGCTTATCAAATGCCTGGTGTTCATTTTTTTCGTTTAGTTCCCAGTCTTTTTCGCTAAAAATAGCATAAGGATTATTTAAAAATTCCTGCAAGATTTCGGGCATATTGGTGAGGAGGCTATTGACTCTTTGCAGTTTTTTGGCACTTAGTTCGCTTTTTAGATCCCAAATGTTTTTTATTGCTCCTGTTGGGAATGTAACCTCTTCAATTAGAAATTGAAGCTCGTTTCTTTTTGAGTATTCCGAACGAATTATTGAATCTTCAGTAAGTCTTCTTTTTTCATCATTGCCGGAAAGTTCCCTTTGAACATCAGCAAGTACATCGTAGGAAGCAGTTGCGGTTAAACCAAAAAGAGGCAAATGCTCAAGGTTTTTGGTTTTGCAGTTTAGGATTGCATTTTCGCCCAATCTCAGATAGGCAGTCCTAAAGTCGTGCCCCCACTCAGATACACAGTGCGCTTCATCAATGACACAATAACTAAAATACAGTTCATAGTCGTACATATCGCTAAGAAGATTTCTAAATTCTTCCATTTGAAGCCTTTCGGGGGATATGAAAACAAACTGAGCTTCGCCGGAAGCTATTTTGCGCATGGCCTTTCTTTTTTCTTCCCCTTGTAAGGTTGAATTGATATAGATGCAAGCATCAATATTATTTCTGTAGAGGCCATCGACCTGGTCTTTCATCAGTGATCTGATTGGATCGATGACCATACAAATACCAGGCTGAAGAAGCGCCGAAAGCTGATAAGTAAGGGACTTTCCGCCACCAGTAGGTAACAGACCGATAACGCTTTTGCACTGCAGTGCATTGTGAAGAATAGGTAATTGCCCTTCACGAAATCTTTTTTTACGGAATATTGACTGTAAGAGGTATTCAAGACCTGCTTCAGCCTTTTTATCTTGAACTATCCAGGCATCTGTATTATTTTGGTTGACGCAAAAAGGCTTGTATTTTATAAGGTCGGATGTGGCTGTCTTTCTTGTTGTATCGATGAAGTGTATGGAGCGAATTGTTATAACGTCATTTGCGTTAGAAGCAACACAACTGTCGTTATTGAATCTTTGTAAAACAGCAATATCAATTAATAAATCTGCTTTATTAGAGGAATCATAGCTGCTCAAAGGTTGTGCACTTGCCGATTGGTATTGGGAATCGATGAACTCCTGAGTAGAAAAAATACTCAGTTTTATTTTGGGCAGAATCATTGGGTTTTCGCTTAGAGCTGCTAAGGCCTCTGTAAGTTTTATCAAATCATCAATCGCTAGTTGGGCACAAGGCACATCTCTTTCAATTACTGCTATTTTCCATTCTTTAGCGTTTAGTTTTAACTTACCATGCGTAATCGCCTCCAATATAACCCTTTGTAAGCGCGCTACTGCAAATGGAATGAGAGAAAGCTGAAAAATATTCTTGCCAAGTTTTGTTTTCCAAACAGGATTTGAGAAATTATTTATACAATTTTTAACATAGGCATTGCTTACAGCTGGTACCAGGATGTTTCTTATTTTATTTTCAAATTGGGTAGTTGTAAATTCGGAAGTTTTAATGCGAAGGGTGTTGTGCCAGCCAGATTCAGCTACAATTTTATCCCTTTCCGTGTCGAGGTATTTTTGTTCTGCATCATTGTGCTGCGATCCATCTATTTCAATGACAATACCTTTCGGTTTGTCATGGGTGATATAAGGAAATTGAATTGAAAAATCGGTACGCTGAGACTCGAAGTTTGTTCTTAGCTGGTTATGAAGATTATCCAGCATTTTATTTGTTTTTGCAATGCTGGCAATGGATCTTTGGGATGCTAATAGTTGAATAAATGCAGGGCCATTTTTACGTAAAGTACCAGGTAGAGAATCATACAAGAATGACTCTTCATAAGCACTCCCGAGCTTTTCCCATGATTGTGAATAAAATTCTTTTTGGTCTTTAATGTTAAGCCTGGGTTCGATCAGGTGTAAACTTCTAAAAACTAATTCTGTGATTTCGGGGGTTATATTTCTGAACTGTGCATTGATGATGCTATCATTTTCATCATTGAATTTTAAAACTTCACTTTTGCCAACCAGGAAATCCAGGGCTAACTTGTTTAGTTTTGTTGGGGCTCCTCTTTGAAGAAGGTTGATTAATACTGCAATGTTGGAAGGATATGTAATGCTATTTTCTTCGAATTTACTTCTGCTTTGAAATGTAAAAAATGAACACCAATTTGCGAGCTCTGAAAAAGCAAAAAGCTCTGAAGATTTTTTTTGGAAAACATCAGTTAATCCATCTAAAACGTAACCGGCTTGGAATTGCTTCATTTAATGGCAGGATATAATATCACTATTGCTATATCTTCAATAAACATTCGCCTTAATAAAAGCGAAATGATTTGATGACAGCAGGAATAAAGAAAGGAAAAAAGTTAAAAAAGACTTGTTTTTAAAATAAATGATGCCAAAAGGAGGGATCAATGACCTTGCGGCTTGCACTGATTTGAGCTTTACCTTTTTTGATTTTGCATTGACTTTCTTTGAGTAATTCATTTGCTAATAATATTTTAAGCGTAAATAAATCAACTTGTTAAAGTTAATTGTAACAATTATCATTTACAAATGAGGAATTAAAGAGGTTTTGGTGGTGTAAAATTAGGAAGAAGGAATGAAAGATACAAGGTTTTTTGAGATTTTGTTGGGTTTACAGGTTTACGAGTTGAAGGGTTTATGGGTTTAAGAGTTGTTGACCTGTCTCCTCTGGTTGTCTTGTCCTGAAATAGGTTTACAGAAAAAGTAAACTTAAAACAGGAATATGAAAAGAAAAGTAAATCAATTTCCGGACGAACTTAAATACAAGATTGTCCAGGAGTACCTTCAGAGTTCGATAAGCAAAAAGGACTTGATGCAGAAGTACGGAGTTAGAGGGAACTCATGTATTATGAACTGGATGCGTAAATTTGGCCTGAGTTATCCAACAGAAGCACAAATAAAAGTTAATAACCAAGTGACCAAAGAAATCAAAAAACCCCGACAAGAGCGAGAACTGGAGCAGAAGCTAAAAACGCTTGAGCAAGAGCTGGAATATGAAAAGCTACGAACCAAAGCGCTCAATACGCTGATAGATATAGCAGAAGAAGAGCTAAAGATATCAATCCGAAAAAAGTCTGGAGCCAAGCAGTAACGATGCTGCGCGAAGCAGAAGCACATAGCGATATGAGCACACTTTGCGAACTGTTTGGCAAGAGCAGACAAGCATATTATCAACGCATTAAGTACAATTACAAAGAAGTAGTCAAAGAAGAGATCATCTTACAAATGATAATCAAGGAGCGTAAGAAAATGCCCCGAATCGGTGGGCGTAAACTGATGTTAAAAATACAACCCCAGCTGCCAGAGGAGCTATTTATGGGACGAGATTCATTCTTTGCATTTCTGAGAGAAAACGGACTATTAGTTCGCAAACGCAAGAAGTATGTATATACAACAATGAGTAAACATTGGCTAAGAAAATACCCCAATCTGATCCAGGGGATTGAACCCACACAGGCACATCAGGTATGGGTTAGCGACATCACTTACATATCCAGCACACAAGGATTTTGTTATCTTACCTTGATCACAGATGCCTATAGCAGGAAGATAGTTGGCTGGTCGTTAGGAGAGACATTAGAAGCCAAGCACAGTGTAAAGGCGTTAAAGATGGCCCTCAGGCAACTCCCCAAAGGAATATCAGGAGTGTATCACCATTCAGACCGGGGAGTGCAGTATTGCAGTGATGAATATGTAAGCATATTGAAGAAGTATCATTTTCAAATCAGCATGACAGAAAATGGAGACCCACTCGAAAACGCACTAGCAGAAAGAGTTAACGGCATACTAAAAGATGAATGGTTGAATCAAATGATCTTCAAAGACTATGAAGAGATCCATGGCGCCCTTAGAAAGATCATCACCACATACAACGCAGACAGACCACACAGCAGCATTGCATATTTAACACCACAAATTGCACATTATCAGAGCATTCCATTAGAGAGAAAATGGAAAAACTATTATAAAACAAAAAATCAGGAATGATTAGAATAAAAACACTTACATTTGAGCTACCCAACAAAACGATGGCAAAGCTTTATACCATTGTTAATAAAACGGTCGGGGCATCGAGCCCCTCCGTTTTAACCCAACAAAACTCAAACGCAGCATTACCCATTATTAATAACAGATGAATCAAACAATGAATTTTTAACCTAAAAACTGTAAACAAATTTCAGGACGAGTCACATTTCGACTACCGATCCCTTCGGGTAAATCGCTCAGGGCATCGCAATGACCAATTCGCGCGCCAGCGGTTTATGGGTTTAAAAAGTTGTTGTTGTGGTTGACTTTTGTTCTTAGTGTTAGGATATGGGATAGCTGGACAATAAAGATGATCAAACAATATTTTCATGGCATTGCAATGACCAATACATCAGGAACTAGAGCAAGCAAGATCGTATGCCGGCTATAGAAGTTTGTGGTTAAAAAAAATAAAGCCCAATGATCACAGAAACCACAAGTTGTTTTTGCCGTACTCGGGCAGGTGTTCTTTTGAAAAGTTTGGGTAAATCTTTGCTACCATTTCGGGATAGCTTATGGTGACAGGAATATTTTGGGGATCGGTGCTTTTCCAGTACATGCGAGAGAACTGGAAAACATGGTCGAAAAGCTCGGTAATTAACTTTGAATCATCAAGATTGCTTGTATTAGATCCTGACAGCCTGATGCGAAGAGGAAAGAAATGGTGTTTTCCCTTAGGGGAGGCAGATTGATTGTAACGGGTATTGTTAAAAAGCAGGTAGTCGTTTAGATCTATTTTAACAATGGTACCACTGTATGGCATAAGTTGGGCAGAATCAAGATCGAATGCAAGGTAGTCCTTGCTCAGGGTCTTGTTAATGGAAAGTACATAAACCGGAATATCCAGCCCGAGGTTTTCAAGGAGGTCTTCGATAGGTTTCAATTCTTTTTTACTTATTTCCTTGTAGAAGTGGATGATAAGACGGCTGACGTTTTCGTTGGTTTTCATGAAGTTGTCAACGGCTTCACGGATGGAGCCTGCTATGCTTATAATATCAGCTGCTCTAAAGCAGTCAAAGCCTTTGAATACACCTGTGTTGTCGAAGCAAAAAGCAGAGCCAACAAAACGTGTTTTGCGTGTGGCATCATAAGAAGCTCCAATGCCGACGATTAATTGATTAGTTTCGTTCCGATTTATACGCCAGGGAATACCGCCAAGTTTTGCAAGGATGGCAATTTCTATTTTTGGCAGGAAAGTATTGTAATAATCGTTTATCTTGTTGTTTTTGATTACCTTGTCTGCTTTTATGACCTGAGAAGGGATGCCTTCGTAAAGCAGTATTTCTTTAATTTTATAGTAGATATTTACCAGTTTTTCGTCTGTTTCGTCAGTGCCAACCGGATTTAAAAAGATGGCGAAGTATTTGTGATTTTCAGATCGTTTTGTTTCTTTTAGTTTGTTTTTGACCACATCAACAGCTTCATTGATATTGTTGAAAGCAATATGATTTTCTTTTTCATCTAATTCGAAAGGAAATTTTAGAAACTTTTGCATGTCAGGAAAGCTAAATTCACCAGAAAAGCCTTTTTTGAAATAATTAAATATGGTTAGCATACGTGTGCCCCGATCCGGCGTGTGGTAGATAAAAAAGAATCGCACATTTGCGGGAGTAGGGATTGATTTGTGAGGCCCCCAACGCTTAAAATCACGTGCAGGGTCAATTCCAACCTTATTATTGCCAAAAACAAGCTGATTGGAGGAGCGGGGTAATAATATGATTTGATCTTCAGCAGGTTTTATAAAACCATCGGGTGAGGTGGGGAGCAGGTTTGAGAACTCCTCTGATAGGATATGCGTATTGTAAAAAGACTGTAGTTTTTCGTGGTATTTAAGGTATTTGTTGTTGAAGTTCGGTTTATCAAAAGGAATTTTAAGTTGTTTTTTGAGCGGGATGGAAAGAACCGGATAAGTTTGATCCAAATTACTTTTTACATTATCCGGGAGGTTTTTCCAACGGTACAATCTTCCATTGAAAATTACACGCGTATAAAGGGTTGTATCTATATCTTCAATATCTAAAATACTTCTTGCGGAGACCTGTGAGGTGCCGTTATAAGAAATTGCCAACTCATACCCATCGGTAAGACGTGCATGCTGAATTTTTAGCGTAAACTTTTCGTAAATTCTAAAAACTACCTCTTTATTATCCTCTTCATTGTCAATTTTATTTTTCTCTTCAGCTGGATTTTCCAATTCGAACCAAACTGTGACCGAATTGATAAAGTCAATGTTAACAATATCTGCGTGATCCTTAAAATACTTTGCAAGTAATTATTTAGCTACTTCCAACTAACTTATTTGTTTTTGATGTTAAAAACCGGTGTTATTAACAAATTAGTGAGCCGAGAGTTAATAACTTTTTGATTTGGGTGACTTTTACCCTTGTGAGATT
>Ga0334893_1001033_pt1 | contig 30072 bp, 25 predicted proteins | sample GraSluR3_MG_5_FD_207218 | JGI IMG/M metagenome (GOLD analysis project Ga0334893, IMG submission 207218) | Sludge microbial communities from methane-producing bioreactor in Wageningen University, Netherlands - Granular Sludge_09_05-R3 | ecosystem: Engineered > Bioreactor > Anaerobic >...
TTAGGATATCCGCAAAATGTTTAAGGTTTTCATCCAAAAGCTTTACCATTTCAGGGTTAGCCCCTTTTTGGGGACCGTACACATAGGCTGCCCCATCTGTCCCATATAATGGGTTTTCAACATCACACATTACAGTAATCTTTGCATCCTCAATAAGTGGAGTTACCTTTGACCTGTCAATCCTCTGGAGCTGACCCAAGGCTCCGCCTCCATCAGGTATCTCATTTCCATCCCTGTCCAGAAATCTGTAGCCCAGGGCCTTTGCCATTCCCATTCCGCCATCGTTTGTTGCGGAACCACCTATGCCAACATAGATTTTTCTGTAGCCCCTTTTCAAAGCCGAAAGGATCAATTCCCCAGTGCCATATGTGGTGGTTAGGAGTGGATTTCTCATTTCCTCCTTCACCAGCACCAGACCTGAGGCTTCAGCCATTTCAATGATGGCTATCTCATCCTTTATTATTCCATACTTTGCCTGGACTCCCTCTCCCAGGGGTCCAGTGACCTCCTCATGTGCAAACTCACTGTCCATGCCGGCAACAAGGGTTTCCACGGTTCCCTCACCACCGTCAGCCATGGGAACCTTCACAATCTCCACTCCCTGATAAATCCCAGCAAACCCCTTCTCAATGCTGTCTGCAACCTCCATGGTGGTGGCCGAGCCCTTGAATGAATCAGATGCTATTAGAATCTTCATATTTCGCCTCCTGAACCTGTTATTCTGTTTCAATGTTTTCCCTGAACTTCCCCCTCAGGACCTTCCCGTATCCACTTACCCCAAAAAGAGCTATTGAAATAAGGATAATTCCAGAAACTATCCTCAGGTTAAGCGGTTCTGAAAGGAAGAAGTATCCGATTACCGCTGCCATTACCATCCTGCTTGAGGATAGCATTGACCCTGTGGCCGAATCAACGTACTTAAAGCCTTCCGTGGTGAACACCTGCCCAAGAAAGCCAGTTCCTGCAGCCAGAAGAACAATCCCGGCTGAATCCATGGACAATAGCCCAATGTCATCCATGACCAAGGGGAAATTGAGGAATGTCCCGATCAGCATTAGGTAGAATACGATTATTATGCTTGATTCCGTCTTCCTTGCCTGTGTCAGGTATAGGATTGAAGTTCCTGCAAAAAATGCAGAACCGAAGGAAATCAGATCTCCAATGTTTATGCTGCTTAAATGCGGGTCAGAAACGATGTAGGAACCCACAAGTATAAGAAAAAGATAGATGAATGCTGTTGGTCTTAGCTTCTCTCCTGTGACAAACCGTGCAAGGAGAAATACAAAAACCGGATATGTAAGGTGGATCATATTTGCATTTGTTATTGTGGTGTAGTTCAGGGATGCGGTCAATAGGATCAACGCGGATGCGTTCAGTGCTGATCTTATGAACACCGGCTTTTTTCTTACGGGCTTAAAGGAAATCCCCCTGTAGAGCATAAATGCCCCAAGGCCCACCGTGCCGAGAAAATACCTTACAAAGGATGTCACCACCGCATTCATCTCGGTGGTATTTGATACAAGCTTTCCGAAAAACGTACTCAATGTAAAAAACAAAGATGACAAAAGCATCAGAAATACTCCCATTACGACCCTTCTTTCCAGTTTGATATTAAGATTATAGCATATTTCTCCACTGGTAGGAAAATCCCGGGATAAATCCCGGGACCTTTTAGCCTAGAAGCACCTTGTACATTTCTCGTTCGATTTTGATGTATTTCTCAACCTCCCGATGAAGCTTTTCCATCTTCTTGTAGGTTGTGTCATAGGTTGGACATCCGCTTTCAGGCATTGTGTAGGTGTTTGTCTTGTCCTTAAGACCTTCAAGCTCCTTCAGCAGGATCTGGTTATCCCCTTCCACCTCCCGGACGGTCTCCCTGATTGCTTCCAGTAGCTCCTTTGATGGCTCCTTCTGGTAGTCCCAGATCATTGGCAGAAGCACCATCTGCTTCTTTACAAGTGCCAGTTCAAGCTCGTTCTGAACCCTTCCATACTGTCTATGGACCTGGATCAACTCGTCCTTGCAATCCTCGTAATGAACCTTCAGGATCTTATATGCCAGGCTCTTTATTACAGGTAGCTCCTGCTTTAAAAATCCATGATGGTTGTCTGCAATATCCTTGATTGTTTCCTTTATATCCATGTATTCCCTCCTGTTCCTTTTTCTGTTATGGTATATACCCTTAGGGACTGTTATTATCTCAAATTTTATCATAGAATCTGGTCCATTCCCTCCACCCCCAGTCGCTCATACTTCTAGGGCACAGCTTTCCGCTTGCATCGAAATGTCTGACCACCCTTTCCTTGGGTAGACCGTGTTTTTTCATAAGGCCCCTTATTAGGTCGATCCCTTTTCTCCTTGTCTCATTCCAGTCACCATCACCGTTAATGCAAAGCTCAATTCCAATGGAGTTGCTGTTGTTTATCCCATATTTTCCCCTGCCATCTCCGCAATGCCAGGCTGCGTGGAAATCCTCAACAATCTGGACCACCTCCCTGCTATCCACAAGGTAGTGGGCGGATGCATTTCTTCCCGGTTGGTCGAAGTAGCTGCAATGGGCTGCTGCATCTGCTCCATTTCTTGAATTACCGGTGTCGTGGACGACAATATACTCGATCCTATTACCCATTCTTGTTGCATAATTGTACCTGATCAGTCTTTTTCTATACATCCTTAACCTCCATTTCCCTTCTCATCCTTTCCAAGGCCCTTCTTTTGGTATTTATTACAGTCCTGTAGGTGATACCATACCTCTTTGAAATATCTCCAATAGACAGGTTTTCAAAATAGAAGCCCTGGATGACCTGCCTCTCCCTATCTGGAAGGGAAAGGACCATTTTCAATAGCTCTGCTTCACTTTCCCTGCAGATGTAGTCCTCCTCCACCTGAAAGCCATCTGCCAAAAGATCGAGATGTTCCTCCCCGTCCTCACCATTGGACACATTCAGGGACAGAAGTCTCCTGCTCCTGTTCTTTCCAAGGTAGAGGTACTTGAGTCTGGATTTCATGTAGCCAAGAAAGGGCACGCTATAATCCTCCCTGTACTCATTGATAGAGTCAAGTACCAATAGTCTTCCCTCCTGGATCAGGTCATCCATCTCGTCAGTTCTGTTGTAGTATTTTTTAATTGATGACAATATCAGGGGCTGAAGCCGCAAAAGCAGCTCAAGGGCTGCTTCCTCCCTACCTCTGGCCACGTCAATGTAAATCTCCTGAATTGTTCTTTCCAAGCCTTTCTCCTTTCAAGGCGCCTTTTCTTATTCCCGGGTGACATAAGAATACCAGACCATGGATAATAACAAAAAAATAGAGCAGCTGCTTTTCCTACAGCTACTCGTATCCGTTTTCCATTTTAAGGAGCAGGGCATCTATCTTCATATACAGCCTTGCTATGTCAGACTTCATTGCAGGCCCATCCTGGCTTGTGTAGTATTCAATCGCCTCTCCCACAAGGTCTGACCTCTTCTTTCCCATCAGCTCCCGTACAAGATTCCCCTGCCTCAATTGCTTTTTTGCAGTTTCCAGTTTGCAGAGGCAGGGATGCTCGACACCGTTTTCCATTCGTACAAGGGTTACTCCTTCCCTGGAGAATATCTTCCTGATTCCCCCAAGCTTGAAGTATCCCATTGCACCGTCATCCTTACCAATGGGCTCCCGTACCTTCAGCTGGATGTATATTCTGTCAGGATCCATTGGTATGGGCAGGTTGCTTCTTGCTGAGACAAGCTTGCCATAATGGTTGTTTGATGCCTTCAAATCAAAGTGATGATAGGAGCAAAGCTTTCTTAGGAAAGTTCTGAGCGTGCTCCTTACCACCACAACATCCTCCCGTAAAAAGAGTTTTGTGCAGTTTCCAGATTCTCCCTCGTAGGAAGGAATCATAACTAGAATATCCTGTTCAATCAATTCCTTCATCTATTCTACCCCCTGATGCAGCTCTGTGGCGAGAGCCTTGTATTTCGATACCCTGACTGAAGCGAACTAAGAAAAATATACCAGAACACATGTTCGTTGTCAAGGCGCAAAAAACCTGCTCCCATTAGGCAGCAGGCCATTTACGTGTATTATTCCATTAAGCTATTTTGACAATTCAACTACGGTCTGAAGCAAAAGTTCAATTCCATTACCCAGATCCTCATACTCGGTCCATTCCTCCGGATCATGGCTCAATCCTCCCACACTTGGTACAAAGACAATATTTGCAGGAGCCAGGGCAGCCATTACCATTGCGTCGTGGGCAGCTCCGGAATTCATGATGTTGTACTTGAGTCCCAACTCTGAAGCCTTCATTTTTAGAAGCTCTCCATTATCCTGGTCCATTTTCACAGGTGGGATATATACCCCTCTCTTGAACTCTATCTGGACCGGATCCGCATATCCTATCTTTTCCAGCTCTTCCTGGACCTTTTCGCTCATCGTGTTGATAACCTTGGAATCCGTAGCCCGGATATCCACAGAAAGCTTGACCAGCTCGGGGATAACATTGGATGCATTGGGATAGATGCTCATCTCCCCAACTGTTGCCACCGCATCATTTCCAGTTTCTCTTGCAATCTCATTCACTGCAACGATGAATTTGGCAGCTGAAACAAGTGCATCCTTCCTACCAGCCATGGGGGTTGTGCCTGCGTGACCGGAAAGTCCCCTGAACTTTACCTCGTACCTGTCAAGACCAACGATTGTATCCACAATTCCAACGTCCATACCCATTTTCTCAAGAATTGGGCCCTGCTCAATATGAAGCTCGAGAAAAGACTTCACAGCCCCCTTTTCCCTTCTTGCCGATTCCAGGTCAACCTTTATCCCGCATTCCTCCATGGCTTCCCTTAATGGCTTGCCATTCATGTCCTTGGTTCTGTCAAGCTCCTCCTCAGTAAGAAACCCCGCCATGGCCCTTGTATTGGACATTGCATTTCCAAACCTTGCTCCCTCTTCGTCATTGAAGGCTGCAATCTCTATGGGATATTTGTGCTCCACACCATTTTCCTTAAGGGTTCTTGCTATCTCAATTCCTGCAACTATACCGGCAACTCCGTCAAAGGGTCCCCCGCCGATTCCCGTGTCATAGTGTGACCCTATCATAACCGGTGGTAGGTCTTGTTCTGTGCCTTCCCTTCTTCCAAACAGGCTCCCGTATCCATCCTGGTAGACCTTGAGACCTGCCGCCTCCATCTGTGCCATGAGATAACCCTTGGCCTGGATGTCCTCCTTTGAGAATGCCAGTCTTGTAACCCCTCTTCCTGGGGTACTGCTAAAGGAAGCCAGGTTGTTTATGTCCCTCTTGACTCTTTCCATATTTATCTTCATATGAATCCACCTTTCCAGTCAGATTATTCACCTAGAAACTTGCTTCTCTCCTTAGTTGGAACAAGGCTACCCCCTGTTGACCAAACCAGCTGTACAGGCTCCCGGCCAAGGTATCTGTCCTTGGTCAGGAACAGTCCATTAAAGCCTGCTGTGGCTGAAGGTTCAACAAAGATTCCCTCCTGTCCATACAGAGCCCTCAGATATTTGAAAAGCTTGTCATCCTGGATTGTAAATGCTCCAGTCAAGAGCTTATCCATAAGCTTGCCCACAAATGAGGATGGTCTTCCAACGGCCAGGCCATCTGCTTCCGTTCTGTTGTCAAGGCCAATGTCCTCGACGGATATGCCGTCATGCTTGCCTGTTGCCAGACCCAGAAGCATGCATGGTGAATGGGTGGGCTCTGCAAAATGGCATTCCACAAGATCACCATAGCTTAGCTTTAGCCCGTAGGCAACACCTCCAGGTCCTCCACCGACCCCGCATGGCAGGTAGACAACCAGGGGATGTCCTTCATCTACAATCACACCCATTTCCTCCAGCTGTGACCTAACCCTCATTCCTCCAACTGCATAGCCCAGAAACAGGTCCCTGGAGTTTTCGTCATCAATAAAATGACTCATGGGGTCATTGTCTGAATCCCTTCTCCCTTCCTCCACAGCCTTTGAGTAGTCATCAGGGTATTCGACAACCTTTACACCCCTTGATCGCAGCAGGTCCTTCTTCCACTGCTTTGCATCCGAGGACATGTGCACAGTCACCTTAAAGCCCAGCTTGGCACTCATGATTCCTATGCTCAGTCCCAGGTTTCCAGTACTTCCAACCTGTATTTTGTATTTGCTGAATAGGTCCACAAACTCCTTCTCCGCAAGCTTCCTGTAGTCATGATCATACTCCAGCATTCCATTTTCCACAGCAAGTGTCTCTGCGTGCTTCAGGACCTCGTAAATTCCACCTCTTGCCTTGATTGATCCCGCTATTGAAAGCAGGTCGTCCCTCTTTAAGTACAGTTCCCCTGGAATGGCACTTCCGCTGTCCCTTTCGATCCAGCTCATCATTTCCGGTATGTGAGAAATAGGAGATTCTATTATTCCATCCCTTGATTCAGGAAATACCTTTGCAAGATAAGGTGCAAACCGGTGCAGTCTCTTTTCCGCATCCATTACCTCCAACTCTGTAATGGGGAGCTCATCCTTTATGTCATCAAATTTTCTGTATCCCGGGTTGGTCCAGTATACCTCCCGCATGGATTTGAGGTCATTAATTATATCCATAATATCCCTCCAAATATAATAGTCTCAGAGTATCCTCCTGAGACTATTATACCCCAAATGTAGTTGTTTGTCTTTATTGTTGCACTGTGAAAGAATTGACAAGGGTTTGATATTCGGAAAGGATGTATAGGATCCTGTCTTTTTCTATGTTACATAGCCTTAAGACTCTTCGCAGGCTCAGAGTGACAATAGCCTTGTCTTCCTGAACGCAGTGAGGGATCTTATCCTTTCAATTGTGAACTGTGAATTGAGATTTGTGAATTGCTTTTCAGTACCTCTCCGTTTCTCAAATTAACCGGCCTCTCTCCTCTTGCAATCCTTCCCACATCCCTTGCAGTGATCCTAAGCTGGTGTTCCTGGGCCTCATCTGAGAAGTAGGCGCTATGAGGGGTGACTATTACATTTGGAAGCTCCAGCAGCCCCTTCTCAGCCTCTGAAGGAGGCTCATGAAGGAGGACATCAAGACCGGCAGCAACAATCCTTCCCCTCTTGAGCATCTGGTAGAGTTCCTCCTGGTCAACAATTGCTCCACGTGCGGTGTTTACAATAACCACACCCTCCTTGGTCCACGAGAGAGCTTCCCTTGAAAACATTCCCCTGGTCTCATCCGTAAGGGGGGAGTGGATGGTTATATAATCGGATTCCCTCAGAAGGGTTTCAAATCCCACCTTCTCAACACCATAAGCTTCCATGACCTCACGGTCCACATAGGGGTCATAGGAAACCATCCTTACACCAAAGCCCTTGAGCTTTTCAGCCACCCCTCTGGCTATGGACCCAAAGGCAAAGATACCCACCGTGGAGCCCTTTAGTCTCCTGACACTGCCGATTCCATCTACGCTCCAGTCTCCCCTGTCCACGTTTTCAGTCACATGGTAGAGTCTCCTGCCACAGGCAAGGAGCAGCATAACCGTATGGGCTGAAACCTCATCCACACAGTAGTCCTTTGCATTTGTCACCATAACTCCATTGGCCGTTGCAGCTTCAATATCCGCAGCATCAAATCCCGTACTGGCAGCGCAAAAAGCCATCAGGTCAAGCTCTTTGTAGAGGCCCTCGTCCATCTGCTGATCCCAGGTCACAAGAATATCTGCACCCTTTAGCTTTTCCTTGGCCTCCTCCCTGGAAAGCACAGGCTTTCCAAGGAAAACAAAATCCTCTATACCCTCTTCACGTATATATCTTTCAAGGCTCTGGACCTCTTGATCATTCATTCCAGGCACCCCAACAAGTACAACCTTTCTCAACGGGACTCCCCCTTACTTGAAAATATCCATCCCTTCCATTCTATCGAAGGCCTCCTTCATCCTGTCAACCCCAAGGGTTACGGCCAGCCTAAGGTATCCCTCTCCTCCAGGACCAAAGGCATTTCCTGGAACAACGGCCACATGTGCCTCCTTTAGGAGCTTTTCAGCAACCTGGGCAGAGGACAATCCAGTGCCCCTTATATTGGGAAACAGGTAGAAGGTCCCCTTTGGCTCCATCACATGGACTCCCTTAAGCCTGTTGAGCCTTTCATAGGCATAGAATGTACGCTTTCTGAACTCCTCCACAAGCCCCGGCTGAATCTCACTCCTAAGTCGCAATGCGTGGATTGCAGCCCTCTGTGATATGGAAGGAGCCGAGTAGACATTGTTCTCGTTTACAGCCTTCATTACCTGTATGAAATCCGGCTTTGCAATTATGTATCCAATTCTCCATCCGGTCATTGCATAATCCTTTGAGAAGCTTCCAAGGGTGATGGTCCTTTCAGAAAGCCCAGGCAAGGTCATTGTGGGAACAAAGGGTGCCTGGTAGCTGTAGATGGTATAGATGTCATCGGCAATAATGAGGATATCATGCTTTTTGGCAACCTCACCGATCCTTACCAGGGTATCCCTGCTCAGGCAGCTTCCGATGGGATTGTTTGGGGTGTTGATTATTAAAGCCTTGGTCCGCTCTGTTATGAGTCTCTCCAACTTCCCCACATCCAGCTGATAATCCTCCTCTTCCTTTAGTGTCATGTACACAGGCACCCCACCAGCCAGCTTTACCTGGTCTGAATAGGGTGGAAAATAGGGAGAGGGTATTATGACCTCATCCCCTTCATCAAGAAGGGACTCCAGCACAAGCCACATTCCCTGACAGGCACTGGTGGTGACCATGACCTCATCAAGGCCAACCTTGTGATTGTATTCCTCATGGAAATATTTTGAGATTTCCTCCCTCAGCTCCTTCATGCCCACGGATTCAGTATATCTGGTGTATCCCCTCTTTGCATCATTGAAGGCTCCTTCGATTATCCTCTCATCGGTTATGACATCCGGATCGCCTATTGTGAAGTTTATAAGGTCATCCATTTCTGCCGCCTGGTCTGCACTTGCAGCAAGCTGGCTCTTTTCCCTTCCCTGGTATCTCTTTGCTATATATCTCTTGTCCATTTACTCTCCTCCATTTCGAATTTCATACTAGGCCCTGGTCACAAAAATTGCTGCAAAAAACGTCCCCAATCCCAGCACAGCTCCAACCACCACCATAACAAGGCTTGAAAGCAGCGAGTCCCCAAGGTAATGGGTCGTGCTTGACATGGTGATCACAAGGACCGATGCCATCATCACTCCTGCAAGGAGCACCTTTAATGACCTCAATGAAATATCCTTCCAGTGGATGAAGCCCATATTGCTATTCAAATCATAAATCCCGTATACAGATGTGATTATCACAGAAAGGCTGCTTCCAAGGGCAATTCCTCCCGGTCCAATCCACAATACAAATATAATATCGAAAATTACATTTAGCATAAGTGCAAATGCAGCTAAAACAATTGGCTCAGTGGTGTTTTCATTGGCGTAATAAAGCCTTGTAACAAGGAGCATAAGACTGGTGCCTATTATCCCTATGGCATAATACACAAGCATTGTTGAGGTTGCCTGGGTTGCCTGAGCTGTAAACTCCCCCCTCTGGTAGAAGATCCTTACAATGGGCTGGCCCATCACAAGGAGCATTACAGTGGCGGGAACCACAACCATTGATATAAGCCTTAGGGAATACCTTAGGGAATGATCCATCCCTTCCTTGTCCAGCCTGTGGTCCTTCTCGGACAGGACAGGGAATATTGCAGTGACCAGGGACATTACGACCACTCCCACAAACAGGTCTATTATATCCTTGGCATAGCTGAGCTCCGCAATTGTACCCTCTGCCAGGAAGGACCCCACAGCATTGTCTATGGCCTGGTTAAGCTGATTTATTCCAAGACCGATTACAATGGGGAACAGAAACCTGTTAAGTCTTATGATGCTTCTGTCATTGGTCACAAGAATTGGCTTGTACCTGTAGCCCTGCTTCCTGAAAACAGGCTTTGCAAGCATGTACGCCTGGGCTCCAACAGCAAATATCCCCGTTACCATCAGGCCCTCAAGACCAAAGAACCTGCTTAGAAATACAAGATAAAAAATGTATATGAGTGCATTGGCAACCCCACCCTTTGCCCCTGCCCTGAACAGGTGCTGACTTTGAAGGTAGCCTGCAAATATGGCCCTGTACACGTGGGCCATTACAATTGGGGCTCCATACCGGAACAGGCTTACTGCCTGCTTGTAGCCCTCGGGTCCAAAGCCGGGACCGAATATCCTGACAATGTAGGGTGCCAGAACGAAGTTCAGCACCATCAGGATCAGTCCCAGGATTGTCCAGTATGAAATCAGGTTGTGGGTGAACTCAAACCTGCCCTTCTTACCGTCCCTTCGGTCAATCTGGTGATAGATGGGAATCAGGGAAACAATTAATGCATCGGCCACTATCCCTATAAGGAAAACCGATGCTGAAAATGCAACAAGATATGTGTCTGTCCTGAAATTTGCCCCTATAAAAAAGGCAAGAAGAATTCCCTTTAGAAAATTCAACAGCCTCGCAAACAATCCGAAGGTCAGGAGATCCTGTGTCTGCTTTTTTATTGTCTGAAAGGACATCATGGCAATTACCCCTTTTTGTCTTGATTACAGGACTTCCCAGGAAGTCTAAGCTTTCCTGGGAAGAAATAGTGTCCCTTTTTTCTCTCCTGCTGATATCTGAGTTATAATATCCTTGGTCTTACCATGTGCCACAATCATTGGTATTCCATAGGCATTGACCATTCTTGCAGCCTTGAGCTTTGTCGTTATTCCACCGGTTCCAAATGAGCTTGTCTCTCCGATTGATATTTCCTTCTCCAGCTTGTCGATATCATCAACCACATCAATCAGACATGCTTCAGGATTGTCTGTAGGATTACAGTCATAAATTCCGTCAATGTCGCTCAATATGACCAGAAGGTCCCCTCCCCAAACAACGGTTGTATATGCTCCCAGCATGTCATTGTCTCCGATCTTGATCTCATCCACGCTTACAGTGTCATTTTCATTCACTATTGGAACCACACCCTCATCAATAAGTGTAAAAAGGGTGTTCCTTATGTTAAGAGTCCTGTCCTTGTTCTCGAAATCATCCTTTGTAAGGAGAATCTGGCCAATATGGATGCCGTGCTTGTTGAATATCCTTCTGTAGGAATCCATCAGCTCCACCTGCCCAATTGAGCATAGGGCCTGCTTGTAGTTTATGTCCTGCTGTCTTGACCACTTTCCTATTGTTGACACCCCTGCAATTCTTGCTCCTGATGAAACAATGATTACTTTTTTTCCCTGGTCCATCAGGTTCTTGACCTGAAGGATGAAATTGTCTAGAAAATCCTTGTCAATGGTTCCATCTTTGCTGGTGATGGTGCTAGACCCCACCTTTATAACAATCTTGTTGGCATTTCTTATCATCATATCGTCCATCTTATCCCTACTTTCTGGTTTGTCCCTGTCCCATCACAAGGTATTTGTGGGTAACAAGCTGCTCAAGTCCAACAGGTCCCCTGGCATGGGTTTTCTGTGTGCTTATTCCCATTTCAGCTCCGAATCCGAATTCTCCCCCATCGGTGAACCTGGTGGATGCATTTACATAAACCGTTGATGCATCAACCTGTCGCTGGAATTTCAGGGCATTGCCCAGAGTCTCGGTGATTATGGATTCCGAATGCATTGTTCCGTATTTGTTTATATGAGCTATGGCCTCGTCCACATCCTCCACCACTTTGATGGCAAGAATGAAGTCAAGAAACTCTGTTGCCCAGTCCTCTTCAGTAGCAGCCTTGGCAGGGATTATCTCCCTAGTCTCCTCATCAGCCCTTAGTTCAACCTTATCCTTCAAGGCCTCGTATGCCATTGGAAGAAACTCCTTGGCCACCTTCCTGTTCACAAGAAGGGTTTCGCAGGCATTGCAGACTCCTACCCTCTGAGTCTTTGCATTTACCACAATCCTCACTCCATCTTGAAGCTTTGCCGTATCGTCAATATATACATGACAGTTTCCCTCACCTGTCTGAAGGGTCGGTACCGTTGCATTCTTCACAACGAAATCTATCAATGCTCCACTTCCCCTTGGTATCACCAGGTCAAGAAAATCATTGCTCCTTAGCATCTGAAGCACAAGGTCCCGGTCTGTGTCGTCGATAAACTCCACAACCCCCTCAGGAATCTCCGTCTTCTTAAGCCCCTCCTTGATTGCCTTTACAAGGGCGATGTTTGAGTGTATGGCAGTTGAGCTCCCCCTCAGGAGTATTGCATTTCCTGACTTCAGTGCCAGACCAAAGGCATCCACTGTAACATTTGGCCTTGATTCGTAAACTATTCCAATGACTCCCAGTGGCACGGTCATCTTTGATATTGTTAGCCCGTTTTCCAGGGTCCAAACCCTGTCTGATTTCCATATTGGATCGGGAAGCTTGATCACCGTATAAAGACTTTCAATGATTCCATCAATCCTGCCGTGGTCCAATAGAAGCCTGTCCACCAGACCCTCCTTCATTCCTGACTTTCTTGCATTTTCAACATCCAGTGCATTGGCCTTTAGAATCTCCTCCCTGCTCCCGTCTATTGAATGGGCGACCTCCCTTAGTGCCAGATTTTTCTCATGGGTCGAAGCAACCGCAAGCTTTCTTTCCGATTCCTTCAACAATGCGCCCTTCTCCTGTAAACTGATCATTTCTTCCCCTCCTTTGTATCAAAAATATTTAACCTTAATTATATCAGAAAATTTAAATAATGAAAACTACTTATAATCTAGTCCTTCTGATACCCATACCCAATATTAAAGGCTTTAATATTGGCATCCTTTGCCTTGGGGGGCACATTTTCCAGGAGTACCTCCTCCCAGATTTCCTTGTTGATATCCAGATGCCTTGCAAGTATTCCAAGGACCACTGTGTTTGCAGCCTTGATGTTCCCGGCCTCCTTGGCCTCCTTTACAGCGTCAACCCGAATTACAACATATTCCTTTTCCAGGTCCCCTATGTCCCTTTCAGGATATTCCTTCTCTTCAAGAAGGACTGAGGATGGATAGGTCCGCTTTTCATTTATGACAACTACTGCTCCTTTTCTTAGGAGGCCCTTCCACCTCAAGGCTTCCAGAGGCTCCATCCCAAGAAGAATGTCCCCTTCCCCCACGGGAATGTTTGGGGAGTGGACCTTTTCTCCAATCCTTGCAGACCCCCAGACCATCCCACCTCGCTGGGACAGACCCACAACATCATTGGTCTTCACGTCAAGTCCTGCCTTCAGTGCGGCTTCGGCCATTATCTTTGTGGCAAGGACAAGTCCCTGTCCTCCCACACCTGCCACCATTATATTTTTCATTTAAGTCCACCTCCTACCTGGATCTCTTTATTGCGCCTACAGGACAGACCTGGGCACATACGCTACAGCCTACACACATATCCGGATCGATAAAGGACTTGAGCTTGTCTATTCCCTGATACTCCTTCATCCTTATTGGGGGACAGTTTGTCTTTACACAGGTTCTGCAACCGATGCAGACCTTTGGATCCACGTAGAAGTTCTTTTCCTTTATCTTGAATCTAAGGGCGCATGGTCTTGTGGCAATTATCACTGAAGTGCCCTTCCGTCCGGTCTCCTCCTTGACGGCCTCCTTCATGGCCTTGTAGTCAAACTGGTCAACCTCACGAACATTTGTAAAGCCAATGGCCGAAAGCATTGCCTTTATGTCCACCTTCATGTCATCGGCGGAATTGAAGTTTCCGCTGGATGCGTTGTGCTGACCTCCAGTCATTGCAGTTGTTGAGTTTTCAAGGATGATAAAGGTCATATTATCCTCCTCATCCATCTGGTGAAGCAGATTCACAAAGCCAGTCATGCCGGAGTGGAAAAAGGTTCCATCCCCTATTACCGACACAAGTGGTGCATGGTCACCGTTTCTCCTCATCATCTTGTTCATGCCCTTTGTGATCCCCACAGAGGCTCCCATTGAGATCATTATATCCGAGGCGTCCCATTGGTCCAGGGCAGCCATGGAGTAGCACCCTATGTCCCCTATGACCCTCACCTTGGCCTTTTTCAACACATCAAAGACCGGTCTGTGTGGACAGCCTGCACAAAACATTGGAGGTCTTGGGATCATCTGTAGCTTAGGTGCTTCAGACTCATCCACTCCTTCAATTATTCCAGCCTTCTTAAGTCCACGTCTTATATCTTCAATATGTAGCTCCCCAGTAAAGCTAAAGAGCTCCTTGCCCTTGGATTTTATCCCCATCAGGGTCAGTTCGTTTTCAATAAAGGGCATCATTTCCTCAAGCACTATAATATTTGAATACCTGTCAGCAAGCTCCCTCATCCTCTTCTGGGAAAGAGGGAAGACCAGACCGAGCTTGTATATTGATACGTCAAGGTCCAGCTCAAGAAGATTGTAGTACATGAGCCCTGATGCTATTATAAGGGTGTCCGTCCCCTCCCTTTCATAAAGCTGATTTATTGGTATGTCATAGGCCGTTTCGGAGAGCTTCTCCAGCCTTTCAACCATTTCATACTGGGGCTTGAAGGTATGTGGTGGAAGCATTGTATATTTCTCCCTGTCAGGTGAAAAGCCCTTTATATCCATTTCAACCCTTTCTCCCATCTCAACAATGCTTCTGCTGTGGCAGACCCTTGATGTGATGTCAAGGAGCATGGGCATCTGGAAATTCTCGCTCATCTCCAGGGCAATCTTCATATAGTCCTTGGCCTCCTGACTGTTTCCAGGGTAGAGGATTCCCATATTGGCAAACTTTCCAAATATCCTGTTGTCCTGTTCATTTTGGGAGCTGGCCATCCCTGGATCATCCCCCGAAACCAGCACAAAGCCACCGTTGATTTTTATCTGGGTGAAGGTCATAAGAGGGTCTGCAGCTATGTTCACGCCTACATGCTTCATACTTGCCATGGCCCTGGCCCCGTAGAAGGAAGCACCCATGGCCACCTCAAGGGCTACCTTTTCATTCACTGAAAACTCACTGTATATCTCTTCGTATTCCTTAAGGCTCTCCAGCATCTCCACCGTTGGGGACCCAGGATAGCTTGCTGCCAAACGGCCGCCAGCCTCCCAGAAACCCCTTGCTATTGCCTGGTTTCCCGTCATTACACTTTTCATGAAAATCCCTCCTCTCATACCTCGATTTTACCACATTGTGCATTCCTGTTAAAGCGCTAAATTCATGCAAAAGTGCCCAGGGGGACAGTCCCCCTGGGCACTTTTGGTAGCAGAAAGCTCCGGAAGTGTCAATCCCCCGGAGCTTCTATTATTCTACTGAACTTTCCAGTAATGTAACCGTCCTCTTTGTGGCATCAAGACCAACCTTTATTCCCATGGGAATTGTTACCATTGGTTCGCAATGACCTGACTTAAGGTTAAAGATGGTTGGTTTTCTTGACGGGACTATATGATGATCGATCACATCCCTTAAACTGAGGCTCTCATCATGCTTGCTCTTGTCGCAATCATTAAAATCACCAAGAATAATTCCCACGGCATCATCAAACTTACCTGCCAGCTTCAGCTGATTTAGAGCCCTGTCAATCTTGTATACATCCTCTGATATCTCCTCAATAAAAAGAATCTTTCCACGTGTGTCTATTTCATATGGTGTTCCAATGCTGCTTGTTATCAGTGATAGATTTCCCCCTGTTATTACACCTTCGCAACTTCCGGGAAAAACCGTTTCAATGATTTCCCCTTCAGGGTTTTCAATAACCCTGGTGCTGCTTACCTTGCTCACTGCATCAAAAAGGCTATCCAGTGTAAACTGGGAGGTTTCCTTGATCAGGTTTGCCACAGCCATGGGCCCATGAAATGTAACAAGGTCTGACCTTTGGTTGAAGGCCACATGAAGGGCAGTTATATCACTAAAGCCTATGAACACTTTGGGATTATCCCTGATGGCGTCATAATCCAATAGTGGTAGAATCCTGGGTGTTCCATAGCCTCCCCTAGTACATATGATTCCGCTTATTTCATCGTCCCTAAACATTGAGTTTATGTCCGCTGCCCTAACCTCATCCTCTCCCGAAAGATACCCGTATCCTTCATAGGGACTTTTCCCAACCTTGACCTTGAATCCAAGGTTCTTTAGCCTTTCCACGGCAATATCAACATTTTTAAGGTCAGTTCTGCTGGCTGGTGCCAAAAGCCCAAGGGTATCACCAGGTTTAATCATCTTTGGCTTATTCAATCAAAACACTCCTTTAGAATCCGAAGAATACTCTTACAACAACTACAGCAGCTATAAGTCCTGCCAGGTCGGCTATAAGGCCAACTGTAAGTGCATGTCTCTGTCTCTTTATTGCAACGGACCCAAAGTATACAGCCAATACATATAGTGTTGTCTCAGTGGATCCCATCATTACAGAAGCCATTCTTCCTATTATGGATTCAGGTCCATATGTAGTGATCAGGTCTGACATGACTCCTTGCGCTCCTCCACCTGAAAGTGGTCTCATCATCGCCATTGGAACCACTTCACCAGGCATACCGATCTTTGAGGTCAACGGACTTATTGCACTTGTCAGTATGTCCATTGCTCCTGATGCCCTAAATACACCTATTGCAACAAGCATGGCAACAAGGTATGGAATGATTCTAACAGCAGTTGTAAAGCCCTCTTTTGCTCCATCTGTAAAAACTTCGTATACATTAACTTTCTTTGCAAGTCCCACTCCCACAAATACAAGGATTATAAAGGGAATAGCATAAACTGATATGGTCTGAAGTATGGTTATAAACATTTTCTATTCCTCCCTTTTACTTATTGGTGTTATTGTCTAGTCTGTATTTTGGCAGCTTCTGGAAAGTTTTTGCCGCAATTACCGCAACCACTGTTGATACAGTTGTAGCTACCAGTGTAGGTCCAATTATCTCCGTCGGATTGGTTGCACCCGCCGCTGCAAGAATAGCAATCGTGGAAGCAGGCACCAATGTAACTGAGGATGTATTTATTGCAAGGAAAGTAACCATTGCATCAGTTGCGGTTTCCTTGTCATCCGCCAGGGTCTGAAGCTCCTTCATGGCCTTGAGTCCAAGGGGTGTAGCCGCGTTGCCAAGCCCCAACATGTTCGCAGCCATGTTCATGATGATGGCTCCCATTGCAGGATGGTCCGCAGGTACATCCGGGAACAACTTAACCATCAATGGTCTTAACATCTTTGCAAGCCCCTGCACCAATCCAGCCTCTTCCGCAATCTTCATAAGTCCAAGCCATAGTGTCATAACACCAATAAGTCCCAAAGCCAAGTCAACACCTGTCTTGGCATTGTCGATGGCCGCATTTGTCACTGCATCGATGTTGCCCGTTACAGCTCCAACTAGAATACCAACAATAAGCAGTCCTGCCCAAATAAAATTAATCATTTCACTACCTCCTTTTAATTTTTATATAAATTGTCATATGACAAATTATAATCCTTAAGAAATCCCGTATTTTCTAAGTTTGTCGTAAAGGGCCGTCTTACCAAGGCCCAGTGCAGCCATGGCCATTTTCTTGTCACCGCCGCTTTCCTTGAGGGTCTTTTCAACCACTGCCTTTTCAACACGCTCCAACTGTTCCTTGAGGCTCAATTGCCCCGTATCCTCCAATGGCTCCTTGCCTGAGGTCAGTATTATGTGCTTTGACAGGATGTTATTGCCGTCAGAAAGGTTTACGGCCCGCTCCAATATGTTCTCCAGCTCCCTTATGTTTCCTGGCCAGGAGTGCCTTAGAAGCATATTCATGGCCTCGCTTGTCATTCGTTTTTCATCACTTCCTGTTTCCCTGCATATCTTTGGCAGAAGCAGTTCCATAAGCTGGTGTAGATCTTCCTTCCTATCCCTTAGGGGCGGTATCCATATGGGAAATACATTTATCCTGTAGTACAAATCCTGCCTGAACCTTCCCTTCTGCATCTCTTCCTCAAGGTTCTTGTTTGTTGCTGCCATTATTCTAATCTCCAAATCTATTTTGTTCCTGCCACCGACCCTGTAAAAGTACTTTTCCTGAATCACTTGAAGGAGCTTGACCTGGAGTCCCAGGGGCATATCCCCAATTTCATCTAGAAATATGGTTCCGCCGTTGGCCGTTTCAAATAAGCCTCTTTTCCCTTCAGCATTCGCCCCTGTAAATGATCCCTTTTCATATCCAAATAGCTCCGATTCCAATAGATTCTCAGGAATTGCTCCACAGTTCACATGTACAAAGGGCTTGTCCCTAAATCTGCTCTTGTTGTGTATGGACTTTGCCAAAAATGTCTTTCCTGTTCCGCTTTCCCCAAGAATCAAGACGCTGGAGGTGGTCTTTGATGCCTTAAGTGCCATCCTCTTCACGTGAGCCATCTCCTGGCTGTCCCCCACAAATTCGGGAAATGCCCTGTTGACGGTCTCCTCGTCATGAAGCTTTTCCGATGCCTTCTCCAACTCAATAAGCACCCGGTCCCTCTCCTGATGAGCCTTTCTGATTTCAGTAATGTCCTCAACCTTAAGGGCGGCCCCAATTCTATTTCCGTCTTCTTCAATATCAAACAATGTACAAAGGGTTGGGAAGCCATTGATTTCTTCATACTGATCCTTGCAGACTACATTTTTCCCTTTGGCTGATTCATAAAACTGCTTTATTATAAGCTCACTATGGTGTATATGGAAAATATGCTTCCCAATTACATCCAACTCCTTGGCATTTTCCCCTTTGCCCAGGAATTGCTTCTTTGAAAGAATGTCAGAGACACTCTCCTCCCTTGCAGTGTAACCATTGTCCTGGCAAAACTTAAGTGTTCCGTCTTCCCCGTCAATCACCACCATGTGTCCAATGGCATTTATGTATTCCATGGGGTAGGAGATTCCATCAACCCTTATTTTGATAATGTTTTTCTGAAAATCGATTGCAGCTTCAATATGCCTATCCTTAAAGCTGGTCTTTAATTCCAGGGTATCCACTGAGCTCCCATCCTTGATTATCCTAAACTGAGGTTCAAGGCTGGGATTCTCGAATTCCCCCACAATGATCAGTCCATCTCCCTTTTCAACAGTCTGCCCCCTTAAACCCAAGGCCTTTAGCTTCTTTCCATCCAGATTCCCGTCGTCCTTGCCAATCTTGTTATCGGCAATTATGACCAAATCCCCTTTTTCTATCCTTCCACCTTCATGGCTGAACCTGCCACTGGACTTTAGTCCAAATATTTCTTTTGCCTTGTCGTTGTATAACTGAATGATCCCTTCATTATCTATTACTATAAATCCCTCTGACATCATGTCCGTAAATGTTCTAACTTGACTTTTCAGGTCAAAATTCATGATTTCACCCTCATTCCTTGGAATCACTGTTCAACAATCTAAGCAGGGTCTGAACCTGAAGAAGAATCCCTGTCTTGATGCACCCTTCATCAACCTGAAACCTTGGGTGGTGTATGGGATGGTTTTCTTCCTTTTCAGGATCCCCACAGCCCAAGCTGTAGTAGCAGCCACTTGCAGCCTCAGCGAAGAATGAAAAGTCATCTGCTCCCATACTAGGGTGGGCTTTTATGTGGACTTTCTCCTTCCCCAACAGGTCCTGTGCAGTCTCCTTAAGAACCTGGGTTACATACCCATCGTTTATAAGGGATGGATAGCCTTCCTCAAACTCTACCTCTCCGGTCCCACCATGTGCTCTGGCCGTAATCTCAACAAGCTCCTCAATTCTTCCCTTGGAGTAGGCTCTGATGTCTGGGTCCAATGTCCTCAACGTACCGGAAAGGACCACCTTCTCAGGTATCACATTGTTTTTAACCCCTCCGTGGATTTGACCGATTGTCAGTACAACAGAGTCCAATGGAGATATGTTCCTGCTAACCAAGGACTGAAGAGCTACTATTATGTATCCTGAAATCAACACCGGATCAACGGATTTTTCAGGATAAGCTGCGTGACCTGTCCTGCCTGTGACCGTGATGGTGAATTCGTTGGTTGATGCGTTGAACTTACCTTTTTTAAGCTCCACAGTACCAGTTGGGATTCCAGTATGAACATGGAGGGATAGGACATTTTCAACCCTCGGGTCATCCATAACCCCCTCTTCTATCATCCTGTGAGCACCACCAACAGTCTCCTCAGCAGGCTGAAAGAATATCTTTACATTTCCAGACAGTTCCGACTCCATTTCCTTGAATATCCTGGCCACCCCAAGGTGGATTGCCGTGTGTACATCATGGCCGCAGGCATGCATTACGCCTTTGTTCCTTGACTTGAACCAAAGGTCTGTCTCCTCCTCAATGGGCAGTGCATCGATATCTGCTCTTGCAGCTACAGTCCTGCCCTGATTTTTCCCCCTTACAATTGCACAGATTCCAGTTTTGGCTATTCCCTTTTGATGTTCGATTCCATATCTGTCAAGATACCTGCTGATCGTTTCCATGGTGGAATGCTCCATTTCGCTAAGCTCCGGGTTCATATGAAGTTCTCTTCTTATCTCAAGAATTTCAGGGTATATACTTTCAACCTTATCTTTCATTACCTCAGCTCCTGTGTATAATCAATTACTCTCTTAACATCACCGCTTCTGGTGTATATCCTTGGAACCCTTAGGGATATCCCGGTCACAATGTCGTTCTTGTTGGTTCCAGAAAGGCTTGCAGCCTCACTTATGGTCATTGCACCGTCGCTTCCATCACTATAGATGATGCATTCACTACCAGGCTTTGCCTCTCTTATATGGGTTATATCAACCATGCACTGGTCCATGCAGATCACCCCAACAATAGGAGCCTTTTTCCCCTCTATGACCACATAGCCCCCATCCCTTAAATTCCTTGGGTATCCGTCCCCATAGCCAAAGGGCACCGTTCCTATGACACTGTCTTTTTCTGCCTTCCACAGAAAGTCATAACTTACTCCCTCACCTATTTTAACCTGCTTAACATGGGATAGCCTGGACTTGAACCTCAAGGCCTGTCTAAGGGAGAGCTCATTTAACCTACATCCCTTTATTCCATAGATTATGGCTCCAGGTCGGATCATGTTAAGTCTGTACTGAGGGTAATCAACAGCAGCAATGCTGTCCTCAATATGTCGGAACTTAAACCCTATTCCTTCCCTTGCAAGTTCCGATATGGCCCAAGTTAATTTTTCGTGCTGAATCATGTTCTCCTCTGGCCCGGTCAAGGCAAGGTGGGAAAAAATCCCTTCTACATTAATATTTTCAAGGGAACAAATTTTTTTGATCTCCTCCAGACTACCCTTTCCGTGAACAAATCCCAATCTGTTGAATCCGGTGTCGTACTTTATGTGAACAACAGGCTTTTTTCCGGTTTCTTTCCCAAGATCAGCCAGAATTTCCCCTTGCTCCAGGGTGAATATGCACTGGGTAAGGTCGTTTTCCACCACATGCTGAAGAAGATGGTCTGGAGTGTGCCCCATTATGAATACCTTGGCCATGGGAAGTTCCCGTTTTATCTCCATGGCTTCGTTAAGAGTTGCCACCGCCAAATACTCCACTCCATTTTCAATGAGGACTTCAGAAATTCCCCTGGCTCCATGCCCATATCCATTCGCCTTTACAACTGCTGCCACGGCCACATCTTCCCCCACCATGTCTTTTATATTCTTCATGTTGTATTCAATACAATCCAGGTCTATTTCCAGGACCGTATCCCTCAATAGTCGGCTCATTCCAATCCCCTATCCTCGGTTACATATCATTTCTCAATAGGTCATCCAAGGTTTCCCTCTTCACTATGACCCTGTCAACTCCGTCCCTAACCATTACCACTGAAGGTCTTGGTATTCTGTTGTAGTTGCTTGACATGGAATAGTTGTAGGCTCCAGTTGACATCACGGCCAGGATGTCACCCCTTTGAACCTTTGGAACCATCAAGTCCCAAATAAGGATATCCCCTGATTCGCAACACTTTCCAGCAACCGTTACCCTTTCCGTCCTCTCCATGCCCACCTTATTGGCAATGACACCCTTGTACTGGGCCTCGTAAAGGCTTGGTCTTGGATTATCGGGCATGCCCCCATCGATTGACATGTAGGTTCGGATTCCCGGAATCTCCTTTATTGCCCCCACAGAATAGAGGGTTATACCTGCTTCACCAACCACCCATCTTCCCGGTTCAATTGTGATTACAGGCTTTTCAAGACCGTATTCTTCTGAATTCAGGGCAACTTCCTCAACTATGGCGTCAGTGTAGTAACTAAGGGGCTTTCTCTTCTGTCCATGGCCGTATTCTATTCCATAGCCACCTCCGGTATTCAGTTCCTTGGTGACAAATCCGTATTGGTCCCTAAGGTCCCTCATAAGCTTGAACATAACATCCACAGCCATAATATGGGTGTCCCTTTCCATCAGCTGGGAGCCGATATGAAAGTGAAAGCCCATAAGCTCAACATTCTCAGCTTCCTCTATCTTCGCCATTGCCCTTTTAATCGTCTCGTCAGTAAGGGGTATCCCAAACTTTGAATCCACCTGACCTGTCATTATGTACTTGTGGGTATGGCTGTCGATTCCAGGTGAAATCCTGAAGATTACCTTGGCACAGGTTCCCCTTTCCCTGGCGGCCCTGTCCACCATTTGAATTTCCTGGATATGGTCTATGACAATCCTTCCAACTCCATTTTCCACTGCCATGTCGATTTCATCCTGGGACTTGTTGTTTCCGTGAAAAACTATTTTTTCCATGGGAAAGTCCACCTTCAGTGCAGTGTAAAGCTCCCCTCCGGATACAACGTCCATGCCGATACCCTCTCTTTTTACAATCCTGGCCATTTCCTTTGTAAGAAAGGCCTTGCTGGCATAAACCGCCCTGGTGTCAGGGTGTCTCTCCAAAAAATCTTCCCTGATCTCCCTTATCCTGTCCATGATATGGTTCTCATCCATGACATACAGGGGAGTACCATGTTTCCTTGCAAGCTCTACCACATCACAACCGTTAAACATCATATTTGCCATCAGATCACTTCCTATTAATATTCTGTATATTAACACTGCAACATTCGTGCCAATTCCAAAACCGGGAATATTGCCCATATTGTATAAAATTTTCGACTATTCTGCAATATTAATTTCCGCACAATCGCATCTTTTTCCTCTTTAGCGGAATTCAGAAATTGATTTCAGGTCCTGGAGTTCGTGCTACTGATTTGTATTTAGGGTGATTTACTGAGTATTCTTGGGTATGATCCCTATTTTGGATATAAAAATGCCGCAGATTCAACGCCTGCGGCATAATGTCCAATCTGAGGTCTACCTGAAGCCCTCCACAGAAAAGTCATATGGCGGCTCTCCAAGCTCCTTCCTGTCAATCTCGATTGTTATTGTCTTGTAGGTTATGACCTGAGGGACAATGGTCCCAGGATCAGGCGGTGTGATTATAAAGTCCACCCTGAAGTGGTCCGCTTCCCTCCTTATGCTGTCAACCCGAATGGTATAGCCTGGGGTTGGAAATTCCTTTGTCACAACAAGTGTTACAACATTCTCAGACACCCTTGTTGTCACTTCCTCCTGGTTGCTGTAGTTCTGGGTTACCCCAAGGGTCATGAAACTTATATTCCTCCAATCCCTAATTGCAGACTGAGTTCTCTGCAGCACAATTATGGCTTCAGCCTGAGTCAGGTTCCTGCCCGGATTGAAAACGCTGTTGCTCTCCCCATTTATTATTCCTTCCCTGTGAAGAAGTCTAAGATTGTTCTGGGTCTCCATTTGAAGTGATGATACGTCCCCAAAGGGCATCTGGTGGTCCTGGGCCGGTCTCATCCCAATCTGGATCAACCTCTCACCTAAAATATCTGCCATTCCCCTTCTTGTCAGTGTACCTGGTGCCGCTATTCCATCAACTGTATAGCCGTTGTCCTTAAAAAGGGAGGCCGATGACAATGTAAAGTCAACTCTCGAAATGCTTCCATCAGGACTCAGCCCCTTGAAATCCTCCTTGGCCAGATATGGAAAGTAGCGGGTCGTAAATTCATCACTTATCAGACTCTTGGACCAATGACCCTCCAGCTTTTCAGCCACTGCACCAAAGGCAGCAGGTCCAGATGCAAATATCAATGTAAAAGCCATTATTACAGAAATTAACCTTCTAAACATATTGAAATACTCCCCCTTCCCTACAGGCTTTATACCCATGGGAAAGGGAAGTATGGTTACATTTCTATTACAAAGAGAGAATCCTCCCTCCAAACACCGTCATATCCACCTTGACATCCTTTATATTGTCCGGATGGATTGCGAGAATGTCATCAGAAAGTACCGCCATATCAGCAAGATAGCCCTCCGAAATCATACCCTTGTCATTTTCCTCAAAGGATGCATACGCACCCTCCCTTGTGAAGCCATAGAGGGCCTCCTGTACCGTAATGGCCTGGTCAGGCAGCCAGCCTTCCTGAGGGTTTCCCTGGAGGTCCTTCCTTGTGACCGCCTCGTAGATTCCCTTCATTACATCAAAGGTCTCAACAGGCGCATCGGATCCGCAGGGGATGTGGATTCCCATATCCAGCATCCTTTTCCAGTTGTAGGAGGTCTTCTCCCTTTCCTCTCCAACCCTGTCCCTTACAATCTTCCAGTCGTAGTCCAGGAATATTGGCTGGATGTAGGCAAGGGCGTCCAATTCCCTGAATTTCTCCAGCAGGGGCAAATCAGTTATCTGGGCATGGACTATTCCATGTCTGTGGTCCTCTCTTGGCTTCTTCTCAAGAGCCTTCTCAATGGCTTCAAATGCCATATACATACCCTTGTCGCCAATTCCATGGATTGCCACCTGACAATTCTCATCATGGGCCATCTGCACAAGCTTGTCTAGGTAATCCTGGGTAGCGGTTTCAATACCCCTGTTACCAGGTTCGTCCGAGTAGTCATCTACCATTGCAGCGGTTCTTGCCCCCAGGGAGCCGTCAATAAGAAGCTTCAATGGACCAATCTTAAAGCTCTCATCCCCAACCCCAGTCCTGTAGCCCTTATTCAAAAACTCCTCCAGTCTTTCCTTCTTGGGCAGAAGACATTGCTCGTATATCCTGACAGTGTTTTCTCCTGCCTGGACCAGGTCCCTGTAGGCCTTGATGACATTCTCATAGTCACTTCCAGGAAGTGCCTCAAAATCATCCGTACCCACTGAAGTGATCCCCATGGCATTGAGATCCCTTGATGCCTTTCTAATCATATCCTTTATCTCATCCAAGGTAGGTGAAGGGATGGAGTCATAGACAACCCTCATTGCATCCTCCCTGAAAATCCCATTGGGCACCCCATCATCGTCAAGGTCAAACTGTCCCCCTGGAATCTGCGGGGTTCCCTTTGAGATTCCCATGATCTCCAGAGCCTTTGAGTTTACTGTTAGGACATGACCGCAGGTTCTTGTTACGCATACGGGATGGTCCCTTGAGACCCTGTCCAGGTCATACCTTGTGGGGAGTCTCTTTTCACCATTGAAGTAGTCGTGATTCCAGCCCCGTCCCCTGATCCATCTACCCTCTTCAAGAGAGCTTTGCTCCATAAAGTCCCTGGTCCTTTGCACCACATCCTCCACTGAATCCGCCCCGTTAAGGTCTGCCATTGTCAATGAGTAGCCGTAGCTTAACAGATGCATGTGGGAATCGTTAAAGCCCGGGACCATCATCCTTCCCTTAAGGTCAACCAGCTCAGTGTTCTCATCCTTCATAGAAAGGATTTCTTCATCCCTGCCAACGGCAACCACTCTGTCTCCTTTTATGGCGACGGCCTGACAGACAGTCTGTTCGTCATCCATTGTCACCACTTTTCCGTTATAAAAAATCAAGTCCATCGTTTACCTCCTTAAAATAAGCCCCAGAGCCATAGCTCCAGGGCATGTAATTTCTATCTCTTTGCTTCCTCGTAGAACACCTTGAAGTTCTTGTCGAAGTCTCCCTCGCCCATGTGTCTTCCCCTGTAGTCCTTCACAAGTGCAATGAAGGTCGGGCTCAGGATTAGTATTGCAATTACATTGACAAATGTTGGTATGGCCGATGTAAAGTCTGCAAACAGCCAAAGTGTGGCTCCCGGAACCTCCCCGAATACCGCAAGAAGAACCATTGCGATTCCTGGGATTGGATATGTCCACTTGTAAACATTTAGTATGGAATCCTTGGTCTTTGGATTCTTTCTGAAAAGGTGTCTCAGAAGTATCTCATAGTATGCATACCAGCCGGTTGTTGTTGTAAGACCGAAAAGGAACACTGAAACAGCTATGATATATCTTCCAAAGGTTCCAATTCCCATCTCAAATGCACTTAGGGTAAGGGTAGCTCCTGCTTCTCCCGATGACCAGGCTCCTGTCATGATGATTACAAGGGCGGTGATGCTGCACACAATGATTGTATCTATAAATACCTCGAAGGATCCCCAAAGTCCCTGTCTTACAGGGTGGTCGGTCTTTGCTGTTGAGTGGATCATAGGTGATGTTCCCCAGCCGGCTTCATTGGAGTAGACGCTTCTTGCCATACCCATCTGAAGGGCTCTTGCCACAGCCGCTCCGGCAAAGCCTCCAACCGCTGCTGTCCCACTGATTGCTCCCGTGAATATCTGTCCAAATGCCGAGGGGAGTGCCCCAATATTTGTTATGATAATGAACAGGCCTGCAATAACATAGAAGGTGGTCATGAATGGAACCAGTCTTCCAGCCCACTTGCCCAAGCTTGGAATCCCTCCACTGATGATAATGTATACAAGCAGTATGTATGCTATGGATACTGCTAGCAGTGGAATCCCGAAGGTGTTTCCAACAGCCTCTGATACTGTATAGTTCTGCATTGTAAGAAAGAATGTGGAGAATATGCCTCCTCCAAATATAAATGCCATGATTGGCCAGCCCTTAAAGCCCTTCTCTATTCCAAGACCCTTCTCCATGTAGTAGGTAGGACCTCCGTAGGGATTGCCCTTCTCATCCTTGGATCTGTAGTATACAGCCAGGGTAACCTCAGCCATCTTGATCATCATGCCCACAAGTGCGGCAACCCACATCCAAAGAACCGCTCCAGGACCTCCTACGGCTATTGCTGTGGCAACTCCACCGATGTTTCCTACTCCTACAGAGCCTCCAATTGCAGTAGATACAGCCTCGAAGGGAGAAATGATTCCCTCTGCTCCAGCCTCTCCTTCATGCTTCTTGAACAGCTTTCCAAAGGTTTCCTTCCAGATGTAGCCGAACCTCGTGAATTGAAAAAATCCTGTAGCAACAGAAAAATAAAGTCCTGTTCCAAGTATTGTGACTATCAGTGGTAGTCCCCAAAGCCAGCCAACCAAGGTTTCCAAAAATGCCATAATATCCCTCCTAAATTTATCAAGATAATAAAATTATAAGCTCGTACTGTCGCAAAGTAAAGTGCGATTTTTGTGAAAATTTAAAATTTTTTATCCAGTCAAAAACACAAAAAACCTGACCGGTAAGTCAGGTGATTTTCCACATGGCGATGCCATAGATTACCCTCTCCCCTCTTGCTCTGGTGTGAGATAGCACAACATCAAGGTACCGAGCTTTGTACCAGGATGACAGTCCTGCACTTCTTAAATGCAGACCCAGCAGCAGACTTTGGTGTCTGAAGCTTCGGCGATCCCTCCTTTCCCAACATTTCACAGGATTCCGTCCTCCATGTTGGTACTGATAGTAACCGCGCCTCTACCTCACCTATAAGGGTGAGGATTTTTATTTGATTTTTATGATGATAACACGGGGGAATATTCTCTGTCAATAGAAAATTTTAAATATGTTGTTAAATTTTGAATTTAAACACAACTTCTAAAACGTTTTCATTGACACATTTGCTGGTACCAAAGGAAAAAGCGCGGATTTCTCCGCGCATCTTCTATCCCAAAAGACTCTTTATGGTATTCAGTGTCATGTTTGTTACATTCTCGAAGGTGTACTTCATATGGACCCTTTCAGTGAACTTGTGACCGTCCTTGCCAAATGTTCCGATGTTGACCACAGGAACATTTATATCCATGATGTCATCAATGGGGTGGTTGTACTTTGTGCCCCATGAGGGCATGTTCTTCTCAAGGGCCACCAGCTCGTGGGGATCGTCTGACAGGGCCATAAAGCTTGAGTCTGAAATGTAGGGGTAGAACATCTTCACAACAATTGGCTTGTCCGAGTGCTCCTGCACAAGCTCTATTGATCCCTTTACAGATTCAAGCAGGGCTTTTTCCTTGTCCGTCTTGCCGGTCATCTCAATTCTTGATGAGAACAGGGACGAGTAGTAGATAATCACAACTGGAGACTTGTCCTGGGACCATTTCCAGGCCTCCTCTATTACAGCCACTGAGAAGTCCCTAAGGTCCATGGAAGGATTCTTCTCGTTTAGGTCAGCTGCAAAATTCCTGATTGCAAGCTTGAATTTTCCCCCGTGTATTGTTATGAGCTCATTGTAGAACTCCTCCCAGGTGTATACCCTGGTCTTGTATGTAAATGGTGTGTAGGTGTGTCCGCCCATCTGGCAGTATTTTCTGTAGGAAGAATCCATTCTCTGGAGCACCTCTTCAAATGCCTCCTCTGCCTTCTCCTTCATCTTAAGGATAACATCCTTTGGACTCATGCTGTGTGTAAAGAAATTGTAGTAGCTATAGGCTGCAAGAGGGGTCTGGACAGTGTAACCAACCTTGGTGTCAGTCTGCTTCAGGCTAGTTGGAGGCACTGTAACCTCACCCTGGGCCTCGTCGCAAAGCTCTGGATTAAGGTCGATCTTTCTTGTGATTTCAGCCACCAGGGTGTTCGGATTAAATCCTCCAAAGGAATCCCCTACGTGGGTCTCCTTTCCTGTCACATAGAAGGACGGCAGAAGCTTCCCTATTGTACCAAAGTAAACATATCTGTTTTCATCCTTCTTATGGTATGGTGTGGAGTAATCAGCATTTATGGCTGCCACATACTCCAGATTATGCTCCTCTTTCCACTGCTTAAGTATTTTCAGGGCCGATATTATCCCGTGGGAGTTGTCCTCCTCGTCACACTCAGCAATTGCAATAAGGTTTCCGTCAAGCTCTCCCGGATTCTCGGCAAAATATTTTATCAGGTACATGTGTCCTGCAACACCAGCCTTCATGTCAAGGGCTCCTCGGCCAAACATGTACTCCCCTGATTCAATATCCTGAAGAACCTCCTGGGACACATTCATACCCCTTAGGACTTCCGGCAGTTTTTCTGGATCAAAGGCAGCCTTCCAGTTTGTTCCGTAGTCATCCACCCCTACGGTGTCAATGTGGCCCATTAGTATTACAGTCCTGTTTGATTCTCCCTTTGTTCCCTTTACAAGGGCGATTGCATTGTGCCTTGTGACCTCGTCGTTCAAGGTCTCCTGGAACACAACCTGACCTGGATTATTTTTGAAGTAGTCCAGATTCATGTTGTAGTCATAAATCCATTTGGCTACATCACTTTCTCCCCCTGCCCTTACAATACTTGGAATCTTTACAAGGTCTCTGGTGATATTTTTGACTTCATCAAAGCAATTTAAGTACATTGGCAACAACCTCCGTTAAAGTGTTATGGCTTAATTATGACACAGCTAAGATTGCTTTGCAAGATTAGCTGTGTCATAATAATTCACGATTCACAGTTCTCAATTAAAAGCCATTTAAGGGATATATTTTCAGGTCCAAGATCCTTCGTTTTCACTAATGATTACTGTTTGCTTGTCACTCTGAGTCTTGCGAAAAGTCTTGTACCCTGACTGGCATCTCTAACCAATTTTGCATAGTGAATTGAGAATTGTGAATTGTCTTTCCCCTTTTGTTACTTTTTTGTTACATTTAGTTTACATAATTGATTTTATTTTCCTTAGTGATATAATGAATGTGAAAAATGAATATTTATGATAACAAGTATGACAAATACACAAAGGCGAGTCCTTTTGTATACTGTCGCCGATAAAGGCAAACCTACCGTGAGGCAGGGACGCAAAGCTAGAGGGCCTGTAAAGGCAGCCAGCTACCGAAAGGAGAGTTTATGATGCAGGATTTTTCTGGCCTTTAATTGTATTTGTTTTTTGTTTGCTCATATGATATTAATACTAGTGAAGCTGAAATCACTTTCAGCCCATTTAAAAACTTTAGACCAGCTATTAAAAGTCAATAATAATTTAGAATTTATTTTGCCTTTGAGATTATAAAATTTATGCTAGAACCCGTCAAGGAGAAGGAGTCCTTGACAGAACCTAT